>Ga0163109_10002637_pt1 | contig 13927 bp, 15 predicted proteins | sample CRUFie1St13metaG_FD_108704 | JGI IMG/M metagenome (GOLD analysis project Ga0163109, IMG submission 108704) | Marine microbial communities from the Costa Rica Dome - CRUD Field 142mm St13 metaG | ecosystem: Environmental > Aquatic > Marine > Oceanic > Photic zone | place: Costa Rica: the Eastern... | reverse complement strand
TCCCAAGTAACAATACACCCTTCTAACTCTGGATTTGATACATAAGGTAAAAACATCAAACTTGGGCCACGTCCTTGAACTGAATCAAGTAGTGTTTGGTATTTCAAATTTGAAGTAAAAATATGTTTTTGCTCTGGCCTAAATGTTTGAAAGTCTGCTCTGTCTTTTTGCAAACTCACTTCTTCAGGCCTCCAAAAATAACCCAACATAGTTTGATTTAACTTATCAAACTGTGGATACTTAAATACGTCATATCTTTGCACATTTTGATCTTTACCAAAAAACATTGGTTCTTTTGTAAAGTCTATGTCGTCTCTATTAAATACTGTTTTCATAATCCTATTATACACTCTTTCGTTGTGTTGTCAATACTTATCCTAAATTATCTAAATTGTACATGAATCACAATATTCTTCGTACTCTTCATCTGTACCTTGGAACTCTTTTCTGTCCATTGGTTGTTGCTTTAATGCTTCATCTACTGTTAATATATTTTCATTATCAGTAATGTTAGGCTCTTCGCCTTTAAAATCATATGTGTTTTGATAATATGATGTTTTCCAACCCATCTTGTAAGTTGTTAAAAAGTCTTTAGTTAACACACTCATAGGTACTTCATTGTTATCAAAGTGAGTTGGATTATAACTCCAATTACCACTAATTGCTTGGTCAAAATATTTCTGCATCACAGCAACAATATTAATATATCCTTCGTTACTTGGCATATCCCATAGTAAAGTGTAGTAATCTTTTAATGTTTTATACTGTGGAACTATCTGCTTTAATGGTCCTTTTTTAGACTTTTTAACTGACAAATAATCTCTTGGTGGTTCAATTCCATTTGTTGCGTTGCCTACAACACTTGAAGATTCACTAGGCATTTGTGCTGACAATGTAGAATGTCTCATACCATGTTCAACAACTTCTTTACGTAATTTTTCCCAGTTTAATTTTAGTTTTGTTCCAACAATTTCATCTACATCTTTTTTATAAGTATCAATTGGTAAAATACCTTTTGAGTATTTTGTTTTCTTAAAGTAATCACAAGCACCTTTTTCTTTGGCTAATTCAACACTTGCTTTAATTAATGAATATTGAAATGCTTCTGTTAATTCATTTACAAGTTTCCATGATTGTTTGTCTTCAAATTTGGCTTTATTTTTAGCCAAGTAATGTGCTAAACCAATGTACCCAATACCTAAACTTCTTCTTGCTTTTGTAGAAACTTCTGCGGCTTTAACTGGATAACCTTGGTGTTCAATAATTTCATCTAATGCTCTTACTGCCAAGTCACATAAATGAGTTAGCTCTGTTAAATCTTTTATTACCCCAACATTAATTGCTGATAAAATACAAAGTGCAATTTCACCACGACCATCAATGTGTTGTAATGGATCTGTTGGTAACGTAATTTCTTGACATAAGTTAGACATATTAACTTTATCAACAAATGAACTATGCTCATTTGCATGATCTATATTCATAATATAGATACGCCCTGTTTCTGCACGTTCTTTTAACACATCACCAATAAGTGTTCTTGCTTGTACAGTTTTCTTTGGTATAGAATCATCTTGTTCATATTTTTTATATAATGCATCAAATTTCTTTGTACCAAATGCTTCATATAATCCTGGAACTTGGTGTGGTGAAAATAAAGTAATGTCTCCACCTTTAATAAATCTTTCATAAAATATTTTTGACATCTGTATTGAATAATCAAGTTTACGTACTCTATTGTCTTCTGTACCTTTATTGTTTTTAAGTACAAGTATATCTTCAATTTCTTGATGCCAAATAGGGAAATGCACAGTAGCACTACCACCACGTACTCCATTTTGTGTACAGCATCTTACAGTTGCTTCAAACTTTTTAAGAAATGGGACAACACCAGTGTGTGCTACTTCTCCACCTCTAATACGTGAATTAATTCCACGTATTCTACCTGCATTAATACCAATGCCGGCTCTTTGTGCAATGTATCTACCAATTGCCATATCACTACTAAAAATAGAATTAAGTGTATCATCAACATCAACAAGTACACATGAAGCATACTGTCTTAGTGGCGTACGTACACCTGCCATTACTGGTGTAGGAATATTAATTTTAAAAGTAGATATTGCATCATAATATCTTTTTACATATGATAATCTTGTTTCTTTTGGATAGTTACAAAACAATGTTGCCGCAATCAACATATACATATATTGAGGTGTTTCAAATACATTTCCTGAACTTCTATCTTGCACAAGATATTTGTCAGAAACTTGTCTTAATCCTGCGTATGTAAAGTTGTAATCTCTTTCGTGTTTAATGTACGAATCTAATCTTTTGAATTCTTCATCATTATACCATTTCATAATGTTTGGATCGTATAAACCTTTTTCAACATTTCTACCAACCAAAAATTGTAGTGGTACTTGATAGTTACCATCAATGTGCTTTCCAAATACTTCTTTTCTAATTGTAAACAACAAAAGGCGTGCCGCAACATATTGATAATTTGGGGCTTCAAGTGTAATCAAATCATTTGCTGATCTAATTAATATTTCTTGAATTTGTGATGTTGTCATTCCGTCTGAAAATTGTAATCCAGAATTCATTTCAACTAATGAACTAGATACCCCTGTAAGACCATTACAAGCGGCTTCTGTCATTTTGTGGACTTTGTTAATATCTAATGGTTCTTTCTGACCATTGCGTTTTACTATATAGATTTCTTTTTTATTGTTTTGTGCGTTCATTCTTTTTCTTTGCCCGTTGTGTTAATTCTTTCGTACAAATAATTATACAATCATTTGTATGATAAAAGCAATAGTTAAATCACTTTTTAACAGGAAAACCTGTTAAAAAAATACAACTGCTGGTTACTGCTGTAGCCAACGTTCTATTTTATATGATAAGTTAGCTGAGTTTGACCCGTGACTGTTTGCCCAGTTCCATTGTAAACTCCCACTACTTATAGCCGCCGCAAAGGACACAGCTGAAGTGTCGCCGGTTTCAACGTGATTATCGCTGATTGTTGCCGCAGAACCATCTGTGGCAATTAAAATTGTTCCTGCTCTAAATTCATTATTATATTTTAAACTGTAATCAATTTTGTATATATTTGCCTCTGTTGTTGCATAACTTAAAACAGTTCCACTACTGTTTGCCGCCAATGTTTCAGTTCTCATAAATGAAACATATTGATTTGTTTGATATTGTGGATAACTTGCTTCAGTAAAGATTTGTATATTATTGGCTACACGAGCTACTTGGCCACGTGTCTTATTAATAAATCTTGTTACGTTGAATGCTTGTTGTGGCGTATCTAAATCAATTTTTAAATCTGAATCAATACCAATTGTTCTTACTGGAGAGTGTATTGCTGAATTTTCTCCTAAGAAACTATATGTTGTTGGAACGTTGATTGTGTTAATACAGTCGTTGGCGTTAGCAGTTTCTAATGCAGTTTTTTCAGCATTGGTTACAAACTGTACCATACCTGTTCCTGTTGTAACATCAATCCATACTTGGTTATTTGCTAAATCATATTCTTGCCATTTGTTATAACTTGCTACCGATGTATTACTTAATTCCCAACTTGCTCTTTTTCTAGTGTGTTCACGTGCCTGTGCCTCTGTCCACTTAACTACACAAATTTTAGAACCTGCTTCAGGTGCCGTTACAAAGTTAATTTGATAGTTACCACCTGGTTGTACTAAATTGTATTCATCATGTGCCAACGTTGTTGGATTACCATTTGTATATTTTGTTACTACAATATCAGATGATGTTAAACCACCACCTGCTTTTGGGTGCCCAGATGGTAAAGAAACATTTGCTGAACTTAATGTATAAGAATTTACTGTAGTTCCATCACCTGTAAATGTTTGTGTACCTGTTAAATTAAAAAATAACAAACCACTTTGGTTTGGTGACGTACCTTTTATTGTTAATAAGTCATCACTGACAAGTTTTTGTGCATTTATAAATGGCGTAACCTGTACATCAGAATTTAATAAGTCCTGTGTACCAGCACCTATGTAAACTTCTCTCGTATCTGTTGCTAAACCAATTTCTCCATCAGCCAAAGGCTGAGGTAAATCTGCTCTTAAACCACGTCTATTTTTAATTCTAGTGTATGTTGTTGCCACGTTAATACTCCAATATACTACTATTTATTCATTTTGTAATAAGTTTCAACCTTATCAAGCCACTCATTTGTAAATGTTTTAAATTCTTCGCCTTCTACAACAAATTGCTGGTACTGATTGTCGTGTGTAACCATGAAAATAACGCCTTTTTGTATGTTTGTACCATATACTTCGTTATGAGCTAGTGCATAAGCCGCCGCCTGCATAAAATAATCATGAATCCACTCTTTTTTCTTAAATTTACGAGCTGTTTTAAAATCTCCAATAGCAGGTTCTCCTTCATGCACACATATTAAGTCTGCTGTACCACCATAAAGTCCTGGAAATACTAAATGTGTTTCAATGCCCCAAACTTCATCTACATTTTTAAGACCATTTTCAATTACAGTTTCACTTAAATTTTTTGCTTGTACATATACTTGGTTGGTGCCGGATGGGCGTTCTACACCTTCAATATAGCACTCTAAATGTTTGTGCATGATTGTACCTAAGTTTGCTGACTCAGTTACAATACGTTGTGCTTCTGCGGCTCCTACTCGTTTTTTCCAAGCATTAAGAGCCGTCATATCTTTGGTTTTAGAAAGTATTGATGTTACTGACGGAACAGGATCTCCGTTAGCATTTACATAATATCGTTGCCCATCCAAATTTTTTCTTTTGAATTCTTCGTATTTAAATTTATCAATCAATAAAGATTTCGTTGGTGTTACTACTTCACTCATTCTATAATTATAACAATTTTTTTATTTAAAGTCAATTTATTTTATGCCAGATTTGGCCGCCTTAGATGCTAGTTTAGAAACTTTGTCTGCTGTGTTGTCTTGCTTGTTAAATGTTGCATCATTAGATGGAGTGTCTAATTTTATTTCTGACGAATTAGCTGATTTAATTTTTCCATTTGATGACAAATGTTTTATTAATGCATCTGTGCTTAATGCATGGCCTAAAGATTTTAGTTCACTTGTGAATCCTTGAGTATCTATAGTATCAATATCATTAGCCATCATTGTAACAATGATTTCATTTATGTCAGAGTCTAACTTACTGACATATTTTGCCTGACCTATAACTTCTTGGATTTTCATTGGTTAAGCCTTTTTGGCTCTACCTAGGGGCTCTTCTTCAGGACCGCTTGCCGCATCATCACCGCCAGTTAAATCATCTGTTGGTTCAAGTTCTACAGGTTCTTCAATGTCAGTACCCATATCACCTAAATCAGAATCTGTTGCCGCCATGTCTGATGTTGCTGGTGCTTCGCCTGTTAATTTTAATACTTCATTATTAACTGCTTCTTTAGAAGCTTTGATTGATGATAGTAAAGTATCTAATTGTGAAGCAACTGCTGTATTAAATGACGCCGCTGATTCACCACCAAACTGATAAGACATTTGATCAACAATTGCACCAAGCTCATCATTTTGTAATTTACCTAAATCTTCAATCATGTTTTGTAATTCGTCAACAATACTTTTTGCCGCAATTACTATTTCTGCTTTTTCAACTTCTTGTTCTAAAAGTTTTTTAATTTCCACAAATTTTTCCTCTACTTTATCACCTTGTTTTTTAGCAATTGCTTTTTGCAATGCTGGTGGTAATTTCTTTTGCTTGTCAGATAATTCTTCGTTCTTTTTTTCTTCTTTATCTTTAACTGCTTTTTTCATTGGCTCTTTTTTATCACCATCTTTATCCATATCTAAAAAATCTGGTTTTGCTTTTGCTTCTTGTGTTTGAATCATATTTTCAACAGCTTCTTTTAATAACAAAGCCTGTACATATTTTGGATCTGAATTATATGTATTAAAAGGTAGAGTTGCTTCTAATTCTGCAATTTTTGTCTTTAATGATTTTTTAACATCATACAATTTTTTGATGTCTTGTGTGTCATATATTTTAAAACCATACATGGTTTCTAAAGCCTCGCTAATTTTAGCTACTTTGTCTTTTGCTGGTCTATTAAATTCTGATATGTTCATAATGTTTCTACCTTACTAACTATATTTATACTTTTCTTTATTTTTAAGCCGTATTTTTTTTGAATAATTCAATAATTTTAGCCTTGTATTCAAGGGCAAAATCACGGTTTTTTTCAAAATCCTTTAAATTTTTCATTTGTCTTGCATTATTATTCTCTTTTTGAGCTTCATAATAACGTCTTTTGTATTGTGTAGCCTTATCTGAAAATATAATATAATCTGAATATATTTCATGTAATTCTACCATTCTTGGGTCTGTGCTTATCACATTATCATTTAAATAATTAACTAAACAAAACGCCATTTCGTATATTTTTACGTCTAATGCTATATCTTTATTGTCTTTTAATCTAACAACATCGTAACTGTGGCGTTTGCCTGTGTAGTTGATTTTAATTAAATACCCACCTATTTTAATGCCTTGTGCAGTTTTAGTTGTTTGTAGTGCTGTTTTAAAATTATTTCTACTGTCTAAACCAACTTCTACTACTTCTTTTAGTACTGTTTTATCTAACTTATTTAATTGCCCTATTAGTTTTTTGATCCCGTCTACAGTTGGTTTTTTAGGTTGTGGTTGCTTTCCTTTAGCTTCTTGTATAACACGTTCCCAGGCACTAAAAAAGTCTGGTGATATTTTTTCATCACCTGTCCACTTGTCAAGAACTTTGTAAAACTGCAAATGTGATTCTAAGTCACGCACTGTCATACCTTCGGTTCTTTCACGAACACGTTCTAATTCTTCAAATCTTTGTTTTCTTCTTTGTCTAAACATTATAGTATATTATACTACTTTTTTTTATTTTTTGCAACAATATCTGCAAATTGTACAATTTCAGCAGATTTATCAGCTATTTTATTAATGGCATCTTTGGTTTCATCATCAACTGCTGGCTCTGGTTTTTGTTCAGGTTCTGTATCTGTATCACCCATTCTGTTACCAGCTGACGGATTAGCACCAGTTTTGGTTGCTCCTTTGCTACTGTATTCTCCAAGTATTTTTTTAGTAACATCGTCTAATTGTGCATACCCAACATCTAATAATATTTTTTTAGCACTTTCTGGATCTTCTTCGTCAACTGCCTTTGCTAAATTCATATAGTCTTTAAGCCCCAAAGGCTCTGTAAGTGATTTAACTACACTTGAAGGCATATGAACTAACTTACTGACTTGATCAGTAAAGTCTGTGGATTTTGTTATACCATTTATAATATCGTCTTTTAAGCTCATATAATTATTTATCATACAAATTCTTATCAAATATGTAGTCCTTTTCGTATGTATTTTCTTTTGGTTTATTAAAAAATTCTCTTTCTACTTCTCTAATACTTCCACCTTTTCTACATTTTAAAGCACATTTTGGAACCACATTATCAGTAGAAAAATTAGATCCAGTTGAATTAAATGTTCCAGGTAACACATTGGTATAATATTCATGCCTTAATATTTCTTCCCAAGAATGATTTAAAATACTATTCCAGCCAACTCCATATTTTTTATCTAATTTTCTAATTTTTTCAAATGATAAAAACTCATACTTGTTAGCATCTTTTCCTATAATTTGAGGATTTCCTTGCCCATTATAAAGATCTCCAAAATAACAACACGGCCAAAGTCTTCCATCAAATCCTAAATATAATTTTCTGTCATGATAATATAAACATTTTATATCTACTAATTTTTGTACCGCTTCATCATTAAGTTCAAATTCTGTTTCTTTAACTTGACTATGTTGATATTCTTTAGACGTTTGTTTTATTTCAATTTCTTTTTTAACTATTTTTCCATCTTCTTTAACTTTGGCAACTGATTTATAACCTTCATGTGTGTTTCTACTATTTCTTCTAACATTAAAATCAAAATTTAAACGTTCAGCTTCTAGTCTTGCGGCTTCAATTTCATGCTCATTGTGATCAAATGCAATGTATTCCCAGTTTCCCCATCCGCCACCATCTGCGTATGCTTTCATGTTTCTTAAAATTATATCAAAATTTGTATTAACTCTATATAGATGATTTGTTTCTCTATGACCATCTACACTAAAAGTAACCTTAACTCCAAGCTGTGCTAACTTTTTCCAAAACTCTGGTTTTTGTACTCCGCCATTTGTATCGATTGATACTCTTATTGGTTTTGTTGAATTAATATATTGTATTATAGGAATTAAATTTTTATGCATTATAGCATCACCAAATACACCACAAAATTCAATACTTTTTTTATGTAAGGCTTCTGCTGGAACTCTTGCAATAAAATCTTCTACTGATAAGTCTGCTACTGTTAATTCTGGATTTGTTTCACCATTTAATGTTCTTGAACATCCAGAACATCTGGCATTACAATTTGATGTGATTTCTATTTCTAGTCTGTCGTATGTATCGTATATAGTCATTACGTTGTATTTAACGTCTGAGTGCTCTGTTCATTTTTGCAACACGTCTAGACGCTGGATTGAACCTTTTTGTTCTTAATGCTTTTCTTACAATTCTTTGACCCATTCGTGCTCTTGTTTTCTTAAGAGTAAATCTTTTTTTAATATCTAAAGGTGCTCCGCATACACTAGGATTAGAAACAATACGTCCTTTTTTTCTGCCAAAAGTACATCTGTATTTTTTAACTACTTTTGTACCTTTACGCCCAAATATCAAACGTGCTTCATCTATATCTTGACTGTATACTTCTACTATCTGCATATTATCCTGCCCTATACACAATTGTAAACAATGTTGTTAACAATGTAATAAACAATGTACCCATTGACCAAATAATAATTCTTTCAATTTTGGTAAATTGTCTATCTGTATTTTCTTCCATTCTATCCATACGTAAATCAACTTTATCAAAACGTTTTTGAATTTCAGTATGTCTTTCATGTGATACAACAACATGAGTTTCTAAATTGCTAGATTCTAAATGTGTTTGTGCATCACTAATTACTTTTGGTTGATTCTTTTCCATCTTACAAAGTCTCCGATTGTACGAATTCTAAATTCTTTGATCCACCTGTTGTAGCAACTGTGCCACCGTTTAAAACTATACCATCAAATTGATCAACTAATGCTTGTGTAGAATTTCCATTTCTCGTAAACACATCTGGATGCTCTACTGCAAATTTAAATATCCAACCTGCACCAGTTAATGATGGAGCACCGTTGGCTTGTAAATCTCCTACACCAACAGGATCATTTGAAATAATCACCTGAGAAAAACCTGCAATTAACTGTACCATAGCATCAAGGTCTTTTTGTGTAGCATCAGCAAAACTACCAGTCATTGTTATATCTATACCACTATATAAAGTATAGAACTGTAAGTTATTACTAATAAATTCTCCGCCTCTAGCCGCACCGTTAATTCTTACTGTCATTATTTTTTTCCCCTGTCTGAAAAATTAAATTTTTTATCTGCATAACTTGGTGTTCCGCCTCTTCCAAGTTTATAACCTAAATACGCACCTGCCAATGCCGCACCAACTGCCATTGCTTTTGATGTCTTAACTTTGTCACCATCAACAAAATCTCTTTCACGTGCTAATTTTTGAATATATGATGTTAGCGATGATTTTGGACAATTTGTTCTAAAGTATGTTAGCAAACTAGAAACCAATGTTCTTTTTTCTCTTGTTTTTAAATTTTCCCAATCACCTGCTAAACGTTTCATTGATCTTAATTTACTATTTGAAACATACAACGCACCTTGTAATCTCATTAACATACGTTGTTCAGTGTTAGTGTTTGCATTTGATGAACTAACGTGACCTAAAAAATCTCTAAATGGCATTATATCACTTTTTAATCTATCTACTAAAACTTTACTGTTTCTTTCATCAGCAAATTGTATAATTGATCCTTTACCAAATAATGCGTGTATCATTACATACAAATCTGTACCATTTGATCTAAAGTAATCAAAGTTTCTATAACTTAAAGTTCTGCCTGCATACGTTTTTGCCACGGCTGTGTATTTTGACTCTCTGTTCATTACTTGTAAAGCAACACAATGAGCAAAAATTAAATCAGCAAGTTCACGTGCTGAATATTTTGATACTCCTTGTCTTGATTTAAACATCCTTGCTTCTGTAAGCAAACTGTCAACAAAGTCTAGTTCTATACCTTCTTTTTTCATAAAATTTTTCCTACTAAAATCTAATCTATCCACAACTTTTACTGCATTACCTATATGATCAACTGCAACAAAACCTTCAGGATCTCTTACTTTTAATTCATCTCCATTTTGTTCAAAACTATCAATTGCTTTAATATTTGATAATTTTCTATATAATATGTCTTTTACACCACCTAACTTTAGCCAAATAGAGTAAAAAGCTAACATATTATTCTTATTAGTATTTAAGTAATTTAAGCCAATTTGTAGGGCATTTAAACGGCGTTGTCCAGCAATACTATCACGTCCTGTTTTTAGTTTTGCTATTTTATCTTCTGCCCGTTTTTTGTAATCTTCAACAAATTGATTGAAAAATAATTCTGGATTTTGCTGTATAGAATTCTGTTTTACATTAATATTCATATTAGCCGCTATGTTTATTTTTAAATCATTACCAGCTTCTGTTCCATCTAAAAATTCAAATGCGTTTCCTACATTACTTAAATCTTTTTCTATACCAGCAATAGCTGAATCAACTGCCGCCGATTCTTGTGCTGTCATTGTTGCCATACCTGAATAATCTTTTATATACGCATCATCAAACCAAACATCTGCTGTAGGTGTTAAATCTGATAAATCAACTCTAAATGATGCTGTCATATTTTCTAAACTATCACCTTCATATGACGTATGGAAAACAATACCAACTTTTGCTCTATTAATTTTTTGTCCTATTTCTGAATTAGTAGGTACTGCATATATAATTTCATTTGGTTGAAACGTTGTATATGTTTCACCTTCGTATGCTTTTTGTTGTAAATCTCCATCTGTAAACATTAAATCACCTTGTAATACTCCTTTAATGTTTAATTTTTCTAAATGCTTAAATGCTAATCTTAACTTACCACGTAAACCACTTTTATCTACAGTTTCACCTTTTCTCACTGTATCTGCATGATTTACAGATATGTCTTTCATAGATTTATTTAATTTTGCGTCTTTATTAAAAACGCCTTTTGTACCAACAAAAAACTTTCCATCTTTAGGATCTGTACCACAAATAATTGCAGGTGAGCCATCCCACTTTGTTGTAATATTAAGTTTTTTGGACGAATGTCCTTTTACAATTTTTGCTAAACCTTTTAAAAATCCAATGGCTTGTACTGCACCTTTTTTACCACTAAAAAGACTTAAATCTTCTAAATGTGTTAAGTGCGTATTAATATTTTCATCGAGTTGAATATCATTAATTTTCATTTTTATTCTGTAAAACCCTTCTAATACCGCGTTCAAATTTGGCAGGGTCACCACTCTTAATACTATTAACTAAACGTCTAGTTAACTCGCCAGCAGTTTCTTGATCATATGATTCATGTAGCATATCTATAAGATTTATTGCTGAAGAAATAACGTGACCAGCTCTTGATTCAATCAGAGACTCTTTGTGTGTTTGAGGTACAACTTGGCTAATTTCTTCAAGTATTGATCTGGTATTTCTTTTATTCACAACTGCGTCTCCTAAATCTTATACTATTATTTATTATTAAAGGAAACCTATATAAGTGTGTATTATAATTCATCAGTATCATCCAATGCTGTTCTTCTAGTTTTTAGCATACTACGTAAATTTGCTACTTGTTCTACTTGCTGAACCACCTGTGCACCTTGATTTTCAGCTGGTTTTGGCTTAATTGTGCTGGTTCTTTTCTTAATAGCATCAGCCATATTTGACGTTGTCATATTGTCATCTTCAGCCATTTGTTCTTCAGTTAAATCTGTAATTCTTAATGTGTCAATGTTGAATGCCAAGTTGATTTTTGTACCTACACCACCACTTGACCTTGTCTTCATTAATTGTATCATATATCTGCCACGTTCACGCATACCTCTACTAGTTTGAATACCTACTACGTTATCTGCTGTTTGCACTTTACTTAAACCACCAGCAATATGCGAATGATCAAATTCTTTAGATTCTACACTTGCTCTGTTCAACTGTGATGCTGTTGCTAATACTATTTGATGTTCTACTGCTAAATTACGCAATTCTTCTGATACATATTTGTCTTTTATAAACAAATCACTTGGAGAAACTCTTTTTGATATTGGCATCAACAAGTCCAAATAGTCAACACAAATACAGTCTGGTTTAACACCTGTTTGCACTTCATACTCTTTCAAATAACTACGCAAGTCATTTACTGTACATCCACTACTCATATATTTTAATTGAAACTTACCAGACTTTTGTCCTTGCATTCTAACCATTAAATCAATGTCATCGATTTTCTTAAATATTTCATTTGATGCAACACCAGTTGACATACTATCAACTCTCATAGAACTTAATTCTTCACTCAATTCAAAAGTAAAGTAAATTACATTCATACCAACATTTGTCCAATTCAATGCAATGTTTTGTAAAAATAAACTTTTACCTGCACCAGATTGTCCTGCAAATATATTCAATTCACCTTTGTTAAATCCACCATAAAGTTTTTGATCTAATGCTGACCAACCTGTACTTACTGTACCATTGTTATCTTTAAGTGCTAACAATCTTGCTTTTGGATCAACAAAGTAGTCTGTACCTAAATCTTTTGTAAGTCCAATTCTTACTGCGTGTTTAATTTTTTCTTCTACAGAACCATAATCACCTTTTTCTAACAAATCAGCTGATGTAATAATTGCGTGTTCTAATGCTTTGTGTCTACAAAAAGTTTCAAACTCATCAAAGAACCAGTTTTTATGTTGATCATTCATATCAACTTTTTTAAGTTCAACACCACAGGTTGCTTTGACTTGTTCAATAGTTGGAAGTGAATTATATTCTTCAGAATGATCCAACATAAATTTAATTACATTAGATAATTTGTTTGAAAAATATTTTGGCTTGACTATATTTTTTACTCTTACAAATAACTCTGGATCTGTCGCACAGAACTCAATAAAAAGTTTTTGCAAATCTTCATTGTAATCTTTATAGTCAGTTACAGCCATTACCACTGTCCTTTTTTCAATTGTTCTTTTGTTACACTATATGGTACTTTTTCAATTATGCCGCCTTTTGCAAAAAATCGTTTCCACATTTTTTTCTTTTCTTCTTCTTTTGCTTTTACATCTTCTGGCAAATCAGCAGTATAATCTTTTTTTATTTCTTTCATAGTTATATATTACACACCTTCCTGTTGTTTTACAAGTCTTAAGTATTTCCAACTATACGGAAATTCCTCATTACAAAACTTGTCTATTGAATTTGCTATTGTTCTTGTTTCTTCTTGAGTATCTTCAGCACATCTTAATTCACATACTCTTGCAAATGCGTACAATGTTCCACTCCAATACCATTCTGTCATCATATTTTGTGGTAATACCATTCTTGCTAATTCTGGAGCAATACCTTTGGCCAGCATATCATTGTATGTTGTATTAGCATTTTTTATTGTATTTGCGATATCATATTCAATTGTTTCATTGCTACTGCCTTGTTTTTTATCTTCTGCTCGTAGCCTCCAGTTTTTAGGCATATAATATTCTGGTTCATAATCAACATAACGTCTGCTAATTTCATTCCAACTTAAACCTACTTGATGCTTTACTAACTGTCTAGCAACAAATATAGGTGCTTTAATTCTAAATTGCAAACTGCAATGTGCAAATGGAGACCAATGATTATGTCTTGCTAAAAATGAAATTAACTTTTCATCAGAT
>Ga0163109_10002636_pt1 | contig 13929 bp, 12 predicted proteins | sample CRUFie1St13metaG_FD_108704 | JGI IMG/M metagenome (GOLD analysis project Ga0163109, IMG submission 108704) | Marine microbial communities from the Costa Rica Dome - CRUD Field 142mm St13 metaG | ecosystem: Environmental > Aquatic > Marine > Oceanic > Photic zone | place: Costa Rica: the Eastern... | reverse complement strand
GTAATCCTTGGACTCATACCAGGCATGCCGAATTTCGTTTTCCTAACACTAGGGAGCGTGGCGATCGGACTTGGCTATATCTCCGCTCAAGCAAATAGTCAAAAAGACTTGGATCCGCTCGAGCCCCAAAAAATCGAGACAAGTTCAAACCAATCGGGAGATTCAGAAACGCCAATCGATTGGGAAGATGCTACTCAAGTAGATGTAATCAGCCTCGAAGTCGGATACGGATTAATTCCAATGGTGGATGAAGAGCGCGGTGGCAAGCTATTAAACCGTATCAAAGGAATAAGAAAAAAACTGTCTTCAGAACTTGGGTTTCTCTTGCCGGCGGTTAGGGTAAAAGACAATATTGATAACGAACCTGAGGAATATAGGATAATGCTTAATGGCTCGGTTAGAGGCTCAGGTTCGATTCAAGTCTCTAAAGAGATGGCTATAAATCCTGGGAATGTTCTAACACAGTTAGAAGGAATTCCAACCAAGGAACCTGCTTTTGGGCTCGACGCATACTGGATAGAACCCACGGATAGAGAGTTTGCTCAGGCAAGTGGCTATACCTGCGTGGACTCGGGAACCGTTATAGCGACCCACCTTAATTCTATTTTGCTTCATAATGCGAAAGAGCTAATGACTTTTGATGTTGCCCAGGAGCTGGTCGATAGAATAGAGACACATTCCCCAAAACTGGTCGAGGATCTTATTCCAGAGAAAATTACGCTCGGGGTCCTCGTTCAAGTTTTACAGAATCTTCTTGAGGAAAACATAAGCCTCAAGGACATGAGGACCATTTTGGAAACCATTGCAAAAGAAGCGTCCTCAACACAAAACCCGAAAGCTCTGACTGCCGCCATACGCCCTGAACTTGGTAGGTTAATCATCCAAGACCTGGTCGATGTGAATGAAACCCTCCCAGTACTGACGTTGGACCCAGAACTAGAACAGCTTTTCAACGACCTTGTCACGCGATCGCAGAATCCCGATGAGATTGCGCTCGAACCAAGCCTCGCCGACGGACTGTTTACTTCGACTAGAGAAGCAATAGATGAACTCGAACGCAAGGAGCTGCCAGCCGTGCTGGTGGTTTCGCCAATAATTAGAGCTTGGCTGTCTAAGCTCCTCAGGAGGGTAACTAAAGATTTAACGGTTTTATCCTATGTAGAAATACCAGACGATCAACCAATATCAGTTACCTCTACGATTTCTATAAAAAGAGAAGAAGCCGCTAATGCAGGACAACAATAGTTAAGAAAGGAAAAGAAATGGAACTCAAGAGATTAATAGCAAATGATTCAAAAAGTGCGCTGCAATGTGTTAGAGATGAGTGTGGTGACGACGCCCTAATTGTTTCTACCAACAAAGTAGGCAAGAAAACCGAAGTCATTTATGCAATAGATGTAAGCGAGAGGAATTCGGAAAAAGGTTTTCAAAAAACGCAAGCTGACACAGCGAGATTTTCAGATGCCCTCGGGGCAATCAAAAAGAGCAAAAACAATGAAAGCTCCGATGTCAGAAATCTCTTGGGCCAAATCCAGAAAGAGCTGGGAACACTCAAGCAAAAAATAGACTCGCAAAAACTAGGCTTTCAAAATCCAGAAATCAACGCGCCCTCAAAAGCAAGTGACCTAGCTATCCAATCTATTAAGACGAGAATCGAAAAGTTGATGGAGACCCCTCTGGAAGAACAAAAGTCTTGGTCCGGAATTCAGCTATTTGCGGGAACAGCCATGAGTGGGAAAAAAAGCTGCATAGAGCGCCTGACTGCTTATAGAGAGCAAGCATTTGATGCTATCAAATCGTCTTCTTATGCCATCATCAATCTTAACACCGACAAAAAGAGCGCCAGAGCATTTCTTCAACATTGGCAGCAACTAGGAGAATTGGCCGGGAGAGATAATGCACCGATAATCCACGTCAATGACATAAACGATCTGGGCTCTCTGATCGAAATCTTTGTCTCACAACATAACTTGTTGGTGGACTTGAACGACACCGCCCTCCTAAGCGATAGCAAAATGCTCGAAGTGATCAAGAAGTACAGCGTAGAGGTCAACTATTGTCTTTCCGCCAATGCTCCAGACCCAATCATCCTCGCGCTTTCAAGAATTCAAGATCAAATACCGGCAATGCATTGCGTATGCTCGGTGACCGAGCATGATGAGATCAATCAAGTCGTTGAGAGATTAGCAGCTAAAAATCTGCAAATCTCCGCCATTAATGAAGTATCCGATTTAGAATTAATCTAAACTCCGAACAAGATCATACTGTGAAATAGAAAGAGCATTATCTGTGGACAAAGAACAGAAGGCTGGTGTTATAGGCATAGCAAGCGGAAAAGGGGGGGTTGGTAAAACGACAATTTCTGTAAATTTAGCGATCGCACTTACAAAACTTGGAAAAAAGGTCGCGTTAATCGACGCTGATCTTGGCCTCGCAAATGCACAGATACTTTTGGGTGCTAACGCTCCCTTTAACTTGAGCGACGTCGTTAATGGCCGCAAAGAAATCAAGGACGTCGCAGTCGAAACAAAACAAGGACTAATTCTAGTGCCTGGCGCTTCTGGTAATTCGGAAGTAGCAAACCTTAACGCTCTGCAGACTCAATCACTTATCCAAAGCTTATTTGAAGCATACAGTGGGTTAGATATTATTATCGTGGACTCGGCCGCAGGTCTGTCCTCATCAAACTTAACTTTTATAAGAGCTTGTGATTTAAGACTAGTAGTGATGCAGGATGAACCTGCTTCTATCGCGGATGCGTATGGCCTTATTAAACTTCAAAGCCTTGAAAAGAGAATGAAGGATCTATTCATATTGCCAAACAGAGTTGAAAATCAGGCTGGAGGCCAAAAGCTTTTTGAAAAAATGAATGGAGTTTGTATGCGTTTCCTAGAGGAGCCGGTGGGTTATCTGCACTCACTCGAGGAAGATGATGTAATGAGAACAGCATCACGGAGACGGGAGGATATTTTCGAAAAATATCCAAACTCAAAACTTGCCATCAGCTTTGCTGCGCTAGCAGAAAAATTGTCGACTGAGTTATCCACGCATTAGAGTTCGTCTAAAACAAAGAGAGACAAAATGGCATCGATAGACGCTTATAAAAGACAATTACTGGATTCCACTAGTTCAACTAGCAGTCAATACACCCTTGTTAAGCGCGTTGCTTATCACTTGAGCTCACGACTCCCGAGCAACATCGCGATTGAGGACCTAGTGCAAGCGGGAATGGAGGGTCTTCTGCAGGCGCAAAAGGTTTTCGACGCCTCTAGGGGCATAAACTTCGAGTTGTTTGCCAAGACGAGAATTCGAGGGGCCATGCTAGATGAAGTTCGACGAATTTCTTTTTCTACCAGAAACGTTATAAGCACAAAGCGAAAACAAGACGAAATAGTTCGTGACCTTACGCAAAAGCTCGGACGGCAACCAAAGAATACAGAAGTGGCCAGCGAGCTGGGCATCTCTATTGAGGAATACGAGAGCAATAGGCTACTCGCGGGCAGCGCAGAATTCGTTAGCACCGATGAATCTCCAGAAGCTTTTGAAGAAATTGATGAAAACCGAGGAGGCCCCGAAGCAGAATTGGAGCAAGCGCAAGATATTGGGGCCCTCGCCTTGGCTATTGAAAAGCTGCCTGAAAGGAGTCAACAAATACTCGCTCTTTACTATCAGGAGGAAATGAACCTTAAAGAAATTGGAGAGATCCTGAGCGTTTCCGAGTCTCGTATAAGTCAGATCCTTTCCGAAACAGCCGGTAAATTGAGAAGATTAATGTCCGCTTAGAAGTTTTTCCTTCATTATGGGTCGACGGGTTTTAGCTTGGATCAAAAGACGCCCACTCTAAGGGAGTGGTACAGCGATAGTTGCCAAGTCCCTCAGCGGTAATATGTGCTAAGCCTTTACGATTAAATCTACTCGACAGTGACGGAGTGTTTTACATATGGGGTCTTTAATCTGCCCGCCAATCTTAGGTTTACTCTTACAGTAAAGACGACCAGTTTGGTTGGGAGACCTTATTCGATACACCAACACAAACTTGCCACCCAAATAATCTACCTTCGTAAAGAAAAAGGTATGACCTTCTCTGACATCGCGGAATGGTTAAACAAAAACGGATACACAACATCGAGAGGAAAAACCTTCACCAACCCCCACGCGCATTCCATTTATTCCAAGTTCTATAAGAGACAGGAACGATTCGTTAAAACCTCTTACTCTCAAGTAAGTGACATCTCAGTCCGTTACAACAAGAGTACGGATTAGGGTGCTGAAAATTTAGTTTTGACCGTTCGACTTATCCTACGGTTTCTTTTTCCTTCTTGTCCAAAACTACAAGTGAGGTCACTAACGGTTTCGCTTTTAACAATCCTTGTAGTCTTTTTTTACGCATTCTCTCGCAAGTCTTTGTGCTTCCGCGATTTGGTCTTTGGTCATCTCTTCCACGACCTTATCTCGGTTAGTCGCCGCAGTAGTCTCCCCGCTAGACGCTGCGATACTCCACCACATATGCGCATAAACATTGTCTTGAGCGACCGCTGTGCCCGTTAAGTACATAAACCCCAAATTTGACTGCGCACTTGGATTCCCTTGCTCTGCACTCTTACGATACCACTTCACTGCTTCTTTATAGTCTTGAGGGACTCCATGACCGTAGTCATATATCAACCCCAAATTGAGTTGCGCTTCGGAAACCCCTTGCTCCGCGCTCATCCGGTACCACTTCACCGCTTCTTTATAGTTTTGGGGGACTCCATGACCGTAGTCATATATCAATCCCAAATTGTATTGCGCTTCCGAAACCCCTTGCTCTGCACTCTTACGATACCACTTCACTGCTTCTTTATAATCTTGAGGCACTCCTTGACCCCTGCGATACATAGTTCCTAAATCAAACTGCGAAAACTGATTCCCTTGCGCTGCACTCATACGTTTCCACCTTATTGCCTCCTTGTAATCCTGAGCGATTCCTTGCCCCCATAAATACATAGATCCCAGATTATGTTGCGCCTCCTGATCTCCTTGCTCCGCAAAGAGGCGAAATATGCGCATGGCAGTAGAGAAGTCACCACGCTCATATGCTTCAAAACCGTTTTCAAAGTTTTCCGCATAACTGAAATTGCCGGCAAGCATTAATGAAATGCCGGCAAGCAACAGAAGGACGCTGGATTTAGATGTCCTCCCTTTAGTAATTGCGATTCTCATCAAGTGGGATAGATGTTGATATCAAACGCCTTTGTTTTTAATGACAAACTTAATGGGTAAAGCAGTAAGACCAAACATTTTTAAGGGGTTTAAGGTAAAGAAAGGTACCATCTCTATACAGTCTCCTTCGGATAAGTCTTGAATCTTGATTTTTTCTGTCTTTGCCCAATCCATCTTTCCACATATGAACTCAATGTCCTCAGGTATTTCCACCTCGACCTGCTCACCTTGTTTCATTCCTGTGAGATGAACATCTCCGTCAAGGTAAATTTTTAATTCCCTTATCCTCCCGAACCAACCCTTTTTGTATTCCAAGACAATCCTCATATATTCGTCTTAAATATTTCTGCCCTAAAGTTATTGTCTAGATTTATCCTAAAATATAAGACTGAATTTCGTTTTCTAAAAGAAAAAGGTGGCGTTTTGATCTGCCGTATCCGAGATAGAGTGACGAAGTTTGTAAAAGGGGTGATTCCACCGACTCCTAGGGGTCGGTATGCGTCAATTCATTACCCCATGTCAAATCATTCAACCGTGACAGATTTAGCCAAGTTTCTTGGTTGGTCTACGTCAGTGCCTTTATATACAGCGACATAATAGGAGAGAAGCTGGAGCGGCAAGACATAAACAACTGGGGCTAGTATTTGGTGAGACTCTGGCATTTTAATTATCGTGGTCGATGGTTGATCGGTAAAACTTTCTTCATCTTCGGCAAATACGATTAGCTCTCCACCCCTTGCTTCAACTTCTTTTAAGTTTGATTTAAGTTTTTCGATTAGCTCATCGCGGGGAGCTATCGCAACAATTGGCATATTTTTATCCACCAATGCGAGCGGACCATGCTTTAGCTCACCAGCGGCGTAACCTTCGGCATGTACGTAAGATATTTCTTTTAATTTCAATGCGCCCTCTAAGGCTACAGGATACATAACCCCCCTTCCAAGGAATAACGCATTGGTCTTTTCAACAAACCGCCTAGCAACACTCGCTATTTCTTCATTCAATTCTAAAACCTCGGTCAAGAGAGGCGGAAGCGAATGAAGGGCCTCTACAAGCTCTTTTTCTCTTTCTGGTGTTAAGCCCCTTCTCCGCCCAAAAAGAATAGTGAGAAGAAGTAGATTTACTAATTGGGCACTGAAAGCCTTAGTTGACGCGACACCAATTTCGCTGCCTATCTGAAGCAATAGGGACAGATCGCTTTCCCTAACCATTGACGAGGTAGACACATTACAAATCGTTAGTGTTGCAAAAAAACCGATATCCTTGGAAAGCCTAAGTGCTGCTAAAGTGTCCGCAGTCTCTCCTGATTGACTTATCGTTACAAAAAGGCTGTTCGGCGAAACTGCCGACTTCCGATACCTAAACTCACTGGCTATCTCAACATTACATGGAATGCCAACCAGGTCCTCTATCCAATAACGCGCTACGGATGCTGCATAAAAACTCGTTCCACACGCAGCGATAGTGATTGCCTCCACCCGGTCAAAAATGTGCTTGCTCTCTATACCAAAAGCCTGCTCAAGCACCCTATCTTTTCCGAGTCGAGCTCCTATCGACTCCTTTAATACCTCTGGTTGCGCGAATATTTCTTTCTCCATAAAGTGACGAAATCGTCCCTTATCGAGGTCGTCTTTACCCACTTCGACTTTTATATCGGCTCTAATAACCGAAGAGTTTTCGACATTCCAAATGTCTATCGTGTCACTAGTGAGCTCTACGAGATCTCCCTCTTCAAGAAAAATAAAACTATCGGTCACCGCTTGTAGGGCCAGAACGTCAGAAGCAACAAAATTTTCCCCAATTCCTTTGCCAATAACGAGGGGGCAGCCTGAACGAGCAGCGACTATCCGGTTGGGAAAGTCGGTAGAGATTACTGCTATTGCATAGGCCCCATCTAACCTTTTAACACTTTTTCTGACTGCCTCTACAAGCGAAATGTCTTTTTTGAGGTGGCTGCCGATTAGATGGACTATGACCTCCGAATCAGTATCTGATAAAAATTGATATCCGATCTCTTGGAGTTGAGCCTTAAGCTCCTGATTGTTTTCAATTATGCCATTGTGGACGAGTGCTAAGTTGTCGCCGGACATGTGGGGGTGCGTATTTTCGACTATCACGGAACCATGCGTGGCCCATCTGGTGTGCGCGATTCCTATCGTTCCATTAAGATCTAAATTACGGACCTCAGCGACTAAGTTGGCGACCTTGCCGATCTGCCTGTTGCGAAGAATCTTATTGTTAGACTCCAAGGTCGCCAGGCCGGCTGAGTCATAACCTCGATATTCTAGCCTTTGAAGCCCCTCCAAAAGGATATTACTTACTCGCCGCTCCGCAATTGCTCCAACTATTCCGCACATGCCTCGTGACCATCAAGTAACAAAACAAACTCTGGCTGCATCAACATTTAGTCCGACTTGGAACCAGGCCGAAGCCAACCGTCTATATTCCTTTGCTTGCCTCTTCCAACCGCAAGCTGCCCCAAACCGACATCCTTTGTAACTGTCGAACCCGCTCCAACGAAACTTCCTTCCCCCAAAACTACCGGGGCCACCAAAGTTGAGTTGGTTCCAACGAAGGCACTGTCGCCTATCTTTGTCTTATGTTTTTCGACGCCATCATAGTTACAGGTGACAGTGCCGGCTCCTATGTTAACGTCATCGCCAATTATTGCGTCGCCCAAATAGGCCAGGTGACTTGCTTTCGAATTTTCACCCATCCTAATTTTTTTAGTTTCTACAAAATTTCCTACCTTTGCTCCTTTTGCTAGCTCAGAACCGGGACGGATTCGCGCAAAGGGACCAAGTGAACAGCCCTCTTGAACCACCGCGCCATCAACCACTGTATGCGAATTTATTTCGCAATTATCCCCTATATGAGAGTTCTCGATGACCGATCCTGGGCCCACTCGAACATTATTACCGAGAACCACGTCACCTTTTATCACTACATTGACGTCTACGAAACAATCTTTGCCAAATCTAAAGGAACCCCTAACGTCTATTCTTTCTGGGTCCGCAAGGCGCAATCCAGACAACATATACTCATGCGCTCGCATACTCTGGAAACTTCTCTCAGCTTGAGCAAGTTGGGCCATATCATTGATGCCCTTGATCTCCAACCCATTTTCAGAAGTTACACCCACCACGGAGATACCTCGCTGATAGGCCGCGGCTACGACATCTGTGAGATAATACTCACCTTGACTATTCTCGTTGTCAATCTGAAGGATTAATTCCGCTAGAGAGGCGCCGGGCGCGGCAATTATACCCGTGTTAATCTCGTGAATGTCTCGTTGTTCGGGGCTGGCATCTTTTTCTTCTATAATTCCAGAGACTGAACCTTGGGAGTCTCTCAATATTCGTCCCAATCCCGCTGGCTCAGAGACCTCCGCAACCAGAACAGCTAGATGACCTCTCTCCGCCTCATCGATACAGGCCTTTAACGAATTTATTCCCAGTAGCGGCACGTCACCATAAAGAACTATTACCGAATTCTTTGTGGCTAACTCTTCTAGAGCGAGCCTCGCGGCGTGCCCCGTTCCCAACCTTTTATCTTGGTCTACCCACACTAGGTCCGAACTACTATGAGTGTTGAAATTTTCTTTGACCGCCTCTTTTTGATGCCCAACAACGACCGCGATTCTCTCAGCACCTAGGCTACGACCAGTTAGTACGACATGCTCCAACATTGGCCTTCCCGCGATCTCATGGAGGACTTTGGCTTTACCGGATTTCATACGAGTCCCTTGCCCCGCAGCCAAAACTATTACGTCTAACGCCATACAGTCGCTCAGATAATCATCGGTAATGTGACACGATTGAATAAAAAGGAGCTAATACCGAGGGATTATCACCCCCGGCGTCTGCGAAGCTCCTCCATCGTTCGCTGTTGCGCCATCGCCTGGGAAAGGCGGGCCGCCGCCTCAGTAAATTCAATCTCAGTGACTTTTTCATTCATAGCTCTTTCCGCTTCCTGCCGAGAGAGTTCCGCCTCAGCCTCATCGAGATCCTTTGCTCTGAGGGCGGTATCGGCTAGCAGTGTAACCATATCCGGTTGAACTTCGATGTATCCACCTGAAGCGTAAAAAATTTCCTCGGTCCCATCTTCCATTTCTAACAAAACGGACCCTGGGGCTATGCCCGTAAGAAGGGGCGTATGTCCCGGCAGGATCCCTAACTCCCCTATTGTTCCTCTTGCTGACAATTTGCAGACATCCCCCTGAAAAAGTGATTCCTCAGCACTCACTATTTCACAACGCATCGTAGCCATATCTAATTCCCAGCAATCATCTTTCGTTAGAGAGTTTTGGCTTTCTCAATAGCGTCTTCAATGCTGCCAACCATATAAAACGCGTCCTCTGGAAGATCGTCATATTCCCCCTCAAGAATAGCTTTGAAACTTCTTACCGTATCTTCTCTGCCAACAAACTTCCCAGGGTTACCAGTAAATTGTTCCGCCACAAAGAAAGGCTGAGAGAAAAACTTCTGGATCTTCCTGGCTCTATACACTAGCTGCTTATCTTCTTCCGACAGCTCATCCATTCCCAATATCGCGATTATGTCTTTTAACTCTTGATATCGCTGCAATACCTGCTGCACCTCTTGAGCTACATTGTAATGATCTTCTCCGACAACCAAAGGATCGAGTTGTCTGCTTGTAGAATCGAGCGGGTCGACCGCCGGATAAATTCCTAAATCTGTAATCGCTCTCGACAAGGTTACTGTCGAATCCAAATGGGCAAAAGTCGTCGCTGGAGACGGATCTGTAAGGTCGTCCGCGGGAACATATACCGCCTGAACGGATGTTATTGAACCTGTCTTAGTAGTAGTGATTCTTTCTTGGAGCACTCCCATTTCTTCTGCGAGCGTAGGCTGATATCCCACAGCGGATGGCATCCGACCCAACAAAGCTGATACTTCAGTTCCTGCTAGGGTATATCTGTATATATTGTCAACGAAAAGTAGTACGTCGCGTCCTTCATCCCTAAATTTCTCGGCCATCGTTAACCCCGTGAGGGCAACTCTTAGTCGATTTCCAGGAGGCTCATTCATTTGCCCAAAAACAAGAGAGATCTTATCGAGGACTCCAGCCTCTTCCATTTCATAGTAAAAATCATTTCCCTCTCGAGTCCTCTCCCCAACACCCGCAAAAACAGATAATCCAGAGTGCTCAATCGCTATGTTTCTTATGAGCTCTAGCATAGTTACTGTTTTACCTACCCCAGCACCGCCAAAAAGACCCACCTTTCCTCCTCGCGCAAATGGGCAAATCAGGTCAATAACCTTTATACCGGTCTCCAACACCTCGTTGCCGCCCACCTGATCTTCGTAAGTCGGTGCAGCACGATGAATAGCCATATGCTCTTGCGCATTCACTGGACCCTTCTCATCAATTGGATTCCCCAAGACGTCTACGATCCGCCCGAGAGTTTCCTCCCCAACAGGTATCGAGATAGGCGCGCCCGTATTGGTTACCTCAAGCCCTCTCGCTAAGCCATCCGAAATACCCATTGCTATTGTTCGAACAATTCCATCGCCTAACTGTTGTTGAACCTCGAGAGTCAACCCACTCGATGTCACTGACAAAGCGTCATATACCTGAGGAACACTATCTCTCTCGAATTCAACATCGATAACCGCCCCAATAATCTGAACTATTCGCCCACTACTCATTTTTGCCTCTTTTGCATTTGGATTTTAAATTCGTCATACAGCTGCAGCCCCACCTACAATCTCAGCTATCTCTTGAGTTATTGCGGCTTGCCTCGCGTTATTATAGATCAACTGCAGTTCGTCTATTAATTTACCAGCATTTTCGGTCGCGTTTTTCATCGCCACCATCTTTGCCGCCTGTTCACATGCGCCATTTTCAATAACAGATTGATATACTTGCGCCTCTATATAACGAACGACTAAGCCGTCTACGAGCTGTTTTGCATCGGGCTCATAAATATAGTCCCAGTGATGCGTGTAAGCTTCGTTTTCCTCCTTTGTCAGAGGTAGAAGTTGTCGAATATTAGGCGTCTGGGTCATAGTGTTCTCGAACTCATTGCTTGCTAAAAAAAGCCTATCGATCCTGCCCTCTTTGTACGCCTCTAGCATCACACCAATCCCACCGATAAGATCCGCAAGAACAGGTGACTCTCCCACATCCGATACGATCGCTGTAATATTGCCGCCGATAGCTCGGAAAAAAGGGGCAGCTTTATTGCCTATTAGCCCCAGCTCGACTTTGCCTCCCCTAGCGGAACAAGCTCCCATCTCTTTCACCACAGAACGAAAAAGATTCACATTCAGTCCCCCACAAAGACCCCGGTCCGTAGCAACAACGATATAGCCGATATTCTGCTCTGGCCTTTCCTTCATGTACTCGTGTGTGTATTCCGGGTTCGAGCTAGCTAGGTGACTTATCACCTCTCGAATCTTATAGCTGTAAGATTTCCCCTGACGCATCTTATCCTGGGTTCGCCTCATCTTACTTGCGGCAACCATTTGCATCGCGCTAGTTATCTTCTGAGTGTTTTGCACACTGCCGATTTTTTTCTTTATCTCTTTTCCGACTGCCATAGTATCTCACTCATTTTCTGAGTATGTTTGGTTTAGTAGGTTTGATTCGCCTTGAAAGACTCTATGGCGCTCTTTAAGGTGTTAACCACATCGTCATTATAATCGCCGGTCTCATCAATCCTCCTCATGAAATCACCGAACTCCGCTCTCATATAACTGAGTAAAGCTTGTTCAAAATCGAGGATCTTATTAACGGGTACGTCAGTTAAATAACCCTCATTGGCGGCGAAGAGCACGGCTCCCATTTCTGATACTGACATTGGCGCATATTGCTTTTGCTTCATCAACTCAGTCACCCTTTCCCCATGCTCCAGCTGACGTCTGGTGGCTTCATCCAAATCTGACGCAAATTGGGAAAATGCAGCTAGTTCACGATATTGGGCGAGCGCCATCTTTACGCCGCCAGAAATTTTCTTCATAAACGGCACCTGCGCGGAACCCCCAACCCTAGATACAGAAATTCCCGGACTCATAGCGGGCCTCAATCCTGCATTAAAATTATCAGTCTCTAGAAATATCTGACCGTCCGTAATCGATATCACATTCGTGGGAACAAAGGCTGAAACATCACCAGCTTGGGTTTCAATAATAGGGAGCGCCGTCAAAGAGCCGGTCTTGCCTCTCACTGCGCCGTTTGTTTGCTGCTCGACATAATCTGCGTTCACCCGTGCCGCTCTTTCTAAAAGCCGGGAGTGAAGGTAGAAAACATCTCCAGGGTAAGCTTCTCGACCAGGAGGTCTTTTCAAAAGAAGGGATATCTGACGATAAGCCCAAGCCTGTTTGGTTAAGTCATCGTATATAATTAACGCATCCTCTCCAGTATCTCGGAAATACTCGCCCATTGCACAGCCCGAATAGGCCGAAATGAACTGCATTGAGGCGGGGTCGGACGCTCCAGCTGCGACTACAGTTGTGTATTCCATGGCGCCATGCTCCTCTAGAGAGCTGACAATGTTTGAGATGGTCGACATTTTCTGTCCGATGGCGACATATATACACTTTATACCGCTGTTTTTTTGATTAATGATCGCATCAACCGCAATCGCAGTCTTGCCAATCTGCCGGTCGCCAATTATTAACTCTCTCTGGCCCCTTCCTATCGGCACCATCGCATCGATGCACTTAAAGCCGATCTGGACCGGTTGGTCGACCGACTGCCTAGCTATTACGCCTGGCGCCACCTTTTCGATCGGGGAGCTAGATTCAGCCCCTATAGGCCCTTTTCCGTCTATCGGATTTCCAAGCGCATCAACCACCCTTCCAAGCAACTCCTTGCCGACCGGGACCTCTAGGATCCTCCCTGTACATCTCGCATTTTGACCCTCTTTTAATCCGCTGTAGTCCCCTAAAACCACAACCCCAACAGAGTCTCGCTCCAGGTTGAGAGCCATCCCGAAAAGACCTCCGTCGAACTCGATCATTTCACCGTATTGCGCCTCAGCTAGGCCATGGATTCGGATAATGCCGTCTGACACACCAACAATGGTCCCCTCATTTTGGGCCTCAGCACTTACATCCAAGCCCTGAATTCGGGACTTGATGATATCGCTTATTTCAGATGGATTAAGTTGCTGCATCCTTGTATTCCTATTTATTTCCTATTCACGTTTAAGCGCCAGCCAAACTGTCTCTCAACTTGTTTAGCTTTCCTCTTATTGATCCGTCAATTACCATGTCGCCAGCAGTTATCACAGCACCGCCTATTAAGGCGTTGTTCACCTCTATTTCCAAACTTATTTCCCTTCCATAGCGACGTTTGAGCGCACCTGAGAAGCTTTCTATTTGGTTTTGCGATAACTCCCTTGCCGACTGGATCCTTACAGCAAGAAGTCTTTCTTCTTCCGCTTTCAAGGATTCAAATTGCTTCGAGACCTCTGAAAGCAGGTTTAGACGGTCGTGCTCTGCAAGCGCAAGAAGAAACTTCCTGGCCCTGTCGTCTATTTCATCTCCGCAAAGCTCTGCCAGTCTTAGGGCTTTTTCCTTGGCAGAATTCTCAGGGGCCTCTAAAAAGATCTCGACCTTTTCTTCTTCAACCACACCAAGCAATACGCTTAGCATGGTCGACCATTCGTTTAGCGCGTTATCACCTCTCGCGAGATCGAATAACGCATTGGCATACGGACGCGCCAGTGTTGCTATTTCTGCCACCGACTAGAGCTCC
>Ga0163109_10002635_pt1 | contig 13930 bp, 10 predicted proteins | sample CRUFie1St13metaG_FD_108704 | JGI IMG/M metagenome (GOLD analysis project Ga0163109, IMG submission 108704) | Marine microbial communities from the Costa Rica Dome - CRUD Field 142mm St13 metaG | ecosystem: Environmental > Aquatic > Marine > Oceanic > Photic zone | place: Costa Rica: the Eastern... | reverse complement strand
CGATCGATGTTGTCGAAACTGAGATGGATGAGTCCGACCGCGGTGAGGATCGTGCTCGCGACCTCGGGCTGATCCTGATACTGGGCCATCACCTTGTCGTCCATCAGCTCGATCGCCTCGCTGACCCGCATGTCCTCCTTGCCGCGCCCGGAATAGAAGTTGAAGAGGCCGATGAAGTCCGCGAGGGCGGCCAGCCGCTCCTCCGCGAGCACCTGCTTGGCTTCCGCCCGGGCGGCGAGCATCGCGAAGCCGATCGCGGAACCGACGGCGAGGAACAGCACCATGAGGGCTGCGGCGAACGGGATCTTGTGACGTCGGACCATCCGCCCCAGCACGTAGGTCGTGCTGTCGGCTCGCGCCATGATCGGTCGGCCGTCGAGGTGGCGCCGCAGATCCTCCTCGAATTCACCGGCGGACCCGTAGCGTCGCTCCGGCTCGACGGAGAGGGCCTTCAGGCAGATCACGTCGAGATCGCGGGGAATCGAGGGATCGCGGCTCGACGGCGGGGCCGGAGGACGGCCGACCCGGTTCTGGACCAGATCCGCCAGGGACTGACCCATCTCGAAGGGACGCTCACCGCAGAGCAGTTCGTAGAGCAGGATGCCCAGAGCGAAGACGTCGGTTCGAACGTCGATCCGATTCGGATCCCCCTCCAGCTGTTCCGGAGCGGCGTACGCGAAGGTGCCCAGGAACTCACCGGCCATGGTGGCCATCTGGCCCGGTTCCCCCCCGCCGTCGTCGGAGACACGGGCCAGCCCGAAGTCCAGGACGTGCGGATGACCGGAATCGTCGACGAGGATGTTTCCCGGCTTGAGGTCGCGATGGATGATCCCACGTCCGTGGGCGTAGCGGACGGCATCACAGATGTCTGCGAAGAGGGCGACCCGTTCCCGGATCGTCGGCTCGACGGCTCGAACCCACTGATCGAGGGTCGTGCCGCGCACGAACTCCATGGCGAAGTAGATCTCGCCACCGGTCGCGACGCCGCTTTCGTACAGGGTGACGATTCCGGGGTGCCTGAGCCCGGCGATGACCTCGACCTCGCGTTCGAAACGGTGTCTCTGCTTCGAGGTCGCGAAGCGTCCCTGCAACAGCATCTTGATCGCGACCGTCCGCCGCGTGGAGACCTGTTCCGCCTCGTAGACGATGCCCTGCCCGCCCCGGTGGATCTCGTGGATGATCTCGTATCCCTCGACCTCGTGGGTCGAGGAACCTGCCGTACCGAAGGAATCGGCGTTGGCCCCGATCAGCTCCCCCAGCAGGTCGTTCTCTGCCTTGATCTCCTCGAGCACGGTCCGGCATGAAGCGCAGGACTCCACGTGCGTCGAGAGCGAACGATCCGTGCCCTGAACGTCGTTCGCGAGCATCTCGAGATGGAGGCGATCCGGACAGGGACCGGTTGCCTCAGGCGTCATCGTCGTATTCCGCCTCGATGCGTTCGACGATGGCCCGCAGCCGCTGGGCGACCCGGCTCTTCGCCAGGTAGACGTCGTGTACGGTGATCTCCATCTCGTCCGCCACGGTCTGGGCCTGCACGCCGTGAACCATGAGCATCTCGAAGATGCGGATCGTGCGGGGATCGGTCCTCGACTTCTCCTTCAGCTCGACCATCGCGTTCTGGAGCACCGCCTGTCGACGCTGATCCTCCCAGACCTTGCTGAGGTGCTGCTCGTCGTCCATGTCCACGATCGCGGACTCCCCCGCGAGTTGACGCTTTCCGGAGCGACGGCGATGCAGGTCCAGGATCCGGTAGCGGGCGATGCCGACGAGCCACGCACCGAGCCTGCCCTTCTCCCGGTCGTAGCGACCGTCTCGATACTCGGCGAGGAACCGGGCAAGGGTCTCCTGTGCGATGTCCGCGGCGTCCTGCTCGCCGAGGCCGAGGTTCCGGGCGAAACCTATGAGGATCGGCCTGTACCGACGGTCGAAGGCCTCCCACATCGTTGCGTTGTTCGCATCGTGCAGTGCGTCGAGCATGGCCGTCGTGGTGCGTTCGAGATTCATCTTCGATCACCATTGGAACTGGGGAGTGCGCCTGAGTCACCAGTGTCGGGGGCGAGGCCGCCCATGGCAAGGGGGAGGCGTCTATGAACTCGACTCATCGCGGAGGCTGGATGCTATCGCCACCTCGTGAAGGCGCATGCTGAGTTTATCGAGACGTTCCTTGCAGTCATGGAAGGCCTCGGCATCGACGTCCTCGGGCGCGGCGCCGGCCCGTTCCATGAGGACACGGATCTCGGCGAGGAGCGCTTCGATCCGGCCGACGTACTCCGGGTCGAGTTCGTCGCGCACCCGGGCCAGGGCCTCGGTGATCCACTTGGCGTCGAGGGCCGCGTTCGCACGGAGATCGATGATCCGGTGCGCATGCATGTCGGCCCTGGCATGAGTGAACGAGTCCTCCTCGATCCGTTCGACCTCCTCGGCGGTCAGACCGAAACTGGGGATCATCTGGATCGAGGCGCGCCGTCCGCTCCGCTCCTCGACGGCGTGGACCGAGAGGACTCCGTCGGCATCGACGATGAACTCGACGACGATCTTCGGTATCCCCGCCGGCATGGGGGGGACGTCCTTCAGGTGGAAAACCGCGAGACTCCGGCAGTCCTCGACGAGCTCCCGTTCACCCTGCAGCACGTGAATCCTGACCGAGGTCTGACCATCGACCGAGGTCGAGAAGCGCTCGCGGGCGCGGACGGGTATCGAGCTGTTCCGTGTCAGCAGTTTGGCGACGGCGCCGCCCACCGTCTCGATGCCCAGCGAAAGCGGTATCACGTCGAGCAGGAGCAGGTCCCGACGTCCGCCGCCCAGTATGGATGCCTGGACCCCCGCCCCGAGGCCGACCACCTCGTCTGGATCGAGGGCGGTGTAGGGCTCGCGACCGAAGAAGTCCTCGACCGCCGATCGGACCGCGGGTATCCGTGTCGAACCACCGACGAGGACCACCCGGTCGATCTGCTCGACGGAGAGACCGGCCTCGCGCAGAACCACGCCACAGGCGTCGATCGTCCTGCCGAGCAGCGGTTCTATGAGTTCCTCGAAGCGCTCGCGCGTGCATTCGAACACCGGTTCCGCACCATCCCCTGCCGGAGGGAGGCCTTCGATCCGCATCCGCGTCACGCCGCGTTCGGACAGTTCGATCTTCATCGCCTCCGCGCAGTCGCGAAGCGCCTGGCGGACCGCCGGACTCGCCGTTTCCGCGTGGACGGCGGATGTCCCGAAGCCGGCGAGGGCCTCGTCCATGAGCAGGCGGTCGAAGTCATCCCCGCCCAGCCGGGTGTCACCGGCCGTCGCAAGCACCTCGACCAGGGCCTCGTCGTCCTCGTTCTCCGCCGGGGTCATCCGCAGCACGGAAACGTCGAAGGTGCCGCCACCGAGGTCGTAGACCACGACGGTCCGCTCCTCCCGGGATCGCTCACCGAGCCCGTAGGCGAGTGCGGCAGCGGTGGGCTCGTTCACCATTCGAACCACGTCGAGACCGGCGAGCCGACCCGCATCACGCGTGGCGATCCGCTGCGCGTCGTCGAAGTGGGCGGGAACCGTCACCACCGCGCGACGGACGGCACGACCCAGCGCGATCTCGGCCCGTGCCTTGAGCTCGGCAAGGACGTGTGCGGCGACTTCGTGGGGCAGGATCGTACGGTCCCCGATCCGGATGGCGGCGACCCCTCGCGGGCCCTCGACGACCTCGTACGGGAGCCGACTCGCGAGGTCCACTGATTCCGCGGCGCTCCGCCCCAGAAGCCGCTTCGCACTCATCACGGTGCGATCGGCATGCGCGACCGCCTGGTCTCGGGCCGTGGATCCGACCACGACGCCCGATTCGTCGAAACGGACCACGGAGGGAAGCAGCCGCTGACCGGCATCGTCAGCCAGCACTCGAGGGCCGCGTTCGTCGCAATAGGTGACCAGGGAGTTGGTGGTGCCGAGATCGATCCCGATGATCGGGTCGTTGTTCCGCGGGCTGGGTTCGCTCATGCCGCCAGTGTAGGCGCTCGAGGCGGATCGGGGCGATGTGGGAGGAATTCTGCAGGGCTCCGAAGGCTCGTCTCCGGCGCGTCCCCTCCCGCCCGGATACTCAGTTCGGTGCGGTGCTCGCATCCTGGACGTCGATCATGGAGAGATCATCCTGCCACTCGGTCAAGCCGTCCTCGAGCGCGGCATTGAGGGCTTCGGCGCGCTCCCGCCACACCAGATGCTCTCGCACCCGGCACCTGACCCGGTACTTCGAATCGAGGATCTCCAGCTGGAGTTCCTCCGTGGTCGGCTGATTCGATTCCACCAGTACGTGATCCTTCGTCATGATCCACTCCGTGATCGAGGTGCTGTTTCAGTCTTGCCAGAGCGCGATGCTTCCAGTTGTTCACGGTCGAGACCGGAACTCCGAGCACTCTGGCGGTGTTGGCATAGGAAAGTCCTTCGCAGACGATCAGTCTGAGGACCTGTTGTTCCCTTTCGGAAAGGTGCCTGCAGGCACGCGCGATGTCATCCGAATCGATGGCGAGGAGGCCGGTGGATTCCGGTCGTGAGGACCGATTTTGGTCTGCTGAGGATCTCGGTTCATGCACCAATCCATCACGGATGAACGTCCGACCGCGCACCTCGTTCTGGTACCTACGACGGACCAGGTTCTGGGCGATCCGAAAGAGATAACTGATGCTGATCGATTTCGTTTCAAGGTTTCTGTGGGCGAGCAGCCTTAAAAAGGTCTCCTGCGCCAGATCCTCCGCCACGTCGCCGGAGACCGATCGCCTCAGGAAGTGGAGGACCCGGGTGTAGCAGGCCTCATGGAGCTCGCGAACCACCCTGGAACGCATCTGGGCGGGATTCTGCCCGGGCTGGGGTCGGAAGGAATCAGGCGTCACGAGATAGTCGCTGCTCCGTCCGAAGCGGTCGGAACGGCCCGCTCTCGCGATGTTCCGGTGCTCGACGACGGGAACCTCGATCTGCACGTCGTGAGGATCTTTCCTCGATCGATCGGCCTGGTGTTGGGTGGTGTGCTGCATCAGATCGCCTTCCACGTGACAACAGTGCCCGGGCGTGGGCCGGCCCGAACCATCCGTGCTCCATCTTGGTGTCGTCGATTCGCCAACTGCGGGAATCGACACGGGCTGTCCTGGGGTCCTTGTCTGGACATCGCCCCCCACGAGCCTAAGGGACCATCTTCGGTTCCGAACAGAGAGCTGCCTTTTTTCCGGCGAATCGATCCACCCGACGGCGATCAGGACGGCACACGTGATAAAAGCGGCCCTGCAGCGTCCTGACCGAGGCCGATCGCCGAAACCGCCCCGGCGGCCTCCCGTGGCGTGAAGGACGTCATCACGTGAGGTCCCCCTGGGTTGAACGCCCCATTCGACGGGGAGGGCGAAAAGGCCCCGTCGTTGCAGGCTTTTCGACATGCCGGGACGGGATGCATGGAAGCACGCCCATCGACGATCACGCGACGCACGGATGCGATCAGCGTCATCGCGGGACGGAACCAGCGCGGACGACGGACCAATGGACGGGTCCGCCTACCGACGCGACGTCGAGCGCGTGGGGCACGGACAGGGAGGTCCTGCTCCACGAACGCTCGCAAGGGCCGCTAGTCCGACGGGGTGTCGCCCAAGGTGCGAAAGCGTGCCCACGGATCGGGACCGAAGTCGTAGCGAACCGGTTCGATGTTGTTGGCCTCGATCGGACGATCACGCAGCCAGGCCAGCGCGCCCAGGGTACGGACCAGTTCCGTCGTGGCGTTCTCCCTCGCCTCCGCCTCGAGCACCCGCTGTTCGATGCGCCTCCGCTGGTTTCCTGCGGTGTACTCCACCACGTAGACCAGTTCACGTGCGCCGGGCGCACGGACCGGACCGGTGATCGGTTCACCGGCCCCGATGAAATCGAGCCGCTCGAGGATCTCCCACACATCGGCGACCTGACCCCTGAAGAGGACCCTGGCAAGGCCCGGCCGGGCGCCCGGCTTCACCGCATCGCCCGTCGCCGCGTGCACGGCCCCGTCCGGCAACAGCACGATGTGGACCGTCCTGCGCTCGAGCCGGTCGCGCCCGTCGACCCGGTCACCGACCAGCACCCTGACATCCAGCTGGAAGTCGCGAGGCACCGCGGCGAGCGGATCGGTTCCGGAGACCGCCCCCCCATCACCCTCGGTGACGGTCGAACATCCCGCCGGGACCAGGGCCAGAAGAAGCACCAGGGACTTCGGGACCATCGCCCGAAGGCGGTCCCATGTCGATTCGAGTGTCATCTTGAGCGGACGAGTCATGGAGGCACCCTACCAGCCAGGCGATTCGTTTGGAGGAAGTCGGCCGAGCCCATTCACGAAAGGCCTCCGACCGGATACCGTTACGACACGATGAAAACCAGCGTCAAATGGCTCAACGACTATCTCTCCCCCACCGCAGCGCCCGAGGAGCAGGCAGATGCCCTGACCGCCTGTGGGTTCCCGTTCGAAGGACGCGAGACCCTTGAGGACGGTGACGTCCAGCAGGAGATCGAGATGGCCAGCAACCGGGGGGACTGCGTCTGTCATGCAGGCATGGCCCGGGAGATCGCCGCCCTGACCGGCCGCACGTTCAAGGCTCCGGTGGGAGAGGTCGAGGCCACGGGCCCTCCCTGCTCGGACAGCATCCGGGTCAGCAACCATGAGAAGACCCTCTGCCCGCTCTACACGGCACGAATCATCACCGGGGTCACGGTGGGGCCATCGCCCGACTGGCTGCAGGAACGCCTCAGGGCGATCGGGCAGGTGCCGAGGAACAACCTGGTCGATGCGACGAACTTCGTGCTCTTCGAACTCGGCCAGCCCACCCACGTCTTCGACCTCGCGCTGCTGGATGGCGACGAGATCTCGATTCGCCGCGCCGGGAACGCAGAACCGTTCCTGCCCATCGGCGAGGACGCCGAACCGGTCGAACTGGGTCCGGACGACCTCGTGATCGCGGACGGGTCGCGGGCGGTGGCGATCGCAGGCGTCAAGGGCGGCGCGGAGACCGCGGTCTCCGACACGACCACCGACATCCTCGTCGAAGCCGCCACCTTCGATCGAGTCGCGGTGCGGAACACCTCGCGACGACTCGGGATCGCGAGCGATTCCAGCTACCGGTTCGAACGTGGCGTCCATCCCGCCGAGGTGTCGTCCGCTGCGGATCGCCTCGTCGCGCTCATTCTGGAGATCGCCGGGGGGACCCTGCACACGGGCGTGGTGGCCGACGGGTCCGGCATCCCGGAGCCTGCCGTGGTCGAGATGCGACACCGGCGTTGCTCGGCGATTCTCGGTCACGAACTGACTCCCCAGGAGATGGTCGCGAAGCTCGAGACCCTCGAGTTCGACCCCCGACTCGAGGGCGATGTGATCCGGTGCACCATCCCGCCCCGGCGGCTTGACGTGGCGACCGAGATCGACGTCATCGAGGAGGTCGGCCGGACCTGGGGGTACGAACGACTCGACGTCAACGAGACGGTCGAGGTCCGTCCCGCCGCTCCCCAGGGCGAGCAACTCGCCCTCACGCTGATCCGCAACCAGCTCGTCGGCGCCGGATTCATCGAGACCATCTCCCACTCGCTGGTCTCCGACCGGGATGCCGGACTCTTCCTCCCCGATGGGCGGGAGACCCTCCGCGTCGAGGAGAATCGCGCCGGCGGCGAGCCGAGCCTGCGACCCAGCGTGCTGCCGAGCCTCCTGCACGTCGCACGCAGGAACCGCGACCGGGCGGGAGAGCACATCAGGGCCTTCGAGATCGCGGCGATCTTCGACCGCAGCGGCGAAAGTCACCGCGAGCGGCGAGCCCTCGGACTCATCATCGACGGCGAGGGCAACGCCGACCCGGAGATCCAGTACCGAACACTCAAGGGGGTCATCGAGAACCTGATCCGTTCGATCCGTGGCGACGATGCGTCGTCGACCTTCCGGCTCCCGGCCGCCGGGGACGAGGGACACTGGCTCGCGCCTCGGGCCAGCATCGATCTCGATGGCGAGGTCATCGGGCACGTCGGCCTGCTCGACCCGGGGGTCGCGGCCGAATTCGGGGCGGACGGCCCGATCGCGGCCGGCGAGATCATCCTTCCCTCGCTGCTCGATGGCTATCCGCCGGTCAGGGAGGCCCGTGCCCTCCCGCACTTCCCCTCGATCGATCGCGACCTCTCGATCGTGGTCGAGGAGTCGACCGGCTGGAGCGAACTGCATTCGATCGCGGTTCGTGCCGGCGACGAGCTTCTCGACGGCGTGGAATTCGTCACCACCTGGCGGGATGGCAGGCTCGGCAGGGATCGGAAGTCGGTCACGATGCGACTCCGCTTCCGGGCCGATGACCGCACCCTCAGGCACCAGGAGGTCGACCCCCAGGTCGATGCGATCGCGGCGGCGCTGACTCGCGAAACGGGCGGGGAGCTTCGAGGATGACGAGCCCCTCCATCGAACTGGTCGATTCGACGATCCAGGGCTTCCTGACCGACCTCGCCGCGAAGCAGCCCGTACCGGGTGGTGGTGCGGTCGCCGGAATCACCACCGCCCTGTCCGCAGGCCTCGGCGGCATGGTCGTGGCCTACAGCGTCGGGAAGAGTGCGTTCAAGGAATCCGAGTCGATGCTCCGGGAGACCGGCGCCGAACTCGCGGAACTCCGTTCCGCGGCCCTCCGGCAGGGAGAGGAGGACGCGGCCGCCTACGCCCGCCTGAACGCACTCTGGGGCCTGACCAAGGATCATCCCGATCGAACCGCGGGATGGATCGATGCAGTGGAAGGCGCGATCCTCGCTCCCGGGGCGATCATGCGGACCGCGGATCGGGTCCTCGAACTCCTGGCCCGACTCCCGGGACGGAGCGCGAAGCACCTTGCCAGCGACCTCGCCATCGGTGTCGAGCTGGCCGCGACCGGAGCCAGAGCCGCGGAGCGAAACGTCATGGTGAACCTGCCCCTGCTCCCGGAAGGCGAGATCAGGGAACGTCACGACGCCACCTTCGGCGAGATCGGTGCACGTGTCGACGCCCGCGCCCGCGAGATACTGGAACAACTGGGCTGACGGCCCGATCCGGAAGGATGCTCCATGACCGGTGACCCCCGCGATCGAATCGACATCGAGGGACTGGGCGCACGTGGACACGATGACCCGAAGGAGACACTCGGCCCGCGGAGGAAGTTCCTCTCGGTGCATTTCAAGTGCTGCGCGACCTATGGTCGCCTCTATGTGAACAACGAGCAGACGCACTACGAGGGCAGATGCCCGAGGTGCGGCGCACGGACCAGCGCGCGAATCGGTCCGGGCGGCTCCGACCAGCGCATCTTCGATGCCTCCTGAGAGATCGACATCGGACCTTGATCACCGGACTGCTCATCCTCCTCGGCCTCGCCACCATGATCGTCGTGGGAGGCTATCTCATCGTCGTGTACCGGATGATCCGGCGCCCGCGACGCCAGACAGCCGGCTGGGCCCTCGCCCACGGCTGGGCCTCGACCCCTGCGGAGGTGGGCCTGCCCTTCGAGGAATGGACCCTGGACACCATGGACGGTGCGTCGCTTCCGATCTGGGACATCCCTGCCGATCCCGACGGCAGGGCGGCGGAGAAGACCCCCGTTCTCGTCGTCCTGCATGGCTGGGGCCGATCAAGGATCGACTCCCTTGGTCGGGTGCACGAGCTGCTGAGAACCCCGCCGGGCGGGACCCGTCGCTTCCGGACGCTCTTGCCGGATCTCCGCGGGCACGGTGATGCCTCCGCCGGCCCGACCACGCTCGGAGCGCTCGAGACCGGAGACATCCATCGTCTCGTCGAGCATGTGGACGAACATCCGGTCATCCTGCTCGGGCACAGCCTCGGGGCGGTGATCGCGATCAACGTCGCCACGTCAGGTGCACCGTCCGTGTGCTCGGTGATTGCGATCGCCCCCTACGATCGAATCTCCACCCCGTTCGACGGGTACCTGAGGCGCCGGGACTATCCGGGCGGTCCGCTGGCTCGGCTGCTCGGCCTGATGGTGGACCTGCGGGGATGCCGGATGCCCGACACCGAGGTGATCCTTCGATCCTGTGACACCCGGACGCGATTCGTCGCGGGAGGCCTGGACCGGACCTGCCCTCCCGGGATCGTCGAAAGACTGGCCGCGGCCTGTCCGTCGGGCACGTTCCGTGTCGTCCCCGAGGCGGCACATTCCAACCACCATCTGGTCGACCCGGCGGGATTCCGGGACGTGCTGGTCGAGGCGCTGGACGAAGCGAATACGGAAACCGGGACATGAAACGGGCCCGCGCCCCGAGGCGCGGGCCCATCGTGTTCTTCGGGTCGAGCACCGTGTTCCGGGTCGTCACTCCGCGGGAGCGAGCACCCCGATCCGCCAGATCATGCCGTCATCCGTGGATTCCATGTACCACCATCCGGGGCCGGCGAGCTCCGTGATCTCGTCCTCGTCCATGGCGAGCACGCCGGGCATGCGATCGTTCATGTCGTCGATGTCGATGCCGGCCTGGCCCATCATCATGGGCATCATCGCGAACATGCCCTCCTGTGCCTTGAGCATCTTCGCCACATCCAGGACGCCCCAGCCCATGAGATCGCGATCGGGCAGCGCCCGACGAACGATGCGGCCGGCAGGATCGTCCTCCATCTTCGGGAGCCCCTTCTGGCCGACGCTTCGCAGGACCGCTTCCACGCCTTCCGACTCGCCGATCACCAGGTTGCCGCCGCCGATGCCGATCGCCATCTGGCTGAACTCGTCGAGCGGATCCGAGTAGATCGTCTCGCCGTTGAAGTCCCTCGGCATGAGTCCTCCCGCGGGAGCGAGCATCGCGAAGACCTGCTCGAGGGCTTCAGCGTTCGAAGTCGGGATCGCGATCGTGGTCCGGATCGGACTGAAGGGGCTGTCGGTCTCGACCGCGAAGACGTGCATCGCGGGACCGAGGGTGTTCAGACCGGAACCGAGGAGGGGTGCGAACTGCTCGAACATGGGTTCGATCTGCTGGGCCTCCCCCTCGGGAAGGCTCGAGAGGAGGTTCCGCACCGTGGGAACGAGGTTCTTGAAGTCGAAGTCCATGCGGCTGTAGGCGATCGCGGAATCCGGCACGAAGGCGGGGATGTCCCCCACCGGTTCCGAGACGTCGAGAAGCTTGACGAGACCGAGTCGGTCGCCGTCGATCATCATGGCGACCCCGAACTCCATGAGACTGGATTCACCGGCGAGCTCGCCCCAGAAGCCGTAACCCCGGATGTCGCCGAACAGTTCGAGGATGATCGGCATCGCCGCCCCGACCATCGGACCGGCCATCGGAGCGACCACCGGAGAGAGTTCGCTGGTGAGGATCATGGCCATGAGGTCGCGACCGTCCTCGGGGATCATGTCGAGCAGGGCCTGGAACTCGTCGTTGTCGGCGAGGCAGTCGTTCTTGGCGCCGTCGATGACGGCGAGGGCGCCGTCGATGCCGACCGGATCCGATCCGAGCAGGAGGCGGTCCCCGTCGTGCACGATGTACATGCTCGAGAGCGCATCGTTCATGAAGTCGACGTCGCCGCCGATGGGCATCATCATCCCGTCCATGTCCATCAGGTCGTCGATGCCGGGCATCTCGAGGCTGGATTCGACGACGAGCATCTCCCGCCCGCGGATCTCCTCACGGTCAAACTCGATCGAACCGTCGTCGGTCATGGCCCGGAGACGGGATTCGAAGATCGACTCGGCGATCCCGGGATTGCCGGCGAACTCGACGTGCACCAGATAGGCGGGGGCCTCGATGCCGAGATCCTCGTTGAAGCTCACATAGGAGCCGACGGCCAGTTCGCTGGGCATCTCGAATCCGGAATCCCCGAGATCAGGATCGTCCATGACCATCGACATGACGCCACCGACCATGGATTCCAGGGACGCGCCGTCGCCGAACCGCTTCCAGGTGTTCGAACCGCCGACGCGGTCGACGATGGCCTGTATCCCCTCCGCTCGGGCGAAGAAGAAGGTCTCTTCAGGAAAGATTTCCTCGCTGCGCACGTCCGCGGTCGCGGTGGTCGGCATCGGGGCGAGGGCGAGTACGCAGAGGCTGCTGATGAGCACGGAGGATCTCCTTTGGTGTCGCTGCCGGGTCCTTCGGGGGACCGGGGTGATTCAGTCGGAAGACGAGGTGCCGTCGCGGAGTTGCGGCGGGTCCTCGAAGTTGCGGCGTCGTGGCGGCTGGTGGTAACGACGGCCGGAGTTGGGGTTGTCCTTGTCGTAGGCGAACGCCTCTCGATTGCGGACGAAGTCCTTCATGTACCGGGCGGGGATCGCGAATCCGAGCGACTGTCCCCCACCGATGATCATGTTGGTGATGCCGATCACCTCGCCGCGCGAGTTGAAGAGCGGCCCCCCGGAGTTGCCCGGATTGATCGGGGTGTCGGTCTGGATGTAGGAAAGGCCGTCGAAGGGACGGTTCCGCGTCGAGACCACTCCCTGGGTCAGGGTGCGCTCGAGTCCGAGCGGGTTGCCGATCGCGAAGACCGGCTGGCCGACCTCGATCTCGTCGATATCCTCGACCGTCGCGAAGTCGAAGGGTCTCCCGTCGGGATGCTTGATCCGGACCAGGGCGAGATCAAGATGGCTGTTCACCGCGATCAGCTCGATGTCGTCGATGACGGTGCGCTTGAGGGTCCCATCCTCCTGCGGGAACCAGACCGTGGCGCGCAGGGATGTCTCGCCCTGCACGACGTGGGCGTTCGTGATCGCCGAGCCGTCCTCGTTGATGATGACCCCTGAACCGAGCCCGCCCGGCGTCGAGACCTTGATCACCGCGGGGCCGATCCGCTTGGCATGCTCGCGCGGGCTCATCTCGGGCAGGCTGTCCGCGATCGAGAAGAGATCCTCTCGGAGGACGTCGATCTCCATTTCATCCGAGCCGTCGATGATGACCTCCGCGACGTCGGACAGCTCGAAGACCAGCACGTCGGGCCCGACGTCCAGCCAGATCTTCTGGTCGGTCCTCTTGAGAATGGTGCCCTGGAGGCGGGATCCGCTCTGCAGGACGACGTCGTCGGCGCACGAATGGCCGGGAGCGAGGAGAAGGCTGGCGCAGGCCGCGGACAGGACGATTCTCATCAAGGCGTTCCTCTCAGAAACCGGTTGGATCCGGAAGGACTACTATACGCGCAGTGATCCCGGGCAGCCCCCCGACCGAATGGAAAACCCCAACATGTACCACTCCGCACGCACGATGATCCTCCCCGCCACCGTCCTTGCGGCCGCCCCGGCCGTCCTCGTGGCCCAGGCCCCCCAGCTGGATGATTTCTACGGTTTCGACGGCATGGAGGTCGTGCGCATCGATCCCGGGGCGGGCCCGATCATCTCGACCGACCTCGATGGCGATGGTGACGCCGACCTGGTGGTGGTCAACAACTACAAGAACCGCATCGAGCTGCACCATCAGAAGCAGGGAGCGAGCGCGGACGAGGAGGTCTTCCAGCCACGCCGCGCCAACGACCTTCCCGAGCACTGGCGGTTCCGCCGAGACCAGCTGCCGGCCGTGAACCGAGTCACCGCCGTGGTCCCGCACGACTTCAACGACGACGGGCTCATGGACCTGATCTACGCGGGGCAGGACCCGGCGGCGATCGTGTTCCTCGCCCAGACCGCCCCCGGCGAATGGGCGGTCGACCAGCGACACTTCATCAACGGTCTGATGGCCTCCAGGGACGGCATCGCCGTCGCGGACCTCACCGGGGACGAGGGTGACGAGCTCATCGCGATCAACAAGGGTCGCGTGAGCATCTGGCCGATGGACGGATCCTCGCTCGGACCCGCGACCGAACTCAGCGGCGGCGACACGCCCCTCGCCGCCTTCTTCATCGAGGACATCGACGGCAACGGCATGCTCGACCTCTTCGGCGTCTCCCCCGACGACTCCGCACCGGTCAGGATGTGGCTGTCCGAGATCGGTGAATCGGGCAAGACCCTCGGCGCGCAGCTCAGGTTCGAGATGCCTCCTCTCAGGGAGG
>Ga0163109_10002634_pt1 | contig 13930 bp, 12 predicted proteins | sample CRUFie1St13metaG_FD_108704 | JGI IMG/M metagenome (GOLD analysis project Ga0163109, IMG submission 108704) | Marine microbial communities from the Costa Rica Dome - CRUD Field 142mm St13 metaG | ecosystem: Environmental > Aquatic > Marine > Oceanic > Photic zone | place: Costa Rica: the Eastern... | reverse complement strand
GAGTTCATGGTGATAAAGGTGCACTGTTTTTGGATTTTGAAATTAATAGAGAACGTTTATTGGTTAGAACTAATGATGGTAAAGAAATTAATGAGGAAGCAAAACCTGGGTCTGGAACTCATTCATATACAACTCAATATCCAATAAATACATTAGTAGATATATGTTTAGGTAAAGAATACAAAAACCATGGTGATATTACCATTAACTTGAAAATGGTAAAAACTCTAGATGCAGCTTATAGATCGATGAAAAGTCTTAAATTAGAAAGCGTTTAATATTATGTCAGAAAAAATTACTATTAAAGAAGTAAGAACTTATGCAACATCAAAAGAGGGTGGAGGTGATTATCATCTTCAAGAAAAAGGTCACTGGATAACAGATACTTACATTGCTAATCCTATGTCAATGTATCCTGAATACAAAAAAACAAGAACAAGTTGGGGTATTGGTGTTTTAGGTTCAGTCATTGTAGAAATAGAACTTTCAAACGGTATTAAAGGTGTTGCAACGGGCTTAGGTGGGGAACCTGCTTGTTGGTTAATTCAAAATCATTTCAAACGTTTCTTAATTGGTCAAAGCCCTAAAAATTTAAATTTAATATGGGATCAAATGTTTAAAGCTAGTATGTTTTATGGCAGAAAAGGTATAACGATATGTGCTATAAGTGTGGTGGATCTTGCACTTTGGGATTCTTTAGGTATCTTAAGAGAAGAACCTGTATGGGAAATGATTGGTGGAAAGGTTCGTGATGAAATTCATTTCTATTGCACAGGACCAGAACCAACTGAAACAAGAAAAATGGGTTTTTGGGGTTCTAAAGTTCCATTACCATTTGGGCCATCTGATGGACATGAAGGATTAGAAAAAAATTATCAATATTTAAAAAAACATAGAGATTCAATTCCAAAAGATTTCCCCTTAATGGTTGATTGCTATATGTCTCTTACAGCTCAGTACGCAATTCAACTTGCAAAAAAATGTGAAGATTTAAATATTAATTGGTGGGAAGAAGTTTTACATCCTGATGATATTGATGGATTTAAAATTATAAAACAGGCACACCCTGATAAAAAATGGACAACAGGTGAACATGAATACACTCGTTACGGTTTCAGACAATTAATAGAAAGCAAATCAATCGACATTTTACAACCTGATGTGATGTGGGTAGGGGGTATGACGGAGTTATTAAAGATTTCTGCTATGGCAGCCGCTTATGATTTACCAGTCGTTCCTCATGGAAGTGGTCCTTATTCATCACATTTTATTTTTTCTCAGCCACATTCTCCTTTTTGTGAATATATAGCTGGAAGTCCAGATGGTAAAAGTGTTGTAAAAATGTTTCCTTATTTTGATGGAGAACAACTTCCTGAAAATGGAAGAATTAAGCCGAGTTATGATCCTGGTTTTGGAATGACTATAAAAAATAAGGATATGCTTGTAGAAATAACTTAATATTTTGAAACAAATTGGTAATAATTTAGAATTTTCTTGTTTGTTTAATTTATTATATTAAGCTTTATTTTATCAATAGGAGGTTATAATGAAAAAATTAATTTCATTAATTTGCTCATCAATATTATTTCTTTCTTTAAATGTTAAATCTCAAGAAATAAGTATTATGGGCTGGGTTGGTCTATTTGATTTTCAAAAACCAGGTTGGGAAAAAATGGTTGATGAATTCGAAAAAGCAAACCCGGGTGTTACTATAAACTATATAGGCACACCATTTGAAGATACATTAAATCAAGCTACAGTAGCAATGTTGGGAAATAATTCTCCAGATATTATTCAAGTTGTTTCCGGTTGGGTTCCTCAATTAGAAGCTGCAGGGGGATTAGAACCAATAAATAATCATTTACCATCTGCAACTATTAACAAGTTTGCTGAAGGTGCTGTAAATGCTGTATCATTTGGTGATAATGTTATGGCTCTTCCATGGATACCTGGACCAATAGTAATGGGTTATAATAGAAATCTTTTAGAGCAAGCTGGATTAGATCCTAATAATCCACCATCAACATGGGATGAATTTACTGATGCTGTAAACAAAGTTTGTGCTTTAGGTGATGATATTTACGGTGTGTCTCTTAGAACTTTTAGACATCCTAATTCTGCTCACTGGAGTATTCCAATTATTTGGGCAAACGGTGGGGAATTATTTGACTCAGATGGAAATGTCTCAGTAAATACACCAGAAGTTGCGAAGGCTTATGAATGGTATAGAGATACAATAAAAAATGGTTGTAGTCCTGATGCATTTAATGTTCAAGAAACAATAGCATTATTTGGACAAGGTAGAGCAGGCTTTATATTTGAGGGCCCTTGGTTAAGAGGATTAGTCAATAAATTATCTGAAGGAAATTTAACTGTTGGCTCAAATGCGGACATATGGATTTCATCTATGCCTGCTTCAGCAGATGGTAGAGTAAGACAAATTGCAAATTCTAATATGTTAGTGCTCTCTAAAAATTCTAAGAATAAAGAAATGGCAGCCAAATTTATAGACTTTATTTTAGGAAATGCTGAAACAGTTGAATACTATTATGAAACATCACAACAACCTACTACTGGTAGATTGGATATCCTTCAATCAGGTAAGATGGCTAATGATGAATACTTACAAGCATTCGTTGATGTTTTACCTTTTTCAAGTGCTATTCCAATTAAATCACCTCAATTTAATGCAATGATGGACGCTGTTATTCCTTCTTTGCAAGATATTATTAATGGAGGAGATACATCTAAAGCTCTAAAAAGTGCAGATAGAGAATTAAAAAGAATAGGCTTTTAAAAATTTATTATTAGGGGGCTTAAAGCCCCCTTATATTATGAGAATAAAGTACTTATTTATTGGTTTAGGAAATATAGGGTTACCTCTTGTTAATAGGATATCAAAATTCAAGTATGAGCACTTTTATGTTTACGATAAAAATAAAGCACTCCTTACCGAGACTACAAAAAAAAATAATTTTTTAAAACCAATTAACAATCTTAACGATACAACTGATTTTGATATAATTTTTACATGTTTACCTGATTCTAAAACTGTAAAGTTAGTTTATAAAAAAATTACAACTATAAATACTAAAAATAAAATATTTGTTGATTTTTCAACCATATCGCCTGAAATTTCTAAAAATAATGAAAATTTAGTAAAAAAAATACGATCATCTTATCTACAAGTTCCAATATTTGGATCACCAAATCAAGCAATGAATGGAACTTTATATTTATTGATCGCTGGATCGAAATTAGATTATAAGAAAAATAATAATAAAATTGTTAATAAAATATTAAAAAATATATCAAGAGAAAGAAAATATATTAAAAAAGTTGAAGTTGCTTCTTCTTTAAAAATTATTCAAAATGGATTAGGTTTAATTCAATTCACGGCAATTGCAGAATCATTATTAAGATGTGAAGATCAAAAAATTAATTCTAAATTATTTATTGAAACAGTTCTAAACGCAAAAGGTATGGCCTTTTCTCCCTTATTTGAATACTACGCTCCTAAACTTATAAAAAAAAATCAAAAAAAGACTGCAACCCTTAATTTGGTCTATAAAGATTTAAATGAAAATATACAATTAACGAACAATATTTCAAACCTTTCATTATTTAAACAAACTTTTGCTATTTATAAAAAAATAATACGTAATGGACATGGACATAGAAGTCATCTTGACTTACTAAGATTTTTAAAAAATGGGAAATAACGTTATTGTACTTTTAAGTGATGAACATAGCCCTTTATGTATGGGGAATATGAAACACTATATATGTAAGACACCTAATTTAGATAAACTTTCAAAAAAAGGTACAAAATTTATAAACGCTTATTGTACATCACCAATTTGTGTTCCATCAAGAGCTGGTTTGGCTACTGGTTTATATACATTTCAAAATAAAAATTGGGATAATGCATTCCCATATGATGGTAGGGATAAAAGCTGGGCACATACACTAACAAATTATAATTTGGAAAGTACATCAATTGGAAAATTGCATTTTAAAGATGAAAAAGTTTCAACAGGATTTACTGAACAAATTCAACCAATGCATGTAATAAATGGAATAGGAGATATACGAGGATCAATCAGAGTAAATCCTCTACCAAGAGAAGGAGCTCGTAAATATATTGATGAAGCTGGTATAGGAACATCATCTTATCAAAAATATGATATTAAAACATCAAAGAAAGCACTTGAGTGGCTATCAAAAAAATCACAAAAATTAGATGATAAAAATTGGGTTCTTTTTGTTTCTTACACATGTCCACATTTTCCTTTGGTCGCTCCAAAAAAATTTACTGACATGTATCCATTAAGTAGCATCAGAAACCCAATTAATCATGATCGATCTAAATCTCTTCATCCATCAAATCAAACATATGCAGATTTAATGGGTTTCAATCCAATATTTACGGAAAATCAGATAAAAAAAGCCTTAAGATCATACTACGCACTAGTTACATTTATTGATTATGAAATGGGAAAAATTATTAACTATATAGAAGGTTCTTCTTTAAAAAATAATACTACAATCATTTATACTTCTGATCATGGAGATAATGTAGGTAGAGACGGTCTTTTTGGTAAATCAACAATGTATGAAGAATCAGTCGGTGTTCCTTTGATAGTAAAAGGTAAAAATTTCAAAAAAAATTTTGTTTGTAAGAAAAATGTTTCACATATTGATTTGTATAAAACTATACTACTTGAATTAGGAATTAAGATAAATAATAAACCAAAAAACTATCTAGGAATATCGTTACAAGAAACTATAAAAAATAAAAATAGAAAATACCCAGTTATTTCAGAATATCATGCAACTTGTTCATTGGACGGTATTACAATGATGCTATATAAAAATTATAAATTTATATATCATATTAATTATAAACATCAGCTCTTTGATCTCAACAAAGATCCCAATGAACTAAATGATCTAAGTGAAAATAAGAAATATATAAAAATTTTTAATTTAATTAAATCAAAAATTGAAAAAATTGTAGATCCCAAATCAGTAAATTTAAATGCAAAAAAAGATCAAAAAAAATTACTTAAAAAATATGGAGGTAGAAAAAATATTCTGTCTCAAGGAACTTTAGGTTACACTCCTACTCCTGGAGAGAAACCTGATATTTCTGTTGGAAAAAAATAATGTGGCTTGTATTTAAAAGAAAGCCGTCTTCATTAATTATTTTATTTATACCTGGTCTAATTGTGACATCAATTTTTATGATTTATCCTCTTATAAATGGCTTCGTTATAAGTCTTACTAATGAGTCTCCAATCAGGCCTCTAACGCGATTTATTGGATTAGATAATTATATTTATTTAATAACTAATCCCAATTTTTGGGAAATTTTATTGAATAATTTTATTATAATTGGCTTTTCAATTCTTCTATCAATTTTTTTTGGTTTCTCTATCTCACTTTTGTTAAATCAAAAACTAAGAGGGACTTATTTTTTCAGAGTGAGTATTTTTCAAATTTGGGTAGTTCCATGGATTTCAGTTGCTATTTTAATTGGTTGGATTTTTAACTCTGATTACGGTGTTATCAATTATTTGTTTATGGAGTTTGGTATTTTCAATGATAAGGCCAATTGGTTTGGCGACTCAATATTAGCTAAAATTGTCATAATTATTGGCTTCGCATGGCGCATGATACCATTTATGATGGTTGTTTCTCTTGCTGCAATACAATCTATTCCTAATGAAATAATAGAAGCGTCAAAAATAGATGGAGCATCTTATTTTCAAAGGCTTTTCTATATCATCTTGCCTCTATTACGTAACATAATATTTATTTTATGTTTATTACAACTTGTAAAATTATTTCAAGAAATTACTCTTCCGTGGGTTTTAACTGGTGGCGGCCCTATAAATTCAACAACTACATTAAGTTTATATGTTTATAAACTAGCATTTATAAATTGGGATTTTGGTCTTGCTTCGGCTGCTGGCTGGCTATGGTTAGTCTTCTTACTTATTTTCTCATTTTTTTATTTTCATTTTTTTAATAGGAATTATAATGAATAGAATTGTTATTAATACTTTGTTATATTTTATAATAATCTCAACTCTTATTATATTAATATTTCCAATTGTTTGGATGCTTTTAACTGCTTTTAAATCAACTGATGAAATATTTAAAATTCCACCAACTTTTCTACCTAAAAATTTTAGTTTTGATGCATTTTCTTATGCTTTAAATAGTGATATGCCAATATTTTTTATTAATAGTATTATAATAGCCTTTTTTACATCTTTGATTACTATTTTTGTAGGAGGTTTAGCAAGTTATGGAATTTCAAGAGCTAAGCACTGGACAACAAACGCAATACTGATGTTTTTTTTAGCTTCAATGGCCTTCCCCATACCTTTGTTAATGATAACAATTTATAAAATATTAAACTTAATTAATGGTTTAGATACTTATTGGGCTGTTATAGTTGGTCATATGTTGATTACGTTACCAATTGTTATTTGGTTAATGAAGGGTTTCATAGATGATTTACCAATAGAAGTTGAAGAGTCAGCTTATATTGATGGAGCAAGTATAATTCAAATAATATATAAAATTGTTTTTCCTATGACTAAACCTGGTGTAATTGCCTCTGCAATTTATGTGTTTGTTACTTCTTGGAATGAATTTATTTTTGGTCTTTCATTCACCACTTCGACAGATATGAGGCCATTACCAGCTGGTATTAATTTAGTATTCCTGCAGGAATTTCAGTATCAGTGGCCAGAAATGATGGCAGTAGCAACAATTGCAACACTACCAATACTTTTGATGTTCTTATTTTTGCAAAAATATTTTGTTCAGGGGGTAACTGCTGGTGCAGTGAAAAACTAACTATTGATTAATAAAATTAAATTAATTGACTCTCATCATCATTATTGGGATTTAAAAAATATAAAAAAATATCCCTTATTTACTAATCTAAATTCTAACAGCCATCTTGGTGATTATCAAAAAATAGTAAAGAATTATCTTCCACTTGATTTAAAAAAAAATTATCAAAAATTTAATCTTGTTTCATCTGTTCATATTGAAGCTGGCTGGATAGAAAAAAATGCTATTGAAGAAGTAGAATGGTTGAATAAAATAAATAGTCAATCTGAAAAAAATTTAGCAGTTATTGCTTTTGCTAAACTTCATAATTCAAATTTAGATAAGTATCTCGATAAATTAATAAAATATGACTTTGTTAAGGGTATAAGAATGAGACTTGCAAATAATATTAACGAATTAAAAGAGGGTGACAATTATTTAATAAACTCAAAATGGTTACAAGGTTTTAATATTTTAAATAAATATAAATACTCATTTGAATTACAGGGAAGTTATAAAATATCTCATGATATCTATAATTTTCTCAATAATAATGAAGATACAAAGATTATTATATCACATGCAGGATTTCCAAATTATAAAAATGAAGAAGAAAAGAAAGCATGGATAAATTTTTTAAAAAGAATTCAATATTTTGAAAATGTTTATTTAAAGATATCAGGTTTAGCCATGCTGCAAAATGGACTGAACATTAATGAAATGGATTATATAATAAAAAGCTGTATGAATATATTCGGTTCTGAAAAATTAATTTTTGGTTCAAATCTACCAATTGACAGTCTTTATTGTGATACTCAAAATCTTTTAGATGCTTACTTTGATATATTTAAGAAATTAGGTAAGGAGAATTTAGATAAAATTGTATTTAAAAATGCAAAAAAGTTTTACAATTTTTAATTAATTACCACTTATCTGCACTACCTAATAATAATTTTTGTTCATCACTTCCATTTTTTTTTAATTCAAGTGCAACAGGTCCGTTAAAATCTTCTCTAGATTTAATCCATGCATTTTGATAACACATCAAACAGACTCTTCTATCTGATCCAGATTTATTACCCATACCTCTATGATACATCCAACCACTAAAAAGTATAGCTTGTCCTGGTTTAGCAAATAGATATTTTTGATCGGGGTATTCAAAATCTTTTCTAGGAATATCAAGTTTAACTTTATGACTTCCTGGAACAAGTGCAAAAGCTCCATTTTCTAAATTTAATTCATCCAAATAATAGCCACAATTCACTTGACCTGGAATGCTTCCAAAAGGTGTTCCCTCTGGATCAACAGGCCAAGGCCCATCTCTGTGCCATATTTGATTTGGTTCACCTGGTTTACACAACCTAGCAGTTGCACTATGGAGTTGGATACAGTTACCTAAAATTGATTTGATTTTTTTAATTACTATTTCATTGTCGAGCAATTTCAAAAACCTTTTATCATATTCTAATAACCCAACTTCAATATGTTTTACATTATCTAATTTCTTGAATGTATCATTAAAAGCTTCCCTTATTTTATTAACTTCATCAGTATTTAGAGCATCATCTACGACTAAATATCCATGTTCTAAAAAAAACTTTAAATCTTTTTCATCTTTTTCAGATAATTCAGGATTCATGCTTTTTGGGACAATCTTTTTATCATAGTTTAGAGAAAACTTATGTTTCATAGAAAGGATAATATTAAATTATGACAACAATTCAATGATTTAAATTGAAACTGTTTTATTTCTGTGATTAAATAATTCTATTCTTTCAATATTTAAAGGAGGTAAATATGAAAAATATTTTTAAAATAATATTAATTTCACTTTCATTCATATCCTTTGCTAATGTTGCTAAATCAGAAGTTACATATTCTTGTTGGAATTGTATGATGTTAGGTATCGATGGTGAAGGAAATCCTGAAGGTGCGCGTGTAGATTATAATAATAATGGCGGTGTTTCTCTTAGTGTAACAAACTATCCTTATGGTGATTATTTACAAGCACTACAACTAAATATGATATCAGGAACATCAGACGATCTTATGGCTTTTCAAGTAGGAGCAATGATTAATGAATATGCTGAATATCTTGAAGACTTAACGCCTTATTGTGAAAAGGAATGGGGTGCTAATTGGAAAGATAAGTTTTTAGCAGTTGGTATTGAACAAACAACTGTTGATGGAAGACTAGTTGCATTACCTCAAGTAATGTCAGCTGCTGGCGCTCTTTGGTATAATCAGACAATCTTTGATAAATATAATCTTTCTGTACCTACTAATTGGGAAGAATGGATTAGTGTTTCAAATACATTAAGAGAAAATGGTGAAATTGGTTTTATGCACGGAGCAAAAGACTCTTGGGTAAATTACGATCTATTTATTGGCATTGCGAATGAATTAGACCCAGGAGTTATATATGAAGCTGAAGCAGGTACGGCATCGTGGACTCATGAAAGTTTAGTTAAAGCTATGACACTTTGGGGAGAAATGTTTACCAATGGTATTATGCAAGATGGTGCGTTAGGTAATTCACAATATCCTGACACTCATCAAGCTTTTACAAGTGGAAAAGCTGCTATGATGACTATGGGAACATGGAATAATTTTTCAACTTTCACAAATGAAGGTTTAAAAGGTTCTAAAGATAGCTATGGTTTTAGTGAAGATTTCAAATATGGAATCACTGGCTTACCAGATATGAATGGTGACGGTAAGCATGGCAGACTTTTCGCAAGTCCAGATGTAAGTATTGGAATGAGCGCAAGCTCTAATAATAAAGAAGAGGCTTGGAAAGCACTCAAAGTTATTATTGAAGACCTTCAATCAACTTATGCAAAAGATTTATGGGTACCAGCATTAAATGGTGTTCCATTTGATATGAGTGATGCGACTAGTGATTTTGCTAAAGCTGCACTTGAATATGAGCTTGGAATGGTTGAAAATGCTTATGGAAAAAGAGAGTTTGTTTATGCAGAAATTAAAACTGCATTAGGAGACGCTTTACAAAGTGTTGCTGTTGGTGATATGTCCCCATTACAAGCAATGGAAATGGTGGAAGAAGCCTCACAATCAGTTAAAAGATAAATTATTAATGAGCGGTATTAATACCGCTCACTTTTTATGTCTATTTCTAAATCAAATTTAAGAGATATCTTATATATTTTACCATCTTTTATTTTTATAACAGTTTTCTTTTTTTACCCCATTGGATATATTTTTGGGATCAGTTTTTATGAATGGAATGGCATTAGTCAAAATAGAACATTTGTTGGACTCGAAAATTATAAGGATTTTTTTACAGATAAAATTGCTCTTAAATCACTCAAAAATCAATTTTTATGGGGTGTGATTACTATCTTCAGTCAAATGTTTTTAGGGTTAGGAATGGCCATCTTATTGAGATCAGAAGTCAGATTTAAAATTTTATACAAAGTTATATTCTTTTTTCCTAATGTAATTGCAGTAGCCGTGGTTGCCTATGTTTTTAACAAGATTTATGATAATAATTTTGGAGAATTAAATTTACTCTTAGAAACTATTAAATTAAACTTTCTTACTCATCCCTGGCTTGGTGATCCAAATACTGCCTTGTATGCATTAATGATAGCTAATATTTGGCAGTGGACAGGTTTTAGTTTTTTACTATATCATGCTAGTTTAACACAAGTTAACCAAGAGTTATATGAAAGTGCTAGAATAGATGGAGCAAATCTTTTTCACATTGTTAAAAGTATTATATTACCCTTATTGAAACCTACTCATATTGCTTTATTGATATTAGGTGTAATTGGAACATTAAAAACATTTGATATAATATATTTAACAACAAGAGGTGGTCCAGCTAGATCAACAGAATTTTTATCTACTTATGTTTTTCAAAAAGGAATATTAGAATTTAAAGCAAGTTACGCATCAACTATTGCCTTAATGATTGTCATAATCGCACTAATATTAACAATAATGCAAGTAAAAGGTTATGAAAAGAAATAAATGTTAATATCAAAAAATAAAAAAACCACGATTATTTCACAAATTATATTAACAATACTTGCTTTAATATTTTTGTTTCCAGTTTTTGTGATGTTTAAAATATCTTTTCAAGGAAGGGGTATAGAAAACTACTACAAAGTAATTAGTTTAGATTATGTATATAAATTCTTCTTCAATAGTATAATTGTTTCAATATTTACTGTTGCACTTGTATATTTTTTATCATTATTAGCTGCATATTCACTATCTAAACTTAAACCAATTGGAAAAAAAAGTTTTTTTAATTTAATTTTAGTAGGATTGATGGTTCCAAATGTAGCTTTAGTTGTTCCTATATTTTTATTATTTTTGCAATTAGATTTATTCAAAAGCTATTTAGCAATGATATTACCAATAACAGCAGGTGTAATTCCGTTTGCCGTATTAGTATTTAAGAACTATCTTGATAATGTACCAAACGAATTATTAGAAGCGGCACAAATTGATGGAGCTGGTCCGTTCATGATTTTAAGAAAAATAATATTACCCCTCTCAATATCTATTTCAGTAGTAGTTGTTATTTGGACTTTTTTAATGACTTGGAATGATTATTTTACCGCACTTGCATTTGTGAGGGATAAAGAAATGTTACCAGTAACTCATCTTCCAAATTACTTCTTAATGAATACAATGGGACAGGGTAACATGCCCGATTATGGGCCATTTTTTGCATGTTTAGTAATTATTAGCATCCCAGTAATGCTTCTTTATTTATTCTTGCAAAAATATATTGAAGATGGGATAACATCAGGATCTATTAAAAATTAATATGAATAAATTCGATGTTTGCGCCTACTATTTTCCAAATTTTCATCAAGATAAAAGAAATATTCCTGTGCATGGAAAGGGATGGAACGAATGGGATTTAGTAAAAAGAGCTGAACCAAGATTTAAAGGTCATTTACAACCTAAAGTTCCTCTATGGGGGTACGAAGATGAAGCAGACCCCTTAGTTTTTGAAAAAAAAATTGAAGCGGCTTCAAACCATGGAGTTAATTGTTTTTTATGGGATTGGTATTGGTATGAGGATGGTTTATTTTTAGAAAAATGTCTTGAAGAAGGATATTTAAAATCTAAAAATAAATCTAAAGTAAAGTTTGCTCTTCATTGGGGAAATCATACTTGGAAAGATATACATCCAACATTAAGATCATCAGTCAATAATCCTATTAATTTATATCATGGCGAAATTTCAGAAAAAGCTTTTGAAGAAATGACGGATTATGTGATTGAAAAATATTTTTCAGACCCTGATTATTGGAAGATTGATGGAGCACCTTACTTTTCAGTATATGAAAGTAATAAAATGATATCAGGTGTTGGTGGCTTAAAAAATGCTCTTAAATGCTTAGAAAGATTTAGAAAAAAAACAATTGATGCAGGGTTTCCAAATTTACATTTAAATGCAGTTGTTTGGGGTATACCAATTTTACCTGGATCTTCTTCATTGGCTAATTTGGTAGGAAACTGGTTAGATGTATCTGAAGATTTTAAAGAACCTAACGATATAATTAAATACCTAGGATACGATAGTGTTACATCCTATGTATGGGTACATCATGTTGAGATGCCAACTTTTCCAACAGTCGAATATATGGATATGTTAAAAAAAATGAAAGAATACTGGTATGAAGCTTCCAAATCTTATTCAGTTCCATACTATCCCAATGTAACAATGGGTTGGGATGCCAGTCCAAGAACAATTCAATCTGATGTATTTGATGATATTGGTTATCCTTTTACGTCTGTGTACACAAATAATACTCCTGAAAATTTCCAAATCGCTTTAGAAGAAGCTAAAAAATTTTTAGAAGAAGAAAATTTAAATATTTTAAACATCAACGCCTGGAATGAATGGACAGAGGGAACATATTTAGAGCCTGATACTGTTAATAAATATAAGTACTTAGAGGCAATTAAAAATGTTTTTTTATAAACTATAAATCAAAAACCTTACCAGGATTTAAAATATTATTAGGATCGAAGCTTTTTTTAATCATTTTCATTAGGGGAATATTATCTGGATGTTGCTTTACCAAATACTCTTTTTTTTGAAGGCCAATACCATGTTCACCAGTAATAGTTCCATCCATTTCTAGTGCTTTATCAATTAATCTATTACTAAAATTTCTTATGTGTTTATATTCATTTTCTTTTTTTGGATCATAGACAATTGTTACATGAAAATTTCCATCACCTACATGACCAACCATAGGAGCCTTTAATCCTGTATCTTGAAGTTCATTTTCAGCAAACTTTATACATTCAACAATATTTGAAATGGGTACACAAACATCAGTAGAGTAAACCCTAACATCGTCTCCTTGTGCTTTAACTGAATAATAAACATTATGTCTTGCTTTCCAGATTTTATTTCTTTCTTCTATGTTTGCTGCCCATTTAAATTCACTGCCATTATTATTTTTTGAAATTTCTTCGACTACTTCAATTGACTCTTTATTCGAAATTTCGCTACCATGAAATTCATAGAATAATGTTGGTAAACTTTCAAAATTTTCTAGTTTTGAATACTTTATACTTATATCCATCTGATCTTTATTAAGCAATTCAACTCTTGCAATTGGAACACCATATTGAATTATTTCTTGTGCTGTTAAAACCGCGGAATCTAGATCAGGGAATTGACAAACAGCACTCATTATACTCTCTGGTATAGGAGATAGTCGAAGATTCACTTCAGTTATAATACCCAAAGTTCCCTCTGAACCAATAAACAGATTAGTTAGATTATATCCTGCAGATGTTTTTTTTGCTCGTGTGCCAGTTTTAATAATATCACCGTTTGCTAATACAACTGTAAGACCAAGTACAGCTGTTTTCATGGTTCCATAACGTACTGCCATAGTTCCTGAAGCTGAGCAAGCTGCCATACCACCTAATGCAGCATTTGCACCTGGGTCAATTGGAAAAAAAACACCTTTGTCTTTCAATGTTTTATTAAGTTGCTCACGAGAAACATTTGCTTGTACACGACAATCAAAGTCTGCTTCATTAATAGAAATAATTTTGTTAAAATTTT
>Ga0163109_10002633_pt1 | contig 13933 bp, 8 predicted proteins | sample CRUFie1St13metaG_FD_108704 | JGI IMG/M metagenome (GOLD analysis project Ga0163109, IMG submission 108704) | Marine microbial communities from the Costa Rica Dome - CRUD Field 142mm St13 metaG | ecosystem: Environmental > Aquatic > Marine > Oceanic > Photic zone | place: Costa Rica: the Eastern... | reverse complement strand
TAATATAAATGTCAAATTGAAGAATAATACAACTCACGTTGCAGGATTTGATGTACCTAATGATGAGTAAGTATTATGAATATGATTCATAATATTATTTATATTATTCCATTTTAATCCATAATCTGATTGATTATGAATTACAGGTATATTCATTGCTTCACATTCTTGTACGCTGTTTGCATTGCCATCATATTTTGTTAGTCGTAACATGACAAAACATTGTTTATATATTTCTGGCATTTGTTCATGAGGAATATTTAATTGATTACTTAAAATAAATTCATATTGTGGTAAATGTTTCATAATTTGTTCATATATTGATTTTCCATATATATGTTCACGTCCTGGTACTTGTCCATTGAAAATGAAAATTTTTTTCCCCAACTCTTCTTTAGAAATAGGTTGAAACAATTCTTTATTTACCAATGAAAATTCAACAAATATTGGATGTATATGAAAATATTTTAAACGATTATAAATGCATTTACTTATTGCAATATGAATCACATTTGGTAATAATAAAATTTCATTTAAAGTGCTTTTACAATGATTGTAGTTAGGATTTGCATCTTCTCCACCCCAAATAATATATTTTAATCCATTATGTTTAGAAATTTTGATTAAATCATCATCGCTATATATTCCAAAAAATATACATGGTTGATCCACATTTAGATATGGTGTTAATTTAAAATGTTTCATAAATCGTTCTTGAAAACTATGTAATCCAGATGATACATGACATTGTTTTACATTGTATAACAATTGTTCAATTGGTAATTTATTGAGTGTTTGATTTGCGGTAATAATTTTACAAATACGTCTAGATTCATTTTTTCCATAATACCAGTAATGTTTTATTGCTGAGTCCTCATTACGAATATGATTTGCTAAATCATTATATTCACTGTAAAATTTCCAATCAAATGTTGGATAGGTTTTATAAAATAATTCTTTTGATATTTGATTGGCCTTTTGTGTTTTTTGTACAACCCTTGAAAACATAATAAAAACTATTTATACTTTATAATGAAAAAAATTTCGATCATTATTGGCGCACGCCCTAATTTCATGAAAGCTTTTCCTGTATATGAAGCATTAAAAGAAGATTTTGAACTAACTTTGATACATACCGGACAACACTTTGATGCGAAAATGAGTGATGTATTTTTTAATCAATTAAAATTTCCTAGACCTGATATTCATCTTTCTTTAAAAAAAAAAACACGGGCAGGTGATTTAGACGATAAATTATATGTAAATAACGAAGACTATTTGAAAGACAAAGATGCTGTTATCCAAGAATTAATGGATTATAATGAAGAATTAGGACAATTGGGAGAAATTCGTGATAAATTAAAGATCGAATTTGAAAAAGGAACCCCGGATTTAGTGATTGTGTTTGGAGATGTAACAAGTACATTAGCAGCAGGATTAGCTGCAAAAGAACTTAATATTGATTTAGCACATGTAGAAAGTGGATTACGAAGCGGAGATATGTTAATGCCAGAAGAAGTGAATCGTATTTTAACAGATCACATTACGAAATATTATTTTGTAACCGAACAAAGTGGTATCGACAATTTAAAAGAAATAGGAATTACCGAAAATGTATGTTTGGTTGGAAATACTATGATTGATACACAAAAGAAATATTTACAACAAGCATTAGATACTAAGTATCATGAAACATTGAATGTAAAATCCAAAGAATATGTGTTAATTACTCTTCATCGCCCAAGTAATGTAGATGATATGGAAAAATTAAAAGAAATATTTGATGATTTTGAAGAATTAAGTAAGACAGAGACATTAGTATATCCTATTCATCCACGCACCAAAAACAATTTAGAAAACTTGGGTTATTTACAAAAAGTCCAAGAAAACCCAGATATTATATTGGACGAACCATTGGGTTATTTGGAATTTACGTGCTTAATGGCAAATTGTAAATATATAGTAACTGATAGTGGAGGATTACAAGAAGAAAGTACATCATTAGATATCCCTTGTTTTACTTTACGTGAAAATACAGAACGTCCAAGTACATTAATTGAAAATCAGGGAACAAATCAATTGATCCATAAAATCAGTGAAATAGAATTAAAACCATGTAAGGGGTCAATGGATTTATGGGATGGGAAGAGTAGTGAGAGAATTTGTTCTATAATTAAAAATTAATAAAATAGAGAATTTATTTGATATATATATATATTACTATTTGAATATAATAAATATACTCAGAATACGCATAATTTATAAAAATAATAAAATGTTTTTTTTGTGAAAAATAATTTATCATTACTTATTATAGTAATGATAAATCAAATTATTGTAAAAGGTTCAAACGATACTGCTGTAAATGGTATGTATAAATTACATAAACTTGATAATGTCGATGATAATACACTATCTTACTACAAAGATGAAAAACATCAAATATACAGATCTAACAACACGTGGAAAATAGGAAATCACGGTAAAAAAATAGTGTATATACCACTACAAATTTGTATTGGTGAAGATATGAATGTTAATGAAATAGATGTAAGTAATATTAAAAAAGATATAAAACATGAAAATTTTATTTATATACTAAAACCTGTAATTAATGAAAATTCAACAACCTATAATTTTATTATTGATAATAAAAAAAAAACAGTTACAAATAAATTTTTAACAAATGAAAATATTTATACAGGCATTGAAGGTATTATTTCTATGTTTGTACCACATTGTATTTTAACAGGTAAAACAATTTCTTCTGAAATACCTGTTGATAAGTTGTTTATTGAAAATATACAAAATATAGTACCTATATTTAGAAAGTGGCATAATAATAATGATTTAAAATTAAATATTAATGTACCAATAAAATCAAATAATATAGAAAGTATAGAAAAAAAAACGATTTCTACATTTACTATGGGTGTGGATAGTTTTTATACATTATATTCTAATATTGATAAAATAGATGCAATATTATTTACTATAGGTTTTGATATACAGTTGCATCAAAAAGATCTATTAGATGAAACAATAGAAAACTTAAAAAAGGTTGCTGAAATATATAATAAAAAATTGATATTGTGCGAAACGGATTCGAAAAATAAATTACCTGTTAATACAGGAAAAGGATTTAAATGGGGTGAGTATTTTCATGGACCAGCATTATTCAATATAATTTATAATTTAAGTGACTATAATGAATTATTAATTCCTTCAACACATGAATTTGAAGACGACTTTATATGGGGTACTCATAATAAATTAGATAAAAATTATTCATCATCGCTTTTAAATATTTTACATAATGGCGATTTAACTAGAGTAGAAAAAATAAAATTTATTTTAGATTATGACTCGAAATGTTTAAATTTTTTAAGAGTTTGTTGGAAAAACATAGATGGTAAATATAATTGTACCGCATGTGAGAAATGTTTAAGAACTTTGTATCCAATTGAATTATGTGGTTATAAAAAACAAGCAATAACGTTTGATATAAATGCAAATGGAAAAGATTTTTGGAAATTCGAATCAAGAAATGAAAATGATAGAGCATTTCAAATTGAAATTGAAAATTTAGAGAAGATGGAAAAATTATTTACATATAATATAAGAGGTGGTTCTAAAACATTAAATGGTCCTACGTATCATCTTGTATTAAAAGATTATTTTAAAACAACTAGTAAATGGGTAGAAGGTAATGATATAGTTAGTTATTCAAATTTTGAAAATAAATCTACAATTAAAAATATAATACCAGAATTGTCGTTTCTTGATAACAAAAAGGATATGCATATTTTTTTCAAAAAAAATAATATATCATATTATCCAAAATCATTTTTAGATAACGAAATAGATAAATTAGAAGAAAATGAATCTTATATAGTAAAACCAGCTGGATTTACTAATAATGCGTTTACCTCCGATACGGCACAATATAATTCAGGTAATGGAATAGAAATTTTTAAAAATTCACATGATACAAAAGAATTTGTAAATAATAATCCTTTAAAAGCAGGATATGTAATACAGGAAAATATAACTGGACTAGATCTAATTAATGAACAAAAATATGATATCAGATGTTATCTTTTAGCAGTATGTATTGATCATAATATTTCTTACTACTATCATAGTGGGTATGGAAGGTTTATAAAAAATAAATATGATAAAAACTCTATTGATATGAGTAATGTTTTAACTAATACACATTTTCAACAAAATCTAGATGGATTTACTGAAAATAAACATATACAAATAGTAAGAGATTTTGATACTGATAATATTAGAGAAGAGAAAATTATTTCTTGTTTTACAGAATTATCTAATGTTTTACCAAATAAATCAGAAGTTGATAAAGGTATTTTTTTACTAGGTGTAGATTTTTTATTTGACGAACAACTTAATCCTTATATTATTGAATTTAATTATAATCCTGGAGCATGTGTTAATCCTAATCATAAAGAATACACTGTTTTACATAACAATTTAATTCATGACCTGGTTAATTACTTCTTCGAACCAATGTTATGTAATAAAACTATTAGAAATACTGGAAACTTTATAAAAACTAATGATAAACATTGTAAATCACAAAAATTATCTCCAAACACCTACATAAAAAAAAAAGATGAATGTATAAATTTAGGTGAAATATGTAATCCAAATGATTTACTTAACAATATTGAAAATATAGATTTTGTTGAAAAAAAGATAAATGGCAAACAAACAGAAGAACTTAAACTTTCTAAAAAATGGACAGCTATTCCTCTAATTAATTCTACTGGTAAAATTGGCGTTGAAGGTGCAAGAGATATTGGATATAAAAGTAGTATAGTAGAGACAGAACATTTATTAAAATTACCTTTAATATATTCAACTATAAAAAATATAGAGCAAAAATTTGAAACCATTTGTATTGGTGCTAGAATTTTAAAATTGGACAAAAATGGTTATATTGGAGAACATTCTGATGGAAATGATTTTAATGAGAGCAGATTTAGATGCCATATACCTTTGACAAAATGTTATCCTGATTGTTGGATGAATATAAATAAAGAATCTTATTATATGGAACCAGGTAATTTTTATAGTACAAATGTAAGTCATATTCATAGCGTCACGAATAATTCAGAAGTTGATAGAATTAATATTGTAATCGATTTATTACCTAGTGAAAAATTAATTAAATCAATCCATTACGGTAAAGGAAGTAAAATAATACCGTATTATTTTAAAAAAAATAATAATAAAAATTTAATAATAAGTTTTAGTGGAATGGGTCCAGGAACACCAATAAAAAATTATGATGGTACAACTTCTTGGGAACCAGCTCATTTTATATTAAATAAAACTTTAGAAAAATATACAAATTATGATAAATTATTTATTAGAGATTTACATAAAACTTGGTACTCAACTGGAGTAGGTGATATTACTAATAACGTAGAAGAAAATGTTTCTTTATTAAAAGATCTAATAAAAAACTATGATAAAATAATAACTATTGGTCAAGGTTCGGGTGGATATGCCAGTATTCTTTATGGTAATTTATTAAATGTAGATAAAGTGATTGCTTTTTCTCCACAAATCTTTATAGATAAAAAAACTAAAATCTTACAAAAAGATACAAGATGGATGGAAAAAAATCCTTTTTACAAAAATATTGATCAAGATAGTAAATATTTAAATTTAAACAATATTAATATAGTTTCAAATAATATAATCCATGTTGGATATAATGATTTAGATAAGGGTGATTTAGATGCAGTAAATTATTTAAATAATTCAAAAAATGTAGAAATTGTTAAATATATTTTACCTGAAAGTATAAGTAATACACATTATTTAAGTCGTTATTTAGTAGAAAAAGGGTTATTAAATAATATATTAGATGAACACATGATTTAAAATTAATAGAATCTATAAAATATAATAAAACTATTAGAAATACTGGAAACTTTAAATATTTAATTTAAATAATTTTGAAAAAATAAAAAAAAACAAAATAAATTACCTTATTTAGAATAATATATATTGTATAATTTAATATGAAAATATGTATCATATTAAATTTGTATATTAAAAAATTTAGTAGAAAAAAGGTTATGAAATAATATGTATATATATATATAATGATAAATGATTTGAACAATGTTAAGTTTTTAATATCTTCAGGTTGGTTTTCTGATGTTAATTGTAAAACAGAGTTAGGTAATGAAACAGCAAAACATATTGAAAAAGGTAAGGGTCGTTATGGTGGATTAAAAAGTCGTTCAGTTGAATTTTCAGAATATTGGTTTTCATCAATATTAAATCAAAGTATTCAACCGGAAAAAATTAGTATTTTAGATGCGTGTAGTCCCGATAAAATTAGTTTGTTCATATCACAACATAAATTGGTGGAAATAAATTACCAAATCAAAAATTTTGGTCACGGTGCTTACTGTGCAAAAAACAATATATTATGTGGTTGGGCAAGGGGTGTTATACATGGAGCAATTCAAGCATATATTAACAATTTAGATTTTGTTTATGTAGAGCAAGATTTGTTACTATTTGGAAAAGATTTTTTAAAAAATATATTTATTGAAATGGATTTGAAAGGAAAAAAAATGTGTTACATGAATGGAGACGAAACTCCACAAAAAATTCAACAATCATTAATAATTGTAAAACATGATTATTTACATAAATATATTTCCGATTTACTTAGTGACACTGACCATACACAAAGTGAAGAGTTAAAGCATTACAATATTATTAACAATGAGCACTTGTTAATATCTCCATATAGAGGCGGAAGACAGCGTAAAAACTTACATAACGAGTTTTTTTGCTTGCAACATATGAGTGATTCTGAATTGCAAAAATATATACAAAGTGGGCATATCAATAATATTTTTGTATAAAATATTTTAAATATATTATATATATATTATGAGTGAAATTAATCCAAATAAGTATTGCAATATTCATTTAGGCAAATTTAATGAGTTAAATTTAATTGAATTTTTAAAAAGTTTAAAAAATCAAAAATTTACATATGTTCCTAATACTGGAAATTGTGGTGACTCATTAATTGCGGAAGGAACATATCAATTATTTGATAAAATTGGTTTAGATTATAATATAGGGTGTATTAATCATGTTTATACAAATAAAGTATTGATATTAGCTGGAGGTGGAGGGTTTAATTCATTATATCCTAGATATACAAAATGTGTTAAAAATAATATGAATAATAATGTAATAATTATTTTACCACATACAATAATGGATGTTGATGAATACATTACTTTGTTTGATGATAATGTATTTGTTATATGCAGAGAATATTATTCATATAACTATGTCTATTCTAAAATTAAGAATAAGAAAAATGTTTTTCTTTCGAAAGATATGGCGTTTTATTTAGATGTAAGTAGATATAATAATATACGTGGTAGTGGAACATTAAATTTTTTAAGAACAGACGCAGAAAAAACAGATATTCAAATTCCAGATGATAATATAGATCTATCAAACACCATACGTCACGATTACACTATGAAAAATAAAAAAAAAGTAAATGAGGCAACATATAATTTTTTGGACGTTATTTCAAAATATGAAGTAATTAATACAAACCGAACTCATGGTGGTATAGGTGGTGCATTACTTAATAAAACTGTTTATTTACATAGTAATAGTTACTGGAAAAATAAAGCAATATATGAGTATTCATTAGAAAATATATATCCCAAAACTATTTTTAAATAAATTAATTGACCTCATTAAATGATATAATCTTAATTACATCATTTAATAATATTATATTATTAAATATTTTTAAACTTATCTTCCTATATTATTTTTCATAATAATTATGTAATTCTTTCAATAACTCATTTTTCACTTGTATTAAACCTCTATATTGAGCAACATTTTTAATATCACGTATATTATGTATCAAATTATTTTGATTTAAATTTACAATTAGTTTCCCATTAAATTTATATTTAAATAAATACGATAAGGTTAAATCTTCAATGTGTCTATATTTTTCGTTAAAATTAAATATATCTAATGATTGAAATACATTTGTTGGATATACACATCCACAAGTTCCGCCATAATGAACATAATATGTATTTGTTGTGTTTTCAAATAATAAACTATTTTTTATTGGTTTTATATGTTCAGGAACAATTTCATTTAATGTTGACCATGATTGTGGTGTCCAATATGGATTTTTATGTTCTTTTATAGTTTTACCACAAAACATTTTACCAAACCAAAATATTGCTGAATTTTCATATTTATCAAACATATTTAAAAATGATTTTAAAAACTCTTTATCAAAAGATTGATCGTCATCCACAAAAAATACACGATCATAGTTATGAATATATTTACATATATAATGCGTCATTACAAATCGACCAATACCTCTGATATTGTCTGGAGAATGATATACATTTACATCAATATTTTTAACATTAACCTTATTGATATTCATTATAAAATCATTTTTCTTACTATAATTATTATTAAATATACATAAGTTTATCGGAATATTATTTGCGTCTAATGTAGTTAGAGTTTCTTCTATATTTTGAATACGATCCCATACACACATAACTACCAATATTTTATTAGGATCACATATTGGTTTAAAACTTTTCATATTATCAATCCATTTTAGAGCATTATGGGTATCAGGTGTATCAAACAACATATATATATATATACATATATTATTATTGTGTAAATTGTTAATGTTTGAATGTATCGATCATATTGTCTATAGAATATGTATAGTAGAAATCGGGTTTTATATAGTCTTTCAATACAACATTATTTTTTTTATAATACATAATTTTATCCATTATATTTTCATAAGTAATCTCATTTATTGATAATGGATAATTTTTATCTATCCATTTTTTTTCCACATTACTATGATTATAAAAAATGAACGGAATATTATTATAAATATAATCAATAAATCGTGAGCTAATTTGGAGGCATTCAATTGAGTTGATTCGTTGTATTATATTCTTCTTTGTAAATATTCCTAAAGTTATTTTATCATAATATAACTTCATTTTTTCATGCGGAATATTGTGTAAAAATTCAACATTAGGTAATGATTTTAATACTTCAAGATTCTTACGTATGGTTCCAGAATTCATAACTCTAGCAATCTTACCGTAAATAAAAATTATTTTAAATGATTTATTTTTTTTTGCAATTTTAATTAAAATATGTAATAATTGTTCATAATGGAAACTGCCTACTATAGAACCAAAAACACCAATAATTATATCTTTATTTGATGGTTGTACTCTATTATTTAGATAATCACATTTATAAAATGCAGGATATATAGATTTAAACTTATCATGATTTTCTTGTGAATTTTGATGAACAATAGTTAGATTTTTAATTTTGTTAGCATATTTTGAATACGTATCTGGGGTTATCAAATGGTTAATATCATAATAATAAAATATTTTTGAATAAGATGCAATCTCATGGAATAACGAAAAATTATTTTCTATATTTTTCGTATGTCCTCTTTCAATGACATAGATATCTTTTAAAGTAGATAATATTATGATAAATTTAATAAATAAATGTTGTTTATTCTTATTTGCAGGATCTAATATGATATCATAATTATAGTGATGATATAATGACTTATTAAAATTATCATTAATATATCCAACTGATATATTGCTAATATATTTATTATATATTTTTGTAAATAATGATGAACCATCAAGAATATGTGGTACAGTACTAAATATTGAAATATTAATATTTTTCAAATTCATTAAATAACTGTTAATAATCATTAGTCCATACAATTCATACTCTTTCACCTTGGTACTGACTTCTCCATTTTCTCCCCATCCATTTTTACGCCAACATATGCCAATATCGCTTGTTGCAATTTCATAACAAGATTCACGATGAGTTAAATTATGTTTAAAAGTAATTCCTTTAACACCTTGTTTTATATAATTATTAATTTTGTTTGTAAAATCTTTACTTGAATTGAATATTTTACCATACACTATTTTCAATACTACTTCCGGTCTTTTTGCATGAATTTTTTTAAATTCTTCTATAATTTCCAAAATATTTTCTTCATCGCGTAAAGTTCCACAATAAATCAATCTTATTTGTTTATCATTACGCGGTGGTATCTTAAAATTATATTTAAAAACAAGTGGTTCTTGTACTTCTATTTTTGACTCTTCAATTTTTTTTTTTATCATCTTCGTCTTTAATATTGCACTTTGTGTAATAACTTTTTTAAATTTATTATTCATTTTTGATAATCCATTTATATGAGGATCTAAACCATAAAAGATGATTTTATTTAAATAAGATTTATTTTGTAACATATCTAATAATTCATGATTACGTATAAACATCGTTTTAAAATTTTCTATATTCTTATCCATATAGTTGATTATTTTATTGTTTTCTTCGAAAGTTTTAATTTCAAAATCTTTATATTGTAAATTAATTAAAAATGATTTCGGGATAGTATATTTTGAAACAATAGTTACAAAATTTCTCTCACTCATAAATTTATTTATCCAATTTGATAACATTATAGTATCTCCAGCAGTATATGCTAAGTTAGAATGACTACAAACTAATACAGATTGGTTTGGTTTTGATATATTTATAGATTGGTTTGGTTTTGATATATTTATAGATTGGGTTGGTTTTGATATATTTATAGATTGGGTTGGTTTTGATATATTTATAGATTGGGTTGGTTTTGATAAATGTAATAAATATTTTGTCAATAATTGTAACCAGTTTTTATTTGTACTAGGATTATCGCTTATTTCTATTCTATCATTTAATACAGTTTGTTCTTTCAACGTTGTTTTGCGATTTTGTAAATAACCTTGTGTAATATAATGTTCAAAACAATCTATATCAGTTAATAGAAACCTTAAATCTTGATTGATGGTAACATAATCTTTCCAATTAAATTGATGTTCATATATTTCATTTGAATTTAATACATAAACTTTTCTTCGTTCTCTAATTCCATAATTTAAATAATGCCATACTGCATCTTTAGATGTATTTAAATTTTTTCTTAAATCAGGAAAAGTATTTATATAACGTTTCCAATCAAATATTTTTGGGTGGTCTTTTATATGAAACAAAGATATTTGTAATAAAATGGTGTATGCTTCTTCTGGAGTTTTTATTTTATGATCTTTCCTTTGTATTTCATCAAAATGGATTTTTATAAACTCTTTAATTTCATCCATATATATTTAAAAAACAATATAATTAACCCCGATTTTTTATTCCATAATTGATACAATCATAACATTGTTTATTAATAATAAAATCTTTTCCTAAATGCATAATTAACCAATTATTATCTATATTTTTAATAAAATTATCAAATTTAAACAAAAAAAATTTATCAAACTCGTAGTTAGCATCAAAGAAAAACATTGTATTATATTTTTTTTCATTCTGTTGTATTTTTTCTTTCTGTTCTATTAACACAAATTGAAAACAAATATTGTATTTTTGAAATTTTGCATTAATTTGTTTTAAGTTATCATTTTTATGATACAAAACATATATTCTTTCAAAAATATCATTTATATGATATGTTTTAAAAATTTTTCGTCTAACATCCCAATGATATTTTTGTGATAATTCCTTAAATAAACTGCTTTTTTCATTTTTAATATTGGCCCATGTCATTTTTGATTTATCTTTACAATCTATACAACAAATGGGATGTTCAAATTTACGAACAAATTGTACATTCAAAAATTTTTTAAATATAAAACTCATCCAAATATCATCAATTGCCTTAATATCTTTTGAATATTTTTCATAATCATATAATTCATGAAATAAAAACAAATGTGTGTCTATTATAGATCCACCAGGTCCAAAATAATGAAAATCAGTGATTTCCGGTCTTTGTTTTCTTTCTATTTGCTTATATGTTAAAGTAGATTTCCAATAATCACATTCTTCAAATATCTTTCCATACCAACTTAAAGTACATAATGGACGTCTTTGTTCTACCATTTCCTTTAACCAATTATTATGATATATTTGATCATCATCAAATATGACAACATATTCCATCATATGTTGTTGTATAATTTCTTGGACACAAAGAATTCTACCAAAACAATGACTATTTTCATTTTTTCTATGCAATGTAAGTTTAATATTTTGAAAATTCAACAAAATAGTATCTAATTCTTCTTGTATTTGTTTATCAGTATTATTATCCAATAGGTGAACATGGAAGTGTTTAAAAGTTTGTGACAATAACATGTTTAATACCAAATCAATATTTTTATTACGCTGATAAGTAGCCAATATAATATGTATTATTTCATCTTCTTTTTTTCGAAAATACAATTCAACATTATGATGTTGTGAAGGTATAAAATTATTTACTAATTTCATAGTAATATGCTGATTACATAATTTTAAACATTCTGATAATAAGTTTTGTATAGATGATGTATTTTGCAATACATTTTGAATTAATCCATTTTTACAGCACCATATTGCAGGATTAATGTGATTTATTAAAATACAATTATATTTTATAAATAAGTGATTCAATTCCAATAACACAATGTCAGATAAATCTTTTATGGAACTATCAATAAAGATTGTATATTCATTTGGTGGTAATGTTTTCATATGTGTTTGTATTGTTTTTTCAAAAGATTGATCTAAAGTAATATATTCAATATTAAACATGGAATAGTTTTGTTTTTTACCAACAAAATAAACGTTGTAATTGCTGTAATAGATATTTTGTATTAATTTTAATAAACTAATATCATTAACATAAATATGAAATTTTGTATATAATTTTGTTAAATACATATTATAATAAATATATATATATTTAAAATCATTGACAATCGCATTCTACCATTTCTTGGACTAGTTGATCAAAACTACAACTGGGTTCCCAATTCAGTTGTGTTTTAGCCTTATCATTATTTCCAAGTAGTTCTTCTACTTCAGCAGGACGAAAATATTTTTCAGACACAAAAATCAGTTCTTTTCCTGATTTTTCATCGTACCCTATTTCTTGGACACCATAACCTTTCCATTTGATTTGAAATCCTTTCAATGCAAACGATTTTTCGATAAATTCCCTTACAGAATGAAATTCATTGGTAGATAATACATAATCATCGGGTTTATCGGCCTGTAACATTCTCCACATACCTTCTACATAATCTTTTGCGTGCCCCCAATCACGTTTTGCATCAAGATTTCCCATTACTAAACAATCGCGCTGGCCTTTCAAAATCATATTTAAACCACGTGTTATTTTTCTTGTTACAAACGTGGGTCCTCTTCTTGGACTTTCATGATTAAACAAAATTCCATTACATGCAAACATATTATAAGATTCTCTATAGTTCTTTGTAATCCAATAACCATATAACTTGGCAACACCATATGGAGAACGTGGATAGAATGGGGTTGTTTCTGATTGTGGTACTTCTTGGACTAGTCCATATAATTCTGAAGTAGATGCTTGATAAAACCGACATTTTTCCATAATTCCAGAACTACGTATTGCTTCTAGTAATCGCAATACACCTACACCATCAGCATTAGCACAATATTCTGGCATTTCAAAGGACACTTTTACATGACTCATAGCTGCCAAATTATAGATTTCCAATCTTTCTAGATCTTCATATTTTTCCTTTATTTCGTACATAATATGCAATAAATTAGGACTATCTGTCATGTCACCATATTTCAAAACCAAATTTTTATGGTCATATAAATGTTCAATACGTTGTGTATTAATATCCGATGATCTTCTTATCAATCCCCATACTACATAGTTCTTTTCTAATAATAATTCTGCTAGATAAGAACCGTC
>Ga0163109_10002630_pt1 | contig 13940 bp, 8 predicted proteins | sample CRUFie1St13metaG_FD_108704 | JGI IMG/M metagenome (GOLD analysis project Ga0163109, IMG submission 108704) | Marine microbial communities from the Costa Rica Dome - CRUD Field 142mm St13 metaG | ecosystem: Environmental > Aquatic > Marine > Oceanic > Photic zone | place: Costa Rica: the Eastern... | reverse complement strand
TCGCGAGACCTGGCGCGCAGCCTCTCGATCTCCTGGCGAAGTGCCTTGACCTCTCCCTGGTCGGTTTCGGTGCCCTCCCTCCCCCTCTTCTTCTGTTCGACCATGGCGCGCGGTCCCCTCGCTCTCCGTCGCCTCGTCTCGGTCGCGCTCTCAGTCCCCTCACCTCCTCGTCTTCCCCCTCCTCGAAAACGACATCGTAACGCAGATTGAGAATTCGTTTTCTGTGAGAGACGTTTCCTCCTCCAGCCCTCCAGTAAAACCAGCAGAGCAGGAGTGGTCAAAGACCTGCTATCGCTCCGGTCGCGTTCGGTGGTTCGCGTCAGGGAACCCGAGTACCTCGACGCGAGGTACACCTCGACGCGCACGAGTGCGCACGTTAGCGACAGGAACAGCTCCGCGGTCGCGAAGCATGCGCTGAATTTTTTCTTCTTCCTGGAGACAGAGGCAGAGATAGAGGCAAAGGAAGACGGAAGAGGTCTCCTGGTGTGAAGTGATGGACATTCCCAAGACGAGCGCCAGCCTCAAGTCCCTGAAGGGGTACGGCATCCCTCAGACCGTGAACCGAGCGGAGGACCAGTGGTGCGAGAGCGTGGCGGCCTCGATTGTCGACGTCAGGCTGAAGCGCAGGGAGGAGGAGGAGCAGGAGGTGGCGCTCCTGAAGGAGAAGGCCCGGCGGGCCGACGAGGAGGACGGAGAGGAGGACGGGTCTCGGCAAACCCTCGCGCTCAACAGGCTGAACTGCGACTTCGTGGACCTCGGCGAGGACCTCACGGACCCCACGGAGGGCTCCTTCTCGAGCGGGAAGCACAAAATCTTGCGCGTGGGCTACTACAACCGCGGGTCCGACCGCAAGTGGAGGAACACGACCAGGATCAAGAGGCCGGACGTGGCGTCCGTGACCAAGTACAGACCCACCAGGAGGCACAAGCACGTTCCCATGATCAAGGTGGACGCCCCCGTGGACGAGGCCCTGGCTGTCACCGCATCCAAGCCACCCGGGTTCCGCAAGTCCAAGCTGCCGCCGATGTACAAGGAGATCAAGTCCGTGATGCAGCCCTCCCTACCGACCATCGACGGCGACGGCGACAAGTTCAAGTCCATCGACAGGCAGATCGAGGTGGCGAGGGAGATCTGGAGGCAGGAGGAGGAGGAGAGGCGGCGCGCGGAGGAGCGGGCCGCAGCCGCGGCCGAAGGGGTGAAGGGCTGAGGCGAAGGTGCCTCGCCTAGCCATGGCGGTCCCCCTCTGTTCCAGGAGGCGTGTATGCGGGGCTTTACAGCGGCGAAAACGAATATTTTTGTGGTATAAATAAATAAGTTTTGGAAAGGAAAAAAAACTCGCGGGTCTGCTTTACTTGCCCTTGCCTGCGTAATGATCCTGCTTGTTGAACACGGTACGCGCCGTTCCTCCGACGGAGGCAGAGTATGAGGTCTCCTTCTTCTTCGGGAAGGTCATGGCCGGGCAGTAGCTTCCCTGGTAGTTCATTCCGGTCTTGGAGAACCCGTTCAAGCTAGCTGGCTTCTTCGAGTAGGAGATGGATCCTGGGCTGCACACGAGCTGCTTGCTACCCTGGTCCACGACGCAGCCCCCGTTGGACACCTCGATCTCGATGGATCCGAGGTCGAAACCTGGGAAGTTGTACTGCCCGGCGTCGGCGTTGATTGCAGCCTGCAGGCAGTACTGCTGGTAGAAGGCGTCGAACCTGGCCTGGAGCTCTGGCGCCAGGGCCCTGGCTCTGGCGTCAGTGCCGGTGTAGGTGAATGGCGTGAGGGAAGGGTTATCGTTCAGGCCGATGAAGGGGGAGCCACCGATGAAGGTTCCAGGGGGGATCATGACGTTTCCGCCGCCGAAGCCTCCGGCGAGCCTTCCCAGAACACCCATCTTCCTCTTGTCGCCCTCGTCACCCTCGGCGGCCTCCACGTCCTCGGCAATCTCTCCGTGCGGGACGCCCACGACGTCGAGCAGGCCGGAAAAGGCCTCGTAGCTCTGGAAGTTCTCAATGTTCTCGGCCTCGGCCTCGTCCGCGTTGATGATCTCCTCCAGCAGGCCGTTGACGAGGTTGTGGGTGGAGCCCTCGTCCGCGCGGTTCTGCACGAAGCCGTGGATCTCATCCTTCAGGACCGCGAGCAGGGGCTCCAAGTCGATCTGGATGTTGCTAGCGTTGGCGAGCTGGTCCGCGAGGGCGTCGAAGTGCTCCTCCTCCGTGGTAACGGCCTGGGCGGCGCCGCCGAAGGCGACCATGCCCACCGCAGCAGCAGCGATGACTGCTTTCACTCCGGTCCTCATCGTTGTCTTCTCTCTCTCTCTCTCTCTCTGCTGGAGCGCTGGGCTCTCGGGCGCGAAGGTCCGCTGGGCTTGTGCGCGACACGATCGAGCTCACTTTCCTGCTTCCTCGCTTTCGCTTTCCGAATTGCTTCCGCAAGCTCTTTGCGCGCCGAACACGAGGCGCCTCGTAGACTCCGAGCCGTTAAGACCGAGGCGACGCGATCGATGTGCCCGAAAAAAAAAAATGCATTCCAACATTTCCAAAAAAATCGGCGGACATTTCCGAAAAAAAGAGGCCTGGGCGACTGCAGGGCGGGCGGTTGCCAGCAGGCCGGCACAGCTGCAGGCCGAGCATAGCAGGCTGCTGCGATCGTCATGGGACGCGCCAAGAAAGTCAGGAAGTTCGCCGAGGTGAAGCGGGTCCTGAACCCGAAGGAGCTTAAGAGGTTCGTGCCGCGCGGCGCCCCAATCCCACCACTCACCCAACCCCCCCTCCTGTTTTCTGGCTCCTGACCGCGCCCACAAACAACAACAACCACCTCCTTCCACGTCGTTTGTGTTGGCCCATCGACACCGCAGCCAAGACGGTGGCAAGGGAAAGAAGAAGAAGGGCGAGGAGGTCCGACAAGTGTGAGTTTTTTTCGGGCGAGAACGAGCGCGAGAGCGAGGAACCCGCGCGACTGACCGACTTCCGCCCGCTCGCTCGCTTTTCCGCTCCCGACAGGAACAAGACCCCGTCGGCGCTGTTCTTCAAGTACAACTCGGCCCTGGGCCCGCCGTACCGGGTCATCATCGACACCAACTTTATTAACTTTTCCATCAAGAGCAAGGTGAGTCTTCCTCCCGTTTAGGACGAGGCTCGGACGGACCGGCGGACTGACACTCCCTCCCGCTCGCTCAGATTGACCTGATGCAAGGAATGGTGGACTGCCTTTACGCCAAGTGCATCCCTTGCATCTGCGACGCGGTCCTTGCCGAGCTCGAGAAGCTCGGGGACAAGTACAGGGTGGCTCTGCGCATCGCAAAGGTGAGAGAGGAGGGTGGAAATGCCGCAAGCGCTCGCACACACACCACCAGAGCGACTGCTGACGCGTGCCCGAACTCTCTGCCGCGCCCGCTTCCGTCCCCTCTTTCCCTCATCACGCCACTCGCAAACCGGCAGGACAAGCGGTTCGAGAGGATTCCGAACCCCCCCGGTTGCCAGGACAGCACCTATGCCGACGACGTCATTGTCGAGATAGCCAAGCAGCACCGGTGCTACATCGTGGCGACGTGCGACAGGGACCTGAAGCGGAGGATAAGGAAGATACCGGGAGTGCCGATCATGTTCGTCCACAACCACAGGTACTCCGTGGAGCGCCTGCCGGAGGCGACCGTGGGAGGGGCGCCGCGGTTCTGACCTGCCAACAGGACCGGAATCGCTTTCTATTCGTATGCTGCCTTTTGTACACTTCGCGACTTCTTATGATTTACATGGCGTGCTCCGCGAGCTTCTCGATCATGCTCTCCTGCTCGTCCCTCACCTTGCAGAGCGAATCGTACTCCGCCTTCAGCCTTTCCAGCTCCTCTTGCCTCTCCAGCACCTTCTGCTTGAGCTCCTTCTCCTCCTTGGCCTGGGACTCCCTCGTCGCGGAGAGCTTGTTCCGCTGACCGATTGCTGCAAGCTTGATCTCCTCGATGTTCTTGGCCTGCTTCTCTATCTTGGAGACCGCCTCGTCCCCTGCGCCGATCATCTGCGAGATCCGCTCGCAGTACGTCGAGGACTCCTCCTTGAGCCTGACCGTGTCATCGTACACGTCCGGGTCGAGCACCCTGACGCGGTAGGTCTGAGGCAGCGAGAGTTTAGACCGAAGGAGAGTCAGAAGAGACGGTCCGGGAAAGTCCAAGCGCGGCGGGTAGTCGTGGTGGAGTCGTGGCACTAGTCCGGACTGGGAGTCTCGGACTGGGAGAGGGTCGAAAGGTCCCGCCTTTGGGGCGGTCGGTGCGAGGAAAAAAAAACAAAAAAAGAGCTCACCTCGTCGAACGAGATCAGCGCTGTGGCCTGCATCTTGCTTGTGGACTGCGTCGCCCGCCCGCGCCAAACGTTGCGGTGCTCCCCGCGGTGCTCTCCGTGTCGTGCAACCAGGCGACACCGGCGCGGTCCCCCTCTCGTTCAAAAATTGGGAAGACGTCTTCCGGAAGACGAGCAACATTTCAGGAAAATTCTTTTTCAGGATCTCAGGTCCCAGCGAGCACGGGGAGCAGAGAGCAGGGGGAGCATGGACAAGGCCGGGCAGGTGTGGGAGGCGTGGCAGGAGTTGGTGATCGGTAGGGCCGACCCGATCGTTGTGATGACGACCTCGATGCTGGCGATCGCGGCGGTCCCCGTCGTGCTGACGTGGCTCTCCATGCGGAGGCACAAAAAACGTGAGGGGAAGAAGGAGGACGAGGAGGCCAAGCCAGAGGCCAAGCCGTCCCATCACGGAAACCTGACCAAAGAGGAGCTCAAGGAGTACACGGGGAAGGACAGCAGCAAGCCGCTCCTTGTCGCGATCAACGGGAAGATCTATGACGTGACCTCGGTGAGCCAAACTCTCTCTCGCGCGCGCGCGCGCGCTCCTCTGCCACCGCGGTTGCTGACGTCCCCCCCCTACTCCGCCTCTTCGCTACGATTGCCCCAACCCCCCACCCCAAACCCCCCTCTCAAAAAAAGGGATCCGACTTTTACGGACCAGAAGGACCCTACAACCTCTTCACTGGGATCGACGCCAGCAGGGCCCTGGCGAAGATGTCTTTCAAGCCAGAGGACTTGGCGGGGGGAACCGACGACCTGAGCCAGTCGGAGAAGGACATCCTCTTTGACTGGGAGCAGAAGTTCAAGATGAAGTACAAGTACGTGGGCGACGTCGTGCCCTAGGGGCGCTGGGAGGCGTGACGAGAATGGAGATGGACTAAATCCGGGGTCGTCTCGTTTTCTCAAGTTAAGTTTGCTTTAGTTTCAGCCCTGCACTCTTTTCCCTCGTGCGCTCAGATGTAGTAGCTCCTCGGCACGAGCTCCAAGTTGGCCTCCTCCAACTCGATTCTCAGCTCCTCCGGCACGGGCTTCACGGGCTCGCTCCCCCTCTCGACGTTGATGAGGGATATGGCCTTGGAGAAGATGTCCTTGGTGGCGCACTGGATGACCTTGGTGTTGGGGAACTCCCACTCCCCGCAGCACGCGGTGGGAAACTTGGTGATGTGCCTCATCTTGATCTTGAACTTCTCCTCCCTCCCCACGACCTGCTTCACCGAAGTCCCAACCAGCGTCCAGCAGATGAAAAACTTCATCCTCTGCTTCAGCTCTTTGGAACCCAGCAGCACGATCCGGTGGTCCTTTGTGAACAGGAGCGTGTTCCTCCTCTTCGAGGACGCCTGGTCGAGCTCCAGGTAGTGGGTGAGGGTCTCCTTCTCAAAGGAAGGGGCCAGCTTCACCAGAGTCTCCTTCCACTTGTCAAGGTTCTGCCTGTTCTCGGCGTCCGCGGCGATACTCTTGAGCTGCGCCTCTTGCAGCACCTCGGGAGCCCTCACCCTGTGAGGGATGTTCCCCTCAATCCCCTCCTTGCCAAGGCACAGGAGGCCCAGGCCCTGGCTGAGCCTGGAGGAACATTCCAGGAACCCGGCGGTCGGCCTGACAAGGATGCCAGCGAGGCCTTTGAAGACCCCGAGCGGAAGCAGGAGCACCCCGCCCCTTTGGTACGCCCAAACCGGGTCCGTGAGAATTCCGGACAGCCCGCGGACCGTGCCGTTGAAGAGCTCCTTGAAGCCTACGTAGAGGGACCTCGGGGCGTTGATGGCCTTGCCCGAGTACCGCTTCAAGGTCTCTGCGTCGGCCCAGTCGCCATGATCCTTGTCTGTGGGAACGACAGCGAGCAGGAGGATGGCGGTCTTGGACAGGGCCCCGATGGCCTGGGAGGCCGCGGAAAAGACGACGAACCCAAGCTGCTGCGCGGCCATGACGGGCCCCACCCTGCCTGCGGAGATTTCCTGCCCGATGGTGAACGCGGAGCTGCAGGCGTAGACCACGCTGAGGGGCGCCGCAATGATCGCAGGCCCCGTCCCGCCGAGGATCTTGTGGGCCTCGCCAATGATTTGCCATTGCAGGTGCTGCCTGATCCTCTGCCTCAGGGCGTTTACCCCAATCACCTCCTCCGAGAAGCTGAGGCCGCTGATCTGGAGCGGGGCGTCGTCCACGTCCAGGAGCTGGAGCCCCGAGGTGTTCAGGGATCGGTTCAGCAAGGACTTCTTGCCCTCCTGCGGGCCAGCGAGAACCTGGCTGGCGATGGACAGGGACAAAGTAACACGCAGGGAGCCGATCTCCGCACTCTCGATGAAGTACCAGGATGAGCTGCTGGACAGGGCTCTCATGGCGGTCAGCTCGCCCTGAGCTTTGTTCCTGTACCACTGCGTGGGGTGCTTGAAGCCCTCGAGAAAAGAAGTGTCGTCAACCTTTGCGCCGCTCAGGTCCTGGATCTCCGGAGGGCCAAAGGGCAGGGTAAAGTTCAGCATGCAGTCCTGGCGATTGTTCCAAGACTCATCCTGGTAAAAGTCACTGATCGGGAAGGCCTGAGAGAACTTCAAGACGGAATCCATGAAGAGGTCGTCCACCTCGAGCTTCAAGTCGCCAAAATCGAGCCGCAGGTCTTTGATGGACCTGATGTTTGCTTCCCCTCCCTTGCTTGTGAATATTTCACAGTAGCTCATGTTCAAGAAGTCTGCCTGGTTGCCCATGTGGCTCAATCCTCTGAGAATCACAGGCTGCGTGCTGTGCTGCAGCTGGTTATCCACCTGAATCTTCTGGATGGAGCCCACCAGCTTGGTCTCCTTGTCATCCTTGACTCTGCTGACTTTGATGTTGTCAAGTGTGGTGTTGATCAGCTCTCCTCCGAGGACGCCACTGATCATGGCGAGCCCAATGCTCGAAAGGGTGACATTTATGGAGGTCACGTTTCTGACTGCTGTGTGCGGAGGATTCCACTGCATTCTCACGTTGATCTCAGGGCTTCTCTCCTTGTTATGACCAATTCTTTGAGTTTTGAGCGTAATCCAGGCGTACACAGGGTTGAACGGCGTCGAGACACTCGTGCTGATTTCAGAGCAATAAACAGTCCTTGAAGCCAGAAGGTCGGACCTTCCTAGCGGGTTCTTGTCGTAAAGCTCAAAAGTCACGGACGCTGAGAGGGGCACCTCCTCGAAGCTGAACTTTTTTGACTTGTCAAAAAGGGGCTCCAGGCTCTGATGGACGACGTTCGTGCTGCATGCAGCTTTCTGCTTGGATTTGGAGCACTTAACGAGCACAAACGGGTTGCAGAGGGGTCCCTCGATGCTGAAATCGAGGGTAGCTAGGGGCTGGAAGGAGGTCCTCTTCTGCAGGTATCTTGCCGCCATCACCGTGACCTGCAGCTCGCCCATCTGGTACCCCAGGTGATGAACCAGGTTCTCTCTCTTCTTCACGTTTGAGACGCGCTTTTCCCATTCCTCCGCAGACAAGGGCTTGAGCTGAGCCAATATTTCCATCCGTTGGGCTAAAATATCCTCCAACGTTTGGACCTTGAGCTGCATGAGGCTGTTTGCATTTGTCCTCCAGGACAATGAGATGACCACCTCCCCGCTCACCTTGTCCGTTCCCTGCTGTCTGCCAAGCGTGTAATGGATGGAATCGTTGCTCTCCATGGAGAAGCTCTCCAGCAAGGAAATTCTTACGCTTCCCAAAAACGTTTTCGCTGCCCCGCTCTTCCTTACCATACCACAAGTTTGGGCCTTCACCTTGAAGATATTCAGATCCAGAAAATTTGTAGCTCGGCAGTTGGGGAATGTGAAGGCATCGTCCCACACCGGGTCGCAGGTTTGGAAAGCAATGTTTGTCTGATAGGACTGTCCATTCAGTTCCACTTCAGCGTAGGTGTGAGTGGACTGTGGGTTACCAACGAGATCCTTTGCAGAGTGCACAGTCACCGTAAGCTCACCACCGAGGGACAAAATTGCCGTGGAGCTGTCACCTTCGAGGCTGTCATTCATTTCGGTGAGCAGGATGTCACGAGCAATCTTTTTGCGGGTGGCTGCTGTCTTAACTCGCGCATTGTGCTTTGCTTCGAGCTTGCGGCGCCCAGGCGTTTTATGGGATTTCCAAGTATCAATCACACCGCTGCTCATCCTCAGATAAGAATCGAGATACTTCTGGTTCCTGCCATACAAATCGATTTTCAGGGGTCTGCTCTTCATGTTGCCCATAAGATTTGCAAACTTTCTATTCACGTTGTTCGCAAGCTCATCTTCCAGCTTCCTAAGCCTTGCGTGCATTTCCAGCATCGAAAGCTCCGACTGAATCGAGGCCGTGTCCTTCTTGTCAGAAAACTTCAGCACTCTTGTCGGTCCATCGGCATATACGCTGACAAAAACTTTTGAAGCAAGCTCTTTGGCAAGAACAGCCTTCAATTTTTTCTCCAGGTGACTCGCCGCATTCTTCTCCCTCTGCTTCCTGCTAAAGCTCGGTGTCGGAATGAATGTCCTGGCCGTGTTTTTCTTCGGTTCAGAGATAATTATTGGCTTCCTGTCACCCAGCTCATCAATGCTGTACTCCGTGGTCTTTGCAATTTCAAGCTCGTGATCTCTTGTGAGACCCACCATCAGCCGATGCGGCCACATGGGGACGTCCCATGCGTAATTCATTGATGTGCCGGGCATGACCGTTGTTTCAGGATTACTGTCTGCTTGAGACTGGAGACTGGTTCCAAGCTTGATGCTGTCATCGGCGTTTCCCTCTGACACTTTCTTATCCTCAACCTGTTTGAACTTGATCCAGATCTCTTTGCAGTCGTTCTGTATTCTGTACGGCGGCTCAGCAGAGGGGTCCTTGAAGGACACAAGAATGTGAGTTGGGCTGACAGTGATCGAGACCGGAATGATCAGGAAGACACCGTCCTCCTCTTGGTGGGACAACCTCAAGCCAAAGTACGTGTCCCCGGTGGCCAGGAGTGGAAAAGATGAGCTCCAGTTCCACACGCTGCTGCTCGGCCTGATTGTGATCTCGAGGGGCTTGTAGATAGACTCCCACCGATGATCAATCGACCTGCCACTTTCCACCATCGAGTACTGTTCGGACTCGGTCATACCCGACTGCTTATAAACGATACTGAAGCTAGACATGTTCTCCACAATTATTGCCGTCTTGATACAGATCACCTTGGTCTTGTTGTAAATTGAGTCGGCAGGGCACGGCAGAACATCGATGGCAAAGTGCAACAAAGGACAACTCTCATCGGTTTGGTTGTGCCCACCAAATGCTGACGCTGCAATTGGTATGGGATTGTGTCCTGATGGCCCAGGCCGCTGGATATGCACTGAAGGACCATACGGAGAGGGTTTCTCGCCAGCGAGTCTGAAATAGACTCGTTGCCTGTCGGTGTTCCACAGCACTGGGAGCGGCAGATTTTGTCCACCAATCCGAAATCCGCCCATTTCGTCTGCATTGCCGGGAACAAACAGCTCGTCCTTGCCTCTGGATCTTCCGAAGAGGGGAAGAGAATTGTTGTCACTGAAGAACAGATCGCAGCTGGTTTGATTGTCTATCCAGTACGGACAGTAAATGGTCACATTCCTTCCGATCATCCCAGTGGGCTCATTATCAATGCCAACCTTAATCTTCTGCTTGTTTGAATGACGGGTATCAGACGTGCTCTCCGGAAGAGGTGTTTCAGCCATGGGATTCTCTGAGTCAAACAAGACTGCTGAGGTTAGCTCTATCTCTGCCACATCGCTTTCATTGGGTCCAATAGTGGATGTCATGTATGGGTGAAGCACCGCTTGCTTGGGCAACTGCTCGTGCCTTGCTTTGTCGTTCACCAAGTAACCGTCATGGATGACAATGGGCGACTGGGTCTTCAACATGCCCTGTGCAGCCGTCTTCACCCTGATGGACAGGATCTGCTTTTGGCTGAGGTCACAGTATATGTCTGCTTTGCCTCCTGGCGTCAGAGAAATGCCCGAACTTGAATTGCTCGGAGTCAGCCTCCTCCTCGAGGCACTGAAAGTAATGCTTCTCGTTCGAGACCCAGTGCTGTCCACGGAGTCCGTTCTATCAAGCACAGGCAATGTGTCTATTTCCGTATTTGTGGCGGGGACCTTGCCTTTCGGATCCACCAAATCGATTTCTATATCATAGGGCAGAGCATTTGTAATGACAATCGGTGGCTGAAATGATAACTCACACTCCACTGGCAGCGGGGACGAGCATAGGCCATGCGAATCAATGTTGTAGCTTGGGAGATGAACTTGCTGAGGTGGGACCTTCATGATCTGCAGGTTGCAGTAGAAACTAGAAACCTCGTCAAGCAAGTCGTTTCCGGAGATATTGCTTGTTGGAGAGAGTGTGGCCGAAGAAGATGCTGGTCTTTTTGTATCTTCTTTCAGGCTGACGTCCTCCATTTGCACCCCGTCTTCTTCGTCGGCCTCTGGTATGCTCACATTGGAGACTGGGGCTGTGAGGCCCTCAGAGCTGCTGGGGCCAGCATCATCCGGTTGCCCAGGAGCAGCAATCTGTGGCGTAGGAGTGCACACCATTGCTCCTGAATCAGCTTTGCACTCAATCATTTGTTGCTGACTGTCCATGTTGTCCACGTTGTCTATGTGGATGTTGTGTGCTGTGGCTTCCATCTGCCCATCCGCTGATTTGACAAAGAGCACGGACTTCTGCATGATGGACGAGGTGATTGGCAGGTAGAACCCACTCTCGGGTTGAATTGGTCCAATGGTGACATCACTAGACACATCACTCGTGTCCAAATCAATATCTGCGGCAGAGTCCTCTGGTCCCTGACTGCAGGGCGCGTTCAGATACCCAAGACTCTGCTGAAGTCTGAAGACGAGCTCCCTGTCTGATCTGTTGAACACCCAGTAAGGACTGTGAACGGAGATCACCTTTGTCCTCCCGACAAGGATGATGTCAACAATGACTGGGACTTCAATATTTTGGAGGGGGGCCTCGAGCATGTATTGGTACTTCCCAACCAGCGACACATTCACCTGGAGCAATGGCGCCCAATTTCCCTCAAACTGGAGATTCAAGCATTCGCATTGGATGACATTCGAGCTTTGAAACCTCTTGCCCTTTGAATGCTGCTTTTCTGCGATGTAGGGCTTCTCTTTGACAATGACCCTTTTGCCATCCACGACTCTGTGAGCTGTCTGTGCCGATGACCAATACCAAAGGTTTGTGCCGGAGTAATTGTTCAGACAGTACTTCTGTGGAGCAGTCCCACTTTCGAGGTCCTGTTCGACATTCTCACTGCTCATTGTAGCCTTTCTCATATTGTGGACATGGTCTCTGGCACTTTCAGCGGTAAGCATCTTGCTGAATGTCATCGCATCTCCAAGCGCGAGGAGTATGTGAGGGCTCACGTGGATGTTCAGCCTCTCCTCCGAATTCAGCCAGAGAGAATTGCTTTTGCCGCTGTAGGCATCTTCTTGCTGATGAAACTGAAATTGCAGAGGCCAATCAAGAATGATGCTCGCGTAACGGCTCACGGAGCTATCCAGGTACTCTGCACTCAAGGTCACCTTCAAGTCCGCACTTGTCTTTGCGCCAGTGTCCTCCTCTTGAAGGATGACTTTGTACTGCAAATCACAAGTCTTCGCGTAGAGCCTCACAACATCCGGATTACCATACGTCCTTGGCCGATCGTCACAAATTACCAGGGAGATCTTGTTCACCTTCAGGTCCACCTCCATGGTGGATGGTCTGAAGACGACCTCTTGTATGGGCTCCGGAACGCCCTCGCTTCCACTCTCGTCAACCTCGGTCTTCTCTTCTCCACTGGAAACGGCCTTCATGATGCGGTTCCAGTGCGACACCTCCGAAAAGCATGCCTTCAAGAGGAGGTTGTCCACCGAGATGCGAATCTTAGACAAAGCTGTTTCCCTCTCATTTGGGGTGATTCCATGTTCAAGCATGAATGCTTTCCGTTTTGTGAGCTGCGTAAACGATTTTACCCGTCCCAGGTAGTCAGCCCCTGAAATGTCTTTCAAAGATGAGGTAAAGTCCTTCCCGTGCTTCTCTCTCCACCACCTCTGAACCTTTCTGGCAATCAACATCTTCTTGGTTCTCGCAATCTGCTCCTCATACACTGGAACTGCGGTGTTCATCTCGAGATCGAGATTGAATGGCAAAAGGAAAGAATCATTACGGGGAGAATGCTTGAGCTTGAAGGCAACCTCAAGATTGTACGCGCGAACCCGCATTGCTGTATCCCCATCGCCTCCCATTCCGTACCGAAACTGCAACATCTTTGTTTTCGCTTCAAGGCCATTGGCTTGTTCCTTGATAGCATGGGGTACAATGGGCAGAGGCAGGAAGATTCTGGTATCCTTGGCAACCAGATTGAAGTAGAACCACTTTGACAGTGACGGACTGACCAGCATGGTGGGCTTGTCTGGAGGGACTTCATTTGTTTTCAGGCAGGACAAGATATTCGAAATGAAAGACATTTCTTTCTGGTACGGCCAAGATATCAGTGTGCTGTTCAGCCTCAGCTCAATCGTCATGGGTCCATCTTTCTGCATAAGCAAGATGAACTTGAAGGATGGCACAGAACTTTCCTCATTGGCCTCGCTGGGGGCGCTCACTTGCACAGTTCCCTTGATGATCTCTTTGATGGTGTGCCTTGTGTGTGCGTCCCTGAGGCTGAAGCTTGAGCTGGTTATGCACATGTGGTTGTTGCCCGAGGACATGATTCGGTAAGCAAAAGACAGCTGATCGAGCGTGAAAACAGCATACTGGACGGGGGAGTCCGAGTCCTTGAAATTGACAGTCCAAGTCTTGCTTCTGATGCACACTTCCAGGGATGGACTCTCCTCCTTCGGCAATGTGAGAAACTCTTGGTACCCATAAGCGCTATTGCAGAAGTATTCTTTGTTCCGAAGGACCACATCTTCCTCTTCAACAGAAGCAAAGACAGATGCATCTGCCATGTTTCCGGACAAAAACTCCATCAAGTGCCCGTACACGAGCTGGCTCAGGTTGACCGTGAGCTCGTTCCAAAAGAGCACGACCCTGGTCTGTGTCCCCTCAATAGACTCGATGTAGCACAGCAGTGATGTTTCGGGGATAAAGCTCTGGAACCCCAGATATGTGTGCAGGAATCCAAGCGACAGCTTGTTCAAGCAGATCTCCAGGTGAGGCTGACCCTTCAGGCCGTCAGTAACGCATTGGATGCCGCTGCCAACCTGGATTTTGAGGCCAAGCACCAACTGGAAGAAGTTTTCATCATTCTCTCTATGGATTGGCAGGTTGATCTCAACGTCGCTGATAGACAGGAAGAGTCTGCTGCTGGCCTCGGGGCCCTGTTCCTCCCCAACACCCTCCCCTCGTGAGCTTTCGCTGCTGGTATGCTCCTCTTCCGCTTTTTGCTTTGATGGCAGCGCTCCAGTTATGCAAGACACGAAGAAGAGGACATCCTTGATAAAGCGTTGGATGAAGCATATCTGCACCCTGGAGATATCCACCGTGGTCACAGTATCCTTTCCTTCCGTGTCAATCGTGACCGAAACACCGTGGCTGTCGGCATCATCTGCAACAAGAGGGTGTATGCCAATGATTTCGTTCTCCACTTTCCTCTTGCAAATCGAATCACTCACGCATATCCTTTCTATGTTCAATTTCGTGTTG
>Ga0163109_10002628_pt1 | contig 13942 bp, 13 predicted proteins | sample CRUFie1St13metaG_FD_108704 | JGI IMG/M metagenome (GOLD analysis project Ga0163109, IMG submission 108704) | Marine microbial communities from the Costa Rica Dome - CRUD Field 142mm St13 metaG | ecosystem: Environmental > Aquatic > Marine > Oceanic > Photic zone | place: Costa Rica: the Eastern... | reverse complement strand
TTACTCACCCGTCCGCCGCTCGACGCCTGGGAGCAAGCTCCCATCGTTTCCGCTCGACTTGCATGTGTTAAGCCTGCCGCCAGCGTTCAATCTGAGCCATGATCAAACTCTTCAGTTCAATCTTAGAAGTGGCCACTTTCCTACTGCTGTCAGGACTTCAAACTCTGACAAAGAAAATAACCACTATAATAGTGCTCAAAGATTAAGAAACTACTGCTGTTTTATTTCTTTCTACCGACACAAGTATCTGCAGGCAGAAATAATAAAGCTTAATAAATAAATTAACGCAGTTGCTTACTTTGATGGTTCCGTATGGCATTCAGGAAAATCCCCTCTGCCAGAACCTAAGTTAATTAGATCCCGTGAACCACTTCAGCAAGCACCCACCTCTATTGCTTGATTAACTTTTTAAAGAGCCAAATAACCCCCGTGACTAATGTCACAGAGGAGGCGCATTATACGCGCTTAGTCTTGCTTAGCAAGCATAAAAAAGACAATTTCGAAATAAATTTTCCAGATCTATTAAAACTGCCTGCAGGCCACGTAATCCGTAGCCCTCAATCTGATCGATAAACGCTCAGAACGACCCCTGAAGGCCCTTTTTCGGCGCGGTCTTTTCAAGGGAGCGCGATCATAGCGTATGCGTTTGATGCACACAACCGGAGAACGCATAATTCAAGTTCTGTTGCTGAGCTAGGAGCGTAGTAACTTTGCCAGATGGAACAGCTTCTTTCCCCTTTTCAGTATCAGATAACGCCCGTGCAGCGCCTGCGACCCGATGAGTTCGGCATCCGCCTCTGAAATCACCTCCCCGTTGACGCTCACGGCCTGATTGCCGATAAACTCACGGGCCATCTTGTTCGATTTCGCCAGTTCGGTTCTCACGAGAGCATCAACAAGCCCCACAGGCAGTGCCTCGAATTGCGTGCAGGGCAGGCCATCCAGCTCCAGCTGGGCCAGATCGCTTTCGGTCAGGCGGCCAATATCACCGGAAAACAGCGCCTGACTGATACGCGCCGCCGCGGTGTAGCCTTCCTCACCGTGCACCAGCCGGGTAGCTTCCCGGGCGAGAATACCTTGGGCCTCGGGCCGACCCCGAGCTTCCCGATCACTGCGCTCTATCTCTCCAATCTCGACCGGGGACAGAAAAGTGAAATAGCGCAGAAATTTGTAAACGTCCGCATCTGCGACGTTGAGCCAAAACTGATAGAATGCGTAGGGCGAGGTCTTTGTCGGACTGACCCAGATGGTGCCGGATTCAGTCTTGCCAAATTTACTGCCGTCGGCTTTGGTCACCAGTGGCGTTGTTACCCCGAAGACCTGCTGCTGATGCATGCGGCGGGTCAGATCAATACCCCCGGTAATGTTGCCCCACTGATCGCTCCCGCCGACCTGAACCGAGCAGTTATAACGCTTGTTCAATTCAGAGAAATCGTAGGACTGCAGGAGCATATAGCTGAATTCGGTGAACGAAATACCTTCGCCTTCACGATCGATGCGCTGCTTGACCGACTCTTTCTGAATCATCGTATTGACTGAGAAGTGCTTACCCACATCACGCAAAAACCCCAGCACGTCATAATTCTTAGTCCAATCAAGATTATTGGCCAGAATGGCGGAATTGTTGCCACAATCAAAATCTAGAAATTGACTCAGCTGCGGCTTTATCCGCTCGACCCAGGACTCAACCAGATCAGTCGAGTTCAGACTGCGTTCGCTGGATTTAAAGCTGGGGTCACCGATAAGGCCTGTCGCGCCCCCGACCAGTGCAATGGGCTGATGCCCTGCCATCTGAAAGCGTTTCAGCACCAGAAGCGGCACCATGCTGCCCACATGAAGGCTCTCCGCGGTAGGATCGAAGCCACAATACACCGCGCGACTGCCGGAAAGCAGATGCTCCCTCACACCTTCACCGCCCGCCAATTGAACCAGCAGATTGCGATCTTCCAGATCGGCAATAATATCGGTAACAGATTCCGTCATGTGTTGTCTAAATCCTCAAGTTGGTCAGACTGGCGCTGTGCACGCGGGTGTGCAGGCCAAACAACGCTCACAAAGCGCCAGAATTTTACACTAATGTCAGCTGTTTCGGGGAAAATCAGCGAGCTCGGCTAGGAATGCACCGACCTGTTGCTATAATGCGGCGCCACGCGCGGCTCGACTCAGCGCGGGATGAGACCGAGATTCAGAATCATCAAGCTACGAAGTACCGATATGCATCTTGTTGAAGTCGCAAAGCAGTTCCTCCAGCGTTACTACCCGCAGAAACATCTGAGGGCTGCGGCTGGGTTGGCGGTACTCACTGCTGTCCTGCTGCTACTGCCTGAGCCTGACGGGTCAGCTGTCACAGATCAGGCTCGACTGACCATGCCGGTCGCCGACATCAGTGACTACGGGGTCGAAGGTTCTGCCGGCGTCGATTCAGGTCCGGCAGTCTTCGGCGACCCGCAAGCAAGCGCCCATACGGCCGTGCCGTCTGACACTGTAACCTGGCAAAACGTCGTCGTGCGAAGGGGTGACAATCTCTCTGCCATATTCAAACAGATGGGTTTGAGCGATCGGGATATGTTTCGGGTACTCAACAGCAGCGGGGAAGCCGAGGTGCTTAATCGGCTATTTCCGGGATATCAGTTGGATTTCATGATGCCGACAGCTGGTGAACTTACCCAGCTGAGGGTGCTGAAATCCCCGCTTGAAGGCTTTATGTTCACCCGCAACGTTCACGGATATGCCGTTGAACCCATAGTCAAAGTCGCAGATCTCGCGGAAGCATTTCGGGTTGGCACTGTTTCCGATAGTCTCTTCACGGCCGGCCAAGAAGAGCACATCCCGACGGAACACATCATGGAGATGGCAAATATCTTTGGCGGTGTCATCGACTTCATCCTTGATCCGAGGCAGGGAGACCAGTTCAGCATCCTCTACGAAGAGCAATACCTTGATGGCGAATACATCGGACATGGCGATATTCTCGCGACCCAGTATATAAATGATGGCGAGGTATTTACTGCCATTCGCTACACCAATGACGAAGGCGAAGCTGGTTATTATTCACCAGAAGGAGAAAGCATGCGCAAAGCATTCCTGCGCAGCCCTCTGGACGTCTTTCGAATCAGCTCAAATTTTAATCCGCGTCGGCGGCACCCCATTCTCAATACCATTCGTGCACATAAAGGCACTGATTATGCGGCACCGACTGGCACTCCGGTACGTGCCACCAGTGATGGCAGAGTCACCTGGGCAGCCCGCAATGGCTCTTTCGGCAATCTGGTCGTAGTCAAGCATGAAGGCGGCTTCGAGACTAAATATGCCCATCTGTCGCGCTACGCCGTGCGAAAAGGAGAACGGGTACGACAGGGCGAAGTCATCGCCCATGTCGGTGCCACAGGCGGCGCCACCGGCCCGCATTTGCATTATGAGTTTCTCATGAATGGCGTTCATCAGAACCCACGGACGATACTCGACAGACTGCCTAAGGCCGTGTCCATCGAGCCGGAAGAAATGGATCGGTTCCGGTCCCAGACTGCCCGGCTGCTTGACCGTTTTGAGAATCTCAGCAGCAGCCAGCTGTTCAGCCTCAATCAGCCCAGCGCGGATTGAGCCGGCATGTCTACTCGAGCGCTCTATATCGGGCTCATGTCAGGCACCAGTATTGACGCTGTCGATGCGGTGTTGGTCGATCTGGCTTCGCCGGCTCCATCTCTTGTTGCTACCCACAGCCATCCAATCGCCGACGACCTTCGCGGCGCGATATTGAAATTGTGCAGCGGCGATGTTGCAAGCCTACCCGCGCTTGGTGAGACGCATATCGCACTAGGCGAGGCGTTTGCACAGGCCAGCCTGAGATTGCTGAAACTCGCTGACATTGCTGCCGAAGAGGTCTTAGCGATCGGTAGCCATGGTCAGACCATCTGGCACGAACCCAATGGAGACAAACCCTTCACCCTCCAGATCGGGGACGCGAACACCATTGCAGAACGCACCGGAATCACCACGGTGGCAGACTTTCGCAGCCGCGATATAGCCGCCGGGGGTCAGGGCGCACCTCTGGCACCCTTGCTGCATCAACATCAGTTTGCTTCTACCCTCACCAGCCGGGCGATTATCAATATCGGCGGGATCAGCAACATCACGTTTCTCAACCCAGCGACACCCGCCTTCGCCTTTGATTCAGGGCCGGGTAATGTGCTGATGGACGGGTGGATAGCTCAGCATCGCGGGCATAAATTTGATGAAAGCGGCAGCTGGGCCAGCGAAGGCGTGGTTCATAGGGCGCTGCTTGCCAGGCTCCAGCAAGATGCCTACTTCAGCAAGGGGCCCCCGAAAAGTACCGGCCGGGAATTGTTCAACAGAGCTTGGCTTGAGACCAAACTGGAGTCACTTGATGAGCCGGTGGCGCCGGTGGATGTGCAGGCCACGCTGGCGCAACTGACGATCCAGTCCTTGGCCAACGCACTTCTCAAGCATGGCGACCCGGAAGAGATTTATGTTTGCGGTGGAGGCGCACACAACCGGATGCTGATGGAAGGTCTTACAAACGCCCTCGCCAACCGAATAGTGAGCACTACCGAAGCGCTGGGGATACACCCGGATTGGGTTGAAGCCATCGCGTTTGCCTGGATCGCCAAACAGACACTAGACGGCAGGGCAATTGAAACATCCGGATTTACCGGCGCCAGAGCACCGGTGGTGCTGGGGGCTATTTACCAGCGCTAGCTGGCGGGGAGGGCCACGCATCCGGCACGCACTCGGATCAATACCGGATTTGCCGCCGGCGGCAGCCCCAAAGGGTCAGGAAGTTAAATCGAGAATGACGCACCACACCCACAGGTGGTGGTTGCCATGGGATTTTCCACCACGAAACGGGCGCCTTCGAGGCCCTCGACATAATCAATTTTTGCGCCCACCAGATACTGGTAACTCAAGGGGTCTACCAGCAACTCGGCATTCTTGTTTTCGATAACTGTATCATCCTCATTGACCGTTTCATCGAAAGAAAACCCATACTGAAACCCGGAGCAACCTCCGCCGGTGACAAAAACCCGTAGCTTCAGGCGATCGTTTTCTTCCTCTGCGATCAGACTCTTGACCTTTGCCGCGGCGTTATCGGTAAAGGTCATGATGGCGGGCTGTGCTGTTTGGACTACTGACAAGGGAACCTCTTTTACGCTTCGAGCATCAGTTTGTGCAATTAACTTTGTTTGAGGGAAGATCTTTCGGACGATCGTCCAAACAGCAGCTTGTTGCGATCTGCACCGATGAGCTTGGTATCTGACTGGTTGGAGCCGATGTGCATCAGATTGCCATTCACCTCTGATCCCATAACCATCTCGATCAGGTTATAGTAAACGTTTCCCACCAGAACCGCTTTGGCGGCCAGCTCAATGTGGGTTGTAGAGCGCACATCGCCTTGCACCAGGCCGTTAATGACCGCCGACGGGACGCAGATTTCTCCCTCAACCGACCCACTCTCGGCAATGCGGATAAGTGCGGCGGAATCGTCCTCTGCATAGATATTACCCTTCACCTTACCTTCGATGATGAGCTCACCGGTAAAGTGAAGATCCCCCACAATTTCCGTGCTGCGCGAGACGAGCGTGTGCGCGTGGTTAGACGCCTGTGGCAATGTGATTTTCGACTTACCAAACATCTGCTTTTTCCTGATTTCCGATCTTTTCCCGGGAGTGCCTTACTTAGCCAGACCGATTTAAGCATCACTACTCGAGGGCTACTACCCAACCGAAGTCCTCGTTGATCCGTTTGGACACCGGTTCGGTAGCCACAGCAGCGATCTGGATCCGATCCGGTTGAAAGCCTTCCGGCAGAGCCAATTCGCCCTCTATGTTTTGAAAATATTTAAAGCGGAGCCGGATGTCCAGCTCATCCTCAAACTCGGACAGGTCCCGGAGCGGCAGGATCACCTGTTGATCTTGCAATTGCCCCACCAGATTAAAATTAACATGGCCGGTCAGAAAGGTGTCACCATCAGCGTCTTGCTGGCGCATCACCAGCTTGTATCGATACCGGTCCGGAGATCGGGTGGCATCTATATCAAGTTGCCCGATCACCAGCCCTGTTTCATCGGTCTCTTCCTCGACAACCTGCCGATAGAAAAGCACGTCCTCCTCCAGCTGCGCGACCCTCTGTCTCAAGGCAGTCAGCGTCTCCTGCAGCTCAGCGCCGGACTGCTGGTCCACCGCACTCGAGCGATCCAGGATGGCGATTCGTCTTTTCAGCGCTTCGTTCTCCCGACGCAGGTCAGTCAGTTGAGCCGACAATTCACGGTTCTCTGCCTGCTCGCCTTGCTGTCCCAGCACTGTGGTGAAGTAGGCAAAGCCCCACCCCCCGGCAGCACTGACCACAACTCCGGTGAACAGGAGCAGAGTCAACAGGACACGCCGACCGGGCCGGTAAGGCACGACCATCATTTTTTCCTGCCTGCTTCCTTTGACAACGTTGGGCATATCAGCAACTCATCAAACAGAGACCTCAATTAGGGCAGCAAGGCAACGACCTCGAGCCCCTTTGTTTCCTCTAAACCAAACATGATGTTCATATTCTGCACCGCCTGACCGGATGCGCCTTTCACCAGATTATCCTCAGCGGCAAGTACGATCACGGTCTCGGTGTCTGGTGAATGGGATACGGCCAGGCTGCAACGATTAGATCCTTTCACGTCCCGGGTCGCAGGCAACTCACCGGACGGAAGCACTTCAACAAAAGGCTCACCGGCGTAGCGGGTTTCATACAAGGTTTGCAACTGCCCCTGATCAACTGCAACACCTGCTTTTACCTGACCATACAGAGTCGCCAGAATACCCCGAATCATGGACGTCAGATGCGGCACGAAGATGAGTCCCACCGGTCCCTTATTGGCCAAGGACAGACCCTGACAGATTTCCGGATGGTGGCGATGACCACTAACTCCGTAAGCTTTGATTGATTCACCGGCTTCACAATACAGAAAATCCTCGACTGCCTTGCGACCTGCGCCGCTGACGCCGGATTTAGCGTCGGCAATGAGCCTAGAGGTCTCAAGTAGGCCGGCTTCTATCAGGGGCAGAAAGCCGAGCTGGACCGCCGTCGGATAACATCCGGGAACCGCTACCAGACTAGCCTGCCGGATCAGCTCACGATTAACCTCTGGCAGCCCGTACACCGCCTCCTCTACAAGATGGGGCGCCAGGTGTGACGTTCCGTACCAACTCTCCCACAGCGCAACATCCATGATGCGGAAATCCGCTGACAGGTCAATCACACGAACCCCAGCTTCCAGTAAATCGGCAGCGGCTGTCATGGCCACCGTGTGCGGCGTCGCAAAGAAAACTACGTCGCAGTCTTTCAGAGCTGGGCTGTCCGGCGCTGAGAATGTCAGATCAACATGGCCGCGAAGATTGGGAAATTGTTTAGCCACTGACCTGCCCTGCTGCTCCCGGGAGGTGACGACGAGCAGCTCAATGTCCGCACGAGGGGCAAGAAACCGCAGCAGTTCTACGCCTGTATATCCGGTTGCGCCTACAATGCCGGCCTTAATCATTGCTGACTTCCCTTGCTGGTCTGAACACATCAACAGCGCACTCTGCCGGTCTGGGTAAGATCCGGTTTGCGCCCGGGCCGCAAATAATACACTGGCACGATACAATTGCAATCTCACAGCCCAATTAACGCAAAAAATCAATAACTTAGGCCGCTGTTTCAGTAGTCCCTGAAACAATGAAGGGGTAGAATAGAGACTCAAGCAAGCGACGAGCCAAATCCACCGATGCTCTGGATTAAATCTTTTCACATTATCGCGGTAGTCTGCTGGTTCAGCGGTCTTTTTTATCTGCCACGACTGTTTGTCTACCATATCATGAGCGAGGATCAGATCAGCAAGGACCGCTTTGTCATCATGGAGCGTAAGCTCTTTTGGGGAATCACCACACCTTCCATGGTGGCCACGCTGGCGCTGGGTTTCTGGTTACTCTACGGGAACTGGAGCTACTTCATGGCTTGGTGGTGGATGCACGCCAAACTGGCGATGGTCGCACTGCTGGTGATCTACCACGTTGCCTGCTGGTGGCACATGGTTCAGCTGCGTGACGAACGCAGTATCCGAGGCCACGTTTTCTTCAGAATCTTCAATGAGCTGCCAGTATTCCTGCTGGTGGGTGTTGTGATTCTGATCGTCGTCAAACCGACGCTGTAGTGCGCGACCCCAAACCGACAGTGATGTGTTTCTCCGGGCTTGATCCCACTGGGGGCGCCGGCATTCAAGCCGATGTCGAGACACTTTTCGCTCTCGGTTGCCACGCCACTCCGATCATCACCTGCCTGACCACCCAGAACACAGAAAATGCGCTAAACGTCAGAGCTGTCGATGCCGACCTGATGCGGGATCAGGCCCTTACCGTGATTGGCGACATGCCGGTGCACGCGTTCAAGATTGGCTTGTTGAGCGCCGCTGAAAGCATCATGGCTATCCACGCCGTGATCAGTGAACATCCCGACATTCCTGTCGTGGTGGACCCTGTGTTTGCCGCAGGCGGCGGCTTTGAGTTCAGCGCAACCGACATCCGCGAGATGCTGCGCAGTCTGTTAGTTCCCATGAGTACCGTGTTGACCCCCAATCTCATTGAGCTGACACGATTGATGCCCAGCAGCGATTCAGCGGATTCTGCGGTTACAGAGCTTCTGTCCACAGGCTGTAAGCACGTGCTTGTGACTGGAACGCATGACGAAACGGAATCGGTTGAAAACCGCCTGTACTCGGCAGGCGGGGAGATTTCAAACCAGATATGGCCGCGACTGAGCGGCTCCTATCACGGCTCAGGCTGTACGCTGGCGGCCGCAATTTCCGGCTATCTGTCTCTCGGTATGGAAGTGAAAGAAGCCGTAAGGCAGGCGCAAGATTTTACCTGGCAATCCCTAAAACACAGCTTCTGCCCTGGTTCTGGACAATCCATTCCAGATCGGGCCTACTGGAACAGGCGGAATCGGTAAGATGAATCGTCACCTGTGCGGCATCTACGCCATCGCAAATGATTCACTGATGACGTCAGAACATTTTCTTGCTGCCGTCGAAGGCGCGCTTGCGGGTGGTGTCCAGCTGCTCCAGTACCGCAACAAAGCGCCAGCCGCCCAGCCAGCCGACAGAAGAGCAGCGATCGGCTACGAGCTACTCGAGTTATGCCAGCAATATCAGGTACCGCTCTTGATCAACGATGACCTTGAGTTCTGCGCTGAAATCGGCGCGCAGGGCGTGCACCTAGGCCAGCGAGACGGTGACTGCCGCTATGCTCGCGCGAGACTGGGGCCGGACGCCATCATCGGTATTACTTGCCATGACTCCCTGACACTAGCACAAACCGCTGCGGCGGACGGGGCCGACTATGTCGCGTTCGGACGTTTTTTCTCCTCAGTCACCAAACCGGACGCCACGCCGGCGGCGTTAGACACTCTGTCTAGGGCTCGCAAACAACTCGATATTCCACTAGTTGCGATCGGCGGCATCAATGCGGACAATGGCGCCTCGCTGATTGAGGCTGGCGCCGACATGTTGGCAGTCATTCATGGCCTGTTCGGTGAGCTTGACCAGTCCTACGCAGAAGACATCAGGCAACACGTTAGACAACGCGCTGAACAACTGACCTCTCTATGGGCCTGACAGGTTAGAGTCGGCGCGCGAAGCAGCAACATCATTTGAAGGTACTTTTTATGAAACACGATCGGTCCCGGGCACTTTTCGAACAGGCGCAGAAAGTGATCCCGGGGGGCGTAAATTCGCCGGTACGCGCTTTCAAAAGCGTGGGTGGTAACCCGTTGTTTATCAAAGGTGGCGAAGGCGCTTACGTGGTAGACAGCGACGATAACCGCTACGTGGATTATGTCGGCGCATACGGTCCTCTGATCCTCGGCCATCGTAACCCAGCGGTGCTGGCCGCTCTCAGCAAACAACTGGAAGCGGGTCTGGGCTACGGCGCAACAACTGCCGAGGAAGTGAGCATAGCCGAAAAAATGTGCGCTCTCGTACCTTCTCTGGAGCAGGTGAGACTGGTAACGTCGGGCACCGAGGCCACCATGAGCGCTATCCGTTTAGCGCGGGGCTTCAACCGTCGTGATATGGTCGTCAAATTTGAAGGCTGCTACCACGGTCACGTGGATGGCCTTCTCGTCAAAGCAGGATCAGGCGCCCTGACACTCGGCGAACCGGATTCGCTCGGAGTGCCAAAATCCTACAGCGATCTCACGCACGTGCTGACCTACAACGACAGTGAAGGTGTGAAGAGTTTTTTCAAAGAAATGGGTGAGCAGGTTGCCTGCATCATCGTAGAGCCGGTCGCCGGTAATATGAACTGCGTACCGCCGGCTCCCGGTTTTCTGGAAACGCTGAGAGATTGTTGCGATGAGTCCGGTAGCGTGTTGATTTTCGATGAGGTCATGACCGGTTTTCGGGTAGGCCTCGGCGGCGCTCAGGCTGTGTATGGAGTGACACCTGATCTGACGGCACTGGGCAAAGTGATCGGTGGCGGCCTGCCGGTTGGCGCCTTTGGCGGGCGCAAGGACATCATGGATCATATTGCGCCAAACGGCGCGGTCTACCAAGCCGGAACGCTTTCAGGCAGCCCACTGGCCGTGGCAGCAGGACTCGCCATGCTTAACGCTCTGACAGAGCCCGGATTCTATGAGGAGCTGACGGCGAGCACTGCGAGCCTGCTGTCAGGCTTGCAGGATCGAGCCGATGCAGCCGGCGTGCCGTTCACCACGAATCAGGTAGGAGGGATGTTTGGATGTTTCCTGAACAGTGCTGAAAAAGTCACCAGTTTGTCGGAGGTCATGGAAGGCGATGCGGGCGCATTCCAGACGTATTTCCACGTGATGCTGGAAAACGGAATTTACCTGGCCCCTTCTGCTTTCGAAGCCGGATTTGTTTCCGCGGCTCACGGCCCGGAGGAAATCCAACTCACGCTGGATGCCGCAGAAAAAGCTTTTCACCGTATCAAACAATCCGCTTAACAACTGAGAACCAGTCTCTATGAAATATGACGTATACGGCATCGGGAATGCCTTGGTGGATGAAGAATTCGAAATCGAAGATGACTTTCTGAAGGAATTTTCAATCGAAAAGGGAATGATGACGCTGGTTGATCGTGAGCAGCAGGATCAACTGCTATCTGAACTTACCCAGCGCTATGGCGTAAAGACCCGCTCCGGTGGTGGGTCTGCGGCAAACACCGTTTATGCGATCAGCCAGTTTGGCGGCAGCGCATTCTACTCGTGCAGGGTCGCCAATGATGGAACCGGCGATTTTTTCCTTCGGCAACTGGGAGACCACAATATACAGACCAACAAAAACAGCCAGCGGGTGGAAGGCCTCAGCGGAAGATGCATTGTGATGGTGACTCCCGATGCTGAGCGAACCATGCACACCTATCTGGGGGTGTCCGATAGCATCTCCATCTCGGAAATGGATTTTGAGGCGGCATTGAACTGCGAGTACATATATCTCGAGGGGTATCTGGTGACCTCCGACACCGCCCGGTCTGCCATCATCGAAATGAAGGACTTTGCCAAAAGTAACGGCATTAAAACCGCCATGACGTTCTCTGACCCCTCTATGCTCGAGTACTTCAAAGACAACGTGAATGAAGTACTGGGCGATGGCGTGGACCTGCTTTTCTGCAACCTCCGGGAAGCGCAGTTATGGTCGGGCGAAACAGATCTGGATAAAGCTGTTGAAGCGCTGAAAACCATAGCCAAACAGTTTGCAGTGACCACTGGCGCGGACGGTTCTATTTTATGGAATGGCGAACAGTTACTGACTATCGCGCCCCATCCGGTCCCCGTAGTAGACACCAACGGCGCTGGCGATATGTATTCAGGCGCTTTCCTTTACGCGATTACCAACGGCATAGACTTTGAAGAGGCGGGGTCGCTTGCCAGCGTGGCTTCCGCTACCGTCGTCACCCAGTATGGCCCGAGGCTTAGCCCTAAAGCGCACAAACAGTTGCTCTCGCTGCCTTAGCAATCAAAAGTATAGGCCTCGGGTAGAGGCAGACGTTGGGCCTGTACATGCATCGGTGGTTTCCAGATGCGAGAGTCTCAGTCGCGAATAGACGCGATCCGGGAGCTGCTGCCACGGAACCGGTAACCGGCGATGTAAATTCGCGCTAGCCGGTTAATCCGTCAACGAATTTTTTTACGCCCTCAAACCAGGAGGATTCTTTCGGTGATTGGTGACGCCCCTCTTCTTTCTGGATGGACTGGAACTCTTCAAGGATTTCTCTTTGCCGTGACGTGAGGTTTACCGGTGTCTCAACGACCACGCGACAGAGCAAGTCACCGGCGCCGCCGCCTCTGATCGACGTCACACCTTTGCCGCGCAATCGAAACAGCTTCCCAGTCTGAGTTTCCTTGGGAATTTTCAGTTTCACCTTACCGTCTAGGGTTGGCACTTCCAACTCGCTGCCGAGTGCGGCATCGGCAAAGTTGATCGGAATTTCACAGTGCAGATTACGTCCGTCACGCTCAAAGATCTCGTGAGGTTTGATGCGCATTTCAACGTACAGATCCCCAGGAGGTCCACCATGCACGCCAGCCTGCCCCTCGCCGCTCAAGCGAATTCGGTCACCATCATCCACGCCTGCTGGCACTTTGACGGACAGGGTCTTATTTTCATCAGTGCTGCCGCGACCGTGGCAGACATGGCAAGGGTCTGTAATCTGCTTGCCAGCGCCCTGACAGCGAGGGCAGGTTTGTTGCACAGAGAAAAACCCTTGCTGCATACGGACCTGACCATGACCACCGCAGGTCGAGCAGTTAACAGGTTCAGTACCGGGCGCAGCACCACTGCCATCGCAGTGTTTACAGGAAACGGTGGTCGGGATACGGATCTTAACCGTGGTGCCACCCACAGCCCCCTCTAGATCAAGCTCCAGGTTGTAGCGAAGATCAGCCCCCTGACGCACATGACTACGACCGCCACGACCACCTCCGAAAATATCGCCAAAGATGTCACCAAAGATGTCACTGAAATCAGCAGCGCCAGCGCTGGTCTGGCCTTCCACGCCGGCATGCCCAAACTGATCATAGCGACCGCGCTTTTCCTTATCCGAAAGCACTTCGAAAGCCTCATTGGCTTCTTTGAATCGTTCTTCCGCTTCAGGGTTATCGGGATTCCTGTCCGGGTGATTTTTCATGGCCACGCGACGATAAGCCTTTTTGATCTCGGCTTCCGAGGCGCCACGATCAACACTCAGTACTTCGTAGTAATCCCGCTTAGACATGTCGCTCGCTATGCTACTTATTGAAAATCATTGGTCCAAACCGCAAAAAACTAAGCCATGGCTCAAGGTCCCATGACTTAGTTCTTCACAACCGCTGACGCGCTAACGGCGCGCCAGTCCCGTTACTTTTCTTCTTCCTTTACTTCCTCGAACTCGGCGTCGACCGCCTCCTCACCGGCTTCGGCTCCGGCACCCACACCTCCGGCGTCGGAGGCTCCCGCTTCTGCGCCTGCCGCAGCCTGCTCTGCGTAGAGTTTCTGAGCGAGGTTGGTAGAGGCGTCAGTCAGATCCTTGGTTTTGGCCTCAATATTATCCTTGTCATCAGACTTCAGTGCTTCCTCGAGCGCGCTGATCGCGCTATCGATGGCCTCTTTTTCCTCGTCGGTTGCCTTGTCGCCTGCTTCCTCCAACGTCTTCCTAGTGGCGTGAATCAGACCGTCTGCCGTGTTACGTGCGGAAATCAGCTCCTCAAACTTCTGATCATCTGCAGAGTGAGCCTCGGCATCTTTGACCATCTGATCAATCTCTTCATCCGACAGACCGCTTGACGCCTTGATCACAATCGACTGTTCCTTACCGGTTGCCTTGTCCTTGGCCGACACGTTCAAGATCCCATTGGCATCAAGGTCAAAGGACACTTCAATCTGCGGCATACCTCGTGGTGCCGGTGGGATGTC
>Ga0163109_10002626_pt1 | contig 13951 bp, 12 predicted proteins | sample CRUFie1St13metaG_FD_108704 | JGI IMG/M metagenome (GOLD analysis project Ga0163109, IMG submission 108704) | Marine microbial communities from the Costa Rica Dome - CRUD Field 142mm St13 metaG | ecosystem: Environmental > Aquatic > Marine > Oceanic > Photic zone | place: Costa Rica: the Eastern... | reverse complement strand
TTCTAAAGATCCATCTTTGTCTATAGAATTTATTAAAATTTCACCAGATCCTGAATCTTCGAGATGCTTTATGTAATCATCAATTTTTTCTTCAACTTTAGTTTTCCCATTATTAATATAGATACAAAATTCATTATTTACTAATTTTAAATCAATAGACGTAGTTATAGTAGATGATCCAAAATTTTTAACTGCGTCTTTAATCAAGCTTTTGTTTAAATATGCATTTGTGCCAATTACAACTTTATCTGCTCCTTTTTTCAGTACAGATTCAATATCTTTACAGTTAGAAATCCCACCTCCCATCGCAATAGGAACAAAAGAATTTTTAGTAAAAGAGCTTACCCAATCTAAGAATTTAATATCGAGTTTTTTTTCTTCTGAAATATCAATAATAATAATTTCATCAATTGACCATAAGTCTACAAAATTAATCGTATATCTATAATCTGGAACAAAATTTTTTGTTCTGTATAAAATATGATCATAAATAGTAAGGAGTGAAATTAATCTTTTAGCTAACATCAATATTTTAAAAAGTTATTTATAATTTCAATTCCTTGTTTTTGACTTTTTTCAGGATGAAATTGTGTAGCAAAAATATTATTATATTCTATTGAAGCTACATATTGATTACTATATTTAAAAGTAGATGTTATAATTTTTTTATCAAATGGAACAACATGAAAACTATGAAGAAAATAAAAAAAAATCCCTTCATCATATGGTAAATTATTAAATAAAATATTTTCTTTTTTTATAAACACTTTATTCCAACCAATATGAGGAATTTTGTATTCATTCAAGTCTAGTTCCATAATTTTGACTTCTCCTTTAACTAAATCTAATCCTTTAGTTAAAAAATTTTCATGCCCTAGTGAAAACAACACTTGCATTCCTAAACAAATCCCTAAAAATATTTTTTTTTCATTCTTACAAAGATCTACTAAACAATTAAATAAATCTAGATGTTTAATATTTTCAATTGCTTGATTAAATGATCCAACTCCTGGTAAAATAATTTTATCGGCATTTATTAAATCTTTGCTATTATTGGTTATGAGCGGATCATAACCCAAAAATTTAATAGAATTTACAATTGAATGCAAATTTCCCATTTTGTAATCTAAAATACAAATTTTCATAAATTTAATAAACGATTTTAAATTTTTTTAATTCAAGATAAATTTTTAAAATTTTTTCGAAAGATAAATCGAGAATATTACTTATTTCACAAAGTGAATTCGTACCATCAGCATAAGAGAGGATATCAACTGATAATTTAGAGTCTACATTTAATGATTTTTCATCATTCTTATTATATAAACCATATTTTTGTAAAAAGGGCTCACAAGCATATTTTACCTTTGGCGTGCAATTATTTTCAATAATAAAGATTAATTTTTTTAAAAAATTATAAGATAACAAAATTTGCTTAGAATTAATAAAGTTTAAATTATCTAAAGAAGTATGGTATTCTTTGTAAGTATCATATTTAGTTTTGGAAATTGAAATAAAAGGAATGTCTATAATAGGTGAGCCAAATTGACGTTCATCACTCCCACGGTGATACCATGTCAAGATTTTTGAATTTTTCAGATATTTTTTAAATGCATATTTTGCAATATTATCAACGTAATTGTTACCATATTTAGAACTGACCAATGTAAAATTTCCAGGACCAGCCAGACAAATTAAAGACATTCCAAAAATTACATTTTTTTTTAATTGTTTAAAGTTTTTTGATATGTAAGCGATCGAACCAATAGTCTCAGGTAAAAATAATATTCTGTAAGAGTAATTTAAATTTTTTAATTCAATAATATGTTTTGCTAAATAAATTAAAAGAGAAGGTCCAGAAAGTTCGTTATTAGCTAGTGAAGGATGACAAATATTCGATGTCAGTAATATTTCTTTTTTTGATTTACCTTTAATTACTATTTCGCCATAGTTCATCAAACCCTTTTTAAATTTTGAATCAATTTTCACATAATATTTATCTTTTTTTAATTTTTTAATAAAATTATCAGTTACACAAAAACCCCAATCTCTTTTATAAAACGAAGTTCTATATGGAATAGCATTTGGCAAATCTTTATTTGAAAAGAGTTTTTTTTTTAAATCTTTTAAATTAATAAATTTACTAACAGGTTCGGAGTAAGACATTAAGTGTAGATTATTCTTTTTAAAGTCAACTATTTTTTTACCTTTTGAATTTTTAATATATGCTTCTCTAACATTCCATTCATTTGGAACTGTCCAATCAAAAACTTTTGATCCACTCTTAAATGATTTAATCATTAAATTAGGACAAATTTCTTTTAATATTTTTAAAGATTTTCTATTTTCAACTCCTGCTAAAGATCTATTTAATGGCCATAGTTTCTTTATTAGATTATAAATGTCATTATGTTGCATATTTTAATTTAGATAAAGTAAAATGCCAAAAAAAGAAATGATTTTTTATATTCCTATCTAAGTCTAATAGAAGAAAAATAGATTCAAAGATTTATTTTTATTTAAAATTTAGCTTAATTTTATTTTTAAAAGCATTGTGAAAAAAATATTCATAATTTGTCCATTTATAATATTCAGATAAAAAATCATAATTATCAACCTTTGAATATTTTAACTTATATCCATATTCTTTCATTAAATCCTTAAAGTAAAATTCGATAATTTTTGCCTCATCTGGATTAATTCTTTTTTCCCATTTATTAACATTTTTAGATGAAATTTTGATAAAATTTTCACCTTCAAAATTATTTCCTGGATTTATTTTTTCAAGTACGGTTGGAGTTAATAGAATGTTGTCATACTTAATCTTTAAAAATTTACAAACCTTTAACATTTCTTTTTTACTATTTTTTGTTAAACTTTCGTATTTAATTATATTATATTTATTTTTAAATAGTCTTTTATTAATAATACCGTATTCTAAGTCTAATTTAGCTCTATTAATTAAACTAGCGAGTAATTTTTTTTCATCTTCTCCTATTTTTGAATAGTATCCTTTAGCTCCAGATTTTAAACTTGCATAATTATCTCTTGGGTCTCTTACTAATTGAATAATTTTTGATTTAGGAAACCATTTAAAAAATTCATTAGCATAAATATCAACACTTGTTTCTTTGATAACTATATATTTATATTTCTTTTTGGGCGCTATATGCAAAAATGAATCAATTAAACAATTAATAACATAATCAATTTTTTCTAATTTATTTATGTCTAAATTTTTTTTAAAAAAGCTAATTAATTTATTAAGATTAAATTTTTCATCATTAAAATTAAATTTTCTTTTAACATTATCATCTAAATCTTGATGTATTACATCTATTATCCTAGATAATTTTTTATTATTAGAAATTGAGGAATTACTATAATACGGATAATAGGCATATAATAAACATAAATCTGAAGGGTAAACAATTAAATCATTATGACCATCAAACAAATTAGAAAACATAGTTGTTCCCGATTTTCTATGACCAGTTAATAATAAGATGTTACGATTATATGGCATGATTATAAAATTTTAGCAAAACGACCAATAGAATTTTTTTACTAGGATAAAATAATGCATAATTGCTAACATTTTAAAATAATCTTTTGTGTAGATTTCAAATTTTGGATGTCCTCATATACAAAATTTACATGATTTTCTGTAACCAGTTAATAATAAAACATCATAATTTTTCATGTGTTATAAATACTAAAGAATAGTTAATTGTTTTGATGAAGTTAATTTTATTTTAAACAAATTAAATTTCATTTTAAAGTAATTTCTTTTTAAATGTTATTTTATTTATATATATTCATAATAGAGTTTTTATCTAAAATAAATACTAAAATGAACAAAAACAAGAGATAGACATCTTTGAACTGGGATCTATATAAGATTGAATTTCCAAAATTTTTATATTATTCATTTTCAATAGATATGAAAGTGACTTTTTAGAATATATATTTATATGATCTATAAAAAACTCCTCTCTTTCAAAACTCTCCTTGCTTGCAGCCTCTCCATCGGGAACTTCTATATATAAAAATGATGTTTTTTTTAAAAATGATTTTATTTTACTTAATGATAAATGTGGATCTAAGAAATGCTCTAATACTTTATTTAAAGTTATAAAATCATATTTTTGATCTAATTTAATTGTATTAATATCTCCATGGATTGCATTTATTTTAAATTTTTTTATAAAATTTACTGAATTTATATCTGGATCCAAGGCTGTAATTCTATAATTTCTTTTATTCATTTCAAATGGAAAAATACCCATTCCAGATCCAATGTCTAAAATATTGATATTCTTTTTTTTCAAATTCATACTTTTTAAAAAATATTCAATCCTGTTACATCTTAGTTTATTATCAGATAGACTTTCTTCAAGATTATTTACATAATCAAATCTTTTTATCATTCCATTCTCATCTTTATAAATTTTTTCGTTATACAACTTTGAATAAAGTTCATTTACATCCATATTGTGGTCTGAAAAAAAATGAGCACATTCACTACAATAAAAAATGCTTCTACTATAATTTTTTTGATTTTGAAAATATTCGAACTCACCTTTTGGCCGTTTAGAATAATTATAAACCTTTTCAAGTTTTTCAGAATTACAATTACTACAATTTTTCAATTTATTTAAAAAGATTAGTTATTTTTGAAAGTGATTTATTTTCATCTAACCAGCAAACTATTTCCATACTATCAGCTGATATATATTTATTGAATTCTTTGATTTTGTTATTACAAACAATCATAACATAAAATAAGTCTGTTTGATTATTTTTTACTAGAGCTGTTTTATAATTAAATTTCTTTAATCTTTTATTTATTGAAGGTGTTGCATAATAACCCCAATTTTTTTTTGCTAGATCATATTCATTTTCGCTACTATCAACAAAAGTTATTTGCTCATCACTATCTAAATTAATCTTACCTACATCTTTAATTATAGTTTTTGATTTAATTCCAACCTCATATTCTCTTGATTTTTTAAGAAAAAAAGTCTTCATTTCCATCTCCAATTGTCAATTAAGAAATTTTTAATCTTATAAATGTTTTTATCCTTATACCAAATATTTTTATTTCTGAATTTTTCAGCTATTTTGTAAAAATTATTTTCTGTAATACCTATATATTTACAAAATTTTTTAATATCTGTAGTCGGTCTATTTTCACCAATTTTATGAGCAATTTTAAGTGCTTTATTTCTTGTTAATCTATTATTGCGAATTTCAATTGATAAATTATCAAATGATCTCAAAAGACCAAATTTGTACCATTTTAACCAATGATGAATAGAAATAAAATCATCATCTATATCGGCATACTTAAAATATCCAGTTCTTGGTTTTTTGTTTGATATAAAGCCATACTTTGATGCAATGTTGTAACTTTTAACAGGGTCCCATTTTAAATAATGACCTAGAAAAATTGCTTTGATATTTTTGCTTTTCAAAATTTTATCAGTTGGTCCAAAGTATGAAACGAGATCTCTTTCAGTAAGATCTTTGGAAATCCAATCTTTAGCGATTGTTCCATTTGTAACTCCACAATTTTTAATCCACTCATTATTAAAAATACCTCCCTGTATTTTTTTATTTCTAGACAAACCATATTCTTGAGCAGAATTTTCACCCCATATAACTAAAGGTATATCAAATTTTAATGCAACATTCATAGGAATATTAAATATTCCCATGTGCATTGGAATTGCAATTGCGCCATATTTTTTAAAAGAGTTGTACAAGAATTTTTTTTCTACATCAGGATTTACAGTCCAATCAATATGATCTACTCCTAATGATATTAAGTTGTTTAAATTTTTTTGTCCAATACTAGTTCTTACTGGATTTTTCCAAGTAACAGCGAGAGGTTTTAAACCGTATTCAAGACATTTAATAACCTGCCAAGTGCTGTCTTTACCCCCACTTACGGGAATAACACAATCATAACTTTTTCTTTTTTTTCTTGCATTACTAAAGATTTTTAAAAGCTCTTTTTTTCTTTTTGACCAATCTGTATTAGTTTGATTTTTTTTTGAATTAGTACACGCATTGCATTTATCATTTTTATCTAAAATAATTCCAGGCCTATGATTATTAACTAAACAATTTGAGCACCATTTTATTTTCATTATAATTTTAAAATCTGTTTTAATACCAAAAAATAAGTAGTATTATATTGTCTATAAACTTTTAAAGTAATATAGAAAATAATGTTATAAGTCATGTTAGAAATAAATAAAAGATCAATAATTTGTATTCCAATTGAATCTATTAGAAGAGAATTAGATACAAAAATTAATTTATCAATGGAAATCGCCAATGCAGGTTTTACTTGCTTAATAGGTAAAAAAAATGCCCTAAAATTCATAATCAAAAATAACCCGCAAGAGAAATTTATATATTTTGAAAAAGGCGTAGATCCATCACAAAAAGAATTTTATAAAAAATTTTCATCAAAAAATAAGCTTTTTGATATTCAAGAAGAGGGAAATATTGTTGAAGATCTTAATTTAATATTTAGAGCTTACAAAAAAGAGATTCTACCATTTATTAATAAAATATTTGTTTGGGGTCGAAATCAAGAACAATTACTTAAAAGAAAATTCAAAAATTATAATAAAAAATTTGTTCTTTCAGGATCGCCTAATTTTGATTTATGTAATAAAAATAAATTAGAATATTATGTTAAACTCTCTAAATTAAGAAGTGCAATTCCAAAAGAAAGATTTATTCTGATAAATACTAATTTTGGAGTTAAAAATAGAACAATATCAAATATTGAATTAAATCAAACGTACAAAACTAAAAATAAAGATCTCAAATATATTGATGAACTTTATGAAAGTGAACTATATAGAGAAAGAAATCTTTATGAATATCAGTCAAAAATTTTTGATGAATTCTTGAATATAACTAAAGAATTAAAAAAAATAGATAATAAAATAAAAATTGTTTTAAGACCTCATCCTGCTGAAAATGAAAATTTCTATAAAAATTATTTTAAAGATGACGATATAATAGTTGAAAATACTGGGAATGTAAAAGAATGGATTTCATCTGCATTTTTAGTAATTACCCATGATTGTACTACTGGGATAGAAGCTTTTTTAATGAATAAACTTGTAATAAATTTTAATCCAATAAAAGATAGAGAAAATATAGTATCAAAGATGGCTAACGAAGTTGGAGTTAACTGTGAAAATAATGAAGATCTTAAAAAATATGTTACAAAGTTATTAAATGATCATGAATATTTTGAGAGTGAAAAGAAAAATAATTATTTAAAAAAAATAAATAACATAGGTATGTATATTGAGAATATTGAAAAATTATCATCTGATATAATAATTGAACAATTACAAGATGAACTAATCAAAGAAAATAATCATAAACTAAATAAACTTACATACTTAAAATTAAGTTTTAATTTTTTAACTTGGATAAGTTTAATTTTAAAAAAAATTTCAATTGTTTTAGGTTTTCAAACTAAAAAACATAAATATTTTCTAAAAAAATTTGATAAATTAAAAAGGCATGATATCGAAATTAGATATAAAGTTCTGTGTGAAATGAATGTGGAGTTTAAAAAGATTAGATTTTCAAAAATAATTTCAAATTTGTATATATTTACAAAATAAATTAACTTGAAATTATGATAAGAAAATACTTATATTTATAAAACTGAATAAAAACTTACTATATTGATTTTGAATATGTTTTGAGTCAAAATATTTTATAATTTTATTTCTATCAATGATTTCAAAACTTTGATTTGATTTATCCAAGAATCTTTCTTTTATATTTTTATCTTTTAAGTTTATTAATGATGATATAGATGCATTAAAACCCTTTTTTGTTCTATCATTTCTGACTTTATCGGTAATAATATTTTTAGATAAATCTCTTAAAATAATTTTGTTATAACCATTTTTAATAAAAATCTCTTCTGGTAAAGACATTACTTTGTCTAGTAGTTTGTGATCTAGAAATGGAGATCGATTTTCAATTGAATTCATCATAGCATTTAAATCTTCGTGCTGAACCATAGCTGGAACGATTTCTGCAAACAATTCGTTTAGCATTCTGTTTTTCATTAGAGAGTTTGTATAATTAGTTTCTTTGTAGGAAGATGTTTTTATGTTTTTATCAGAAAACCATTCGTTAAACTCTACATGATTATGATAAACATGATCTCTAAAACCAGGATCGTTTACAAATAAATATTCATCCTTGTAGAATTTATTTCTTGCCCTAGGCTTAATATGCGTTTCCCAACTCTTTTTATATTCATCAAATTTTCCAATTTTATGCATTTCAAATAAATGTGTTATAAAATGTTCATAATAGCCTGTAAAAACTTCATCAGCCCCAACACCACTAAATACAACTTTTATTTTATCTTTTTTAATTTCACTGCATAAATAGGAATGTATAAATTGAGAAATTGTTGGTATTGGAGAATCGTGATAATTAATTAATTCCTCTAATTTCTCAATATTATTTGGGTTATTTATTTTTATTTTTTTATTTTGTATTTCTAAATCATTAACAGTAGCATTGATATTTTTAGCTTCATTATAACGTTCATCTTCATCAATAATTGAATATGAGCTAATATCACAATTTAATTTTTTTTTAATTATGGATGCGATAATAGTAGAATCTATACCACCACTTAAACTAACTGCTAGGGGCACATCTGATCTAATTCTTTTTTTTAAACCATTTATAAGAATTTCTTTAATTTCATCTTGATAATTTTTATTAAAGGAAGAGGTTTTAATTTGTGGTTTCCAAAATATTTCTTTTTTTTTATTCAAATTTAAATCAATTTCCAAATATGACGAATTTGGTAATTTAAATATATTTTTATAAAAAGAATTAAAATCTTTATTTAATGATTTGTAACCCAAACCTAAATAATCATACATTTTAGGAAAATTGATATCAAAATTTTTATTTACTAATTTCCTAAGTGCATTTGTCTCAGAAGCAAAGAAAAAATTATTTTTATCGAAATAATAAAATAGTGGTTTTTCTCCAAATCTATCTCTTGAAATTAGTAATTTTTTTTTATTATTATCCCAAATAGCAAAAGCCCACATTCCTTCTAAGTGTTCCAAAAAACTATTTCCAAAAAATAAGTATGATTTTAATAAGACTTCTGTGTCTGAATTAGTTTCAAATGTAATGCCTTTGGAAATTAAATGATTTTTTAATTCAACATAATTATAAATTTCGCCATTAAATATTAATATACAATTATTTGATTTATATGGCTGATTTGCTCTGGAATTTAAATCAATTATACTTAATCTAGTGTGGAATAAAGATAGATTGATATTTTTATTTTCAATATTATCTAAAAATATTTTAGAACTATTATCAGGACCTCTATTTGCTAAAGAAGTTAGTACAGAATTGTAATCTATTTCTGTTGTAGGACTATAACCTAACGAACCTGCTATTCCACACATTTTATTTTTTCTTTATAATTAAATAGTACATCTCTTTTGAAATATTTGCACCAGTCATTAAAAGTAATTTATTATCATGCGTCTTTACAGTATATGAATTTAAAGGATTTTTAGATTTTTTAATGTTTATATTTATATCAAATTTAACAAATTTATGTTCTACTTTTTTTTTATTCAAATAATTAGAAATTGTTTTTGTAGAAAAAGAATTTAATCCAGTTTCCCACTTTGAATTTGTATAATAATTTTTAAAATATGATATTGTATCTACGTGTGCTGAATTAAAACATCCAAAAACAAATAAATGTCCATTTTTTTTTAACATTTTAATCCAATTTGAAAGAGGATTTTGAAAGTTTGTAGATATACTTAATATACCAGATGCAATAATTATATCTTGCTTATGCTCATTTAAAATGGAGTTATTCAATACATTTTTTCTTTTAAAATTTATATTTGAGTTTTCTTTAAATTTTTTTTTAGATAATGAAATTAATTCTTTACTGATATCGATACCAAGAATTTTACTATTTTTATAATTTTTTATTAATAACTCTATAAATTTACCTTCAGCACATCCAATATCCATTATATTAAGAGGTTCACTTCTTTTTGTAGAGTAAATTTTATTTATAATTGAAATAAGTTTTTTCTCATGAATTTTATAAGATCTTTTTATCTTGTATTTACCAATTTGAGTATTTGTAATCATTCTATTCCTTAATATCACTATATTGGAAGTAATGACCTTTTTTGATATTTTTATTTAGTTTCTTGTTTATAATAATTTTATATTCTGAGGCTGGAATTCCAGATAGTGGTCGTAAAAAAACTAAATTTTTTTCTAAAATCTTAGAATTCTTTTTCATATCAGAATTAGAAACGATAGATCGTTTGAAGTTATAGAAGCTATTTTTTTCACTTGCGCTTATTTGAATTTTTGATGAGCCCATAATTTTTTCTAATTTTCTTATTTTTTTAACCATTAATTTAAAGTTTTCAGGATTTAGTGCAATTTTGTGATCTCGAAAATCAGAGTAATTATTGTCCAATGTAAAGTGTTTTTCAATTACCTTGGCTCCTATTGAGACAGCATATAGACTTGCATCTATGCCTAATGAGTGATCTGAAAAACCAATTTTACAATTTGGAAATTCTTTAATCAATGTTCTAATTCTATTTAAATTGAGATCACTATCTTTTGTTGGATAGTTTGAAATACAATGTAAAAGGGATATTTTACTATTGAAAGAATTTTTACTCCAAATTTCATTTATTAAATTAACTGTTTTTTTTATAATATTTACATTTGACATTCCAGTTGATAAAATTATTGGTTTAAGTGAATTGGCAACTAATTTGATAAGATGGTAATGATCATTATCACCAGAAGAAATTTTAAATAAGTTTTGAATCTTATTTAGGAATTTAAAGCTATGTTTGTCAAAAGGAGTTGCAAAAAATTGTATATTATTTCTCTTAGCAAACAAAGCTAAATTAGAATATTCCTGTTTTTTTAAGAGAAACTTTTTTAAAACTTGAATTCTATTTTGATCATTCGAACTTACTAATTGCTCAGGTATTATATACTGAAATTTTACAGCATCTGCTCCACATTCTGAGGCAAGTTTAATTAATTTTTTAGCAAGTATAAAATTTCCCTCATGATTATTTCCTATTTCTGCAATTATAAATGTTTTATTATTTTTCATATCTGTACTGTTATTTTAAGATATTATTATTATTTAATTTGACGTTTTTATTTTCAATAAAATAACTTTTAATTAAAAGCAAACCATTTTTACATTTCAAATATGGTCCATTGTTTTTTATAAATAATATGGTTCCTATCTTACAAGTAGTTTTAATTTTACTAACTGAAACTTTGAAAATTCTTATCTTTGTATTTTTAATATATAAAAAAGCACCAGGGTAGGGTCTCGTTACGCCTCTTATCAAATTTTGAATTTCATGAATTTTCATTTTATTTAAATCAATTTTTCCATCTTTATCTTTTCTTTGATGCCAATATTTTGAAAGATTGTCTTTTTGTTTAATCCCTTTATAATTTTTAAATACCTTATTAATGGCATCATAAATTAATATTGGAAAATATTTATTAGCTTTATTATGTAAGGTAAAAATATTATCCTTTTTAAAAATCCTAAATTTTTTCTGAGTTATAATATTACCTTGATCTATTTTTTTATTAATTTTAATAACTGATATTCCAAAATTTTTTTCACCATTTATTATTTGCCAATTAAGTGGGGAACCACCTCTATATTGAGGCAATTTTCCAGCATGGGCATTTAAAACTCCATATTTTGGTATGTCAATTATTTTTTGGTTAAATATTGTTGGAAAACCTCCAATTACAAATAAATTTGATTTCATTTTCTTTAATTTATTTAAGAAAGATAATGAATTCACATTATCAGTTTTCAATATAACTAATTTATTACTATTTGAAATTTTAATTAAAAGTTTATTTTTAAAATTTTTAAGAGTGACGACAGCCAAAATTTGAATTAAATTTTGTTTTAAAAGAAATTTTAAAATAGATATACCTCTATCCCCATTCAAGAATAATATAACTCTTAACATTTTAGTTTTATTTAAAATCTTTAAAAATATCTTTGTACCATTTAATATAATCTGGATATCCTTTTTCTAGTGGCCATTGTGGATCATAATTCAATAACTTTTTTGCTTTTTCTATCGATAATGTGCCTCTTTTTGGCATTAGTTTATCTCTAATTTTGTGCTCAATTTCAATGTTTGGAAAATCTTTTTGTAAAATTTTTATTAGATTATTAATTGGTCTTGATGAACCATAAGTAATATTAAAAATTTCATTAAGTGAATTTTTATTTTCTATTATTTTTTCTATACCATCAACAAGATCGTCAATATATGTAAAGTCTAATGTTTCTTCACCATCACCATTAATAATAATTTTCTTTCCTAATAAAGCATTCTCAATAAAAATTTGACCGACTCTTCTACTTATACAACCTCTTCCATATAGTGCAGATGGCCTAATTATAGTATATGGTAAATCAAATACTTGATTGTATGCAATTACAATTTTTTCTCCAGAATATTTTAAGGCTCCATAAATACCTAATGGATTAGCTTCAGTATTCTCATCTACTTTATCTTTTTTAAAATTACCATAAATCATACTTGAAGAAAAATAAATGAAATGGTCTATTCTGTTTTTTGCATTATCTAGAGCATTTTCAAGTGTCCTAAAGCTATTGTCAAATGTAGAGTGCGGATCTTTATTTGATAAATTAGAGTGGGATACAGCAGCAAGTTGAATGACAACGTTTGGTTTGAAAATAGAAAATATGTTGGATAGTTCTGAATAGTTTCTTGCATCAATAATTGATAGTTTTATTGAATTTAGTCTGAAGGTTTCAAATCTATTATTTAAAATCTTAAGTGATAGATTTGATTTTTTGATATCAGTATAATCTCCAATTACAGTAGAGAAATTATTAACTGACAAACTGTCAATAATTAGAATTTCATAATCAGGATTTTTAGATAATTTTAAAGCTATATTATAACCAATAAAACCAGCTCCACCGACAAGAAGAATTTTTTTAGTTGCCATATTTTTTTATAATTTTAGTAAGCTTATCATAAATATAGTCTATTTTAAAATTATTAATATGAGGTCCTATAGGCAATGATATCGATGATTCGCTAATTATCTTTGCATTCAAGTAACTCTCAATTTTAGTTTTGTATTTCTTTTTATAATAATACATCATTGGTACTGGTTTAGGATAGTATATACTAGAACCTATTCCCTCCTCTCTCAAATCAGCGATTATTGAATTCCTAAATTTTGAATATTTTTTATTTATTAAGTATGTTAAGCAATAAGGACTGTAGTTCACTTTTCTACTTGTGTTAATGTTTAATACTCTTCCAAAATTTTCTGTTTTTAATAATTTACTAAAATAGTCAAAATTTTTTTTTCTTTTTTTTATAAAAGTTTTAAATTTATTTATTTGTTCTATGCCAATTGCAGCATGTATTTCACTCATTCTATAATTAAAGCCTAGTTCAATTGCGTCATACATTCCAAATATCGTTCTTTGATTATGGTTTTTATTAACACCAAATGCCTTAGCTAGAGACATTTTTTTTATAAGTTCCTTGTTATTAGAAATAATCATTCCACCTTCTGCACTAGTAATATGTTTGACAGGATAAAATGAAAAAAAACCAGCATCACTATGCAATCCTGTATGCTTGTTATTTAATAATGAACCTAGAGATAAAGCACAATCTTCGATCACTTTTAGATTATATTTTTTGGCAAGTTCTCTAACTTTTTTCATTTCTACAGGCAAACCGAGGTAATGAACAACAGCAATAGCTTTTGTTTTTTTAGATATTTGATTTTCAATTTTTTTTACATCAATATT
>Ga0163109_10002625_pt1 | contig 13954 bp, 1 predicted proteins | sample CRUFie1St13metaG_FD_108704 | JGI IMG/M metagenome (GOLD analysis project Ga0163109, IMG submission 108704) | Marine microbial communities from the Costa Rica Dome - CRUD Field 142mm St13 metaG | ecosystem: Environmental > Aquatic > Marine > Oceanic > Photic zone | place: Costa Rica: the Eastern... | reverse complement strand
TAAGTTCAAGCAGACCAGATACTATAATTACATTTCCTACTGGTTCATTTAATAAGGTTGGTATAGGAACAACTACACCTACACATCCATTAGATATACAATCAAATACTAACACTACAGTAAGAATAAAATCAGCTGCTACAGGTGTTTCGTCATTAAGATTTGAAAACGGGGGATTAGGATTTTTAGGAGCTATAGTAACGGATAATAATGGAACATTTAGAATAGATGCTACTAATATAAATCTTAATGCACCTATTTCCTCTAATATAACAGCCTCAGCTAATATAAGCGCAAGTGGAACTTTAAATGCGGGATTAACTAATACTAATAATCCTAACCTAGTATTTTATAATCCAATAACAGGTGAATTAACCCAAGAGGCTTCATCCAGCTTTTTAAATGGATTAATTTCGGGGTCGTCTCAAATAGCAACAGACATCTCAGGTGCAATAAATATAGCTACAGGATCACTTTTAAATTCATTTACTTTTTTAAGTAGCTCTACACAGATAGCAACAGACATTTCGGGAGCAATTGATGCAGCAACATCTTCTTTAAGTGCCTCTATATCTTCTAATTATCTTTTAAACACTACTGATACATTAACAGGTGATTTAACAGTAACTGGAACAATAACTGCACAAGAATTTCACACAGAATTTGTTTCAGCTTCTATAATTTTTGAAAGTGGTTCAACTAAGTTTGGAGACACTTTAGATGATCTACACAGTTTTACAGGTAGTGTAGACATTTCAAGTTCTTTAGGAAGAGTTAGAATAGGAAACGAAGGAGCTAATGCTATACATGTTTTTAGACCTAATAATCGTTCTATAATAGATATTGATGCCACAGCAGGTAAATCAGCAACTTTAAATATTTCACAAGGGGGTACTACACAATATTTAGTAGGTATGCCCATCCAAGATGTAAGTGGATTAGGTTCAAGATTTGCAATTTCACATGGTGGTAACCCAAGTTTTGTAATAAACGGAAATGCAGGGGTGGGAATAAATAAAACAGTTCCACAAGCAGATTTTGATGTATCAGGAAGTATATTAGCAAGTGGTCCAGGTGGTCACATAACAGCCTCAGGTAATATAAGTGCAAGTGGAACTGGTTCATTTAGCGATGGTAGATTTTCAGGTAAAGTTGGTATAGGAACTACTAGCCCTAGTGAAAAGCTTCACATTTTTGGGAACATAAACGATGATGTTAAATTAAAAATTGAAAATGATTTCTCAGGAAAAAATGCTAATCTTATTTTAGATAGCGGACTTAATGGAGATGATGGTATAATTTTTAATGAAAATGGAACAACTAGGGGTCTTATTATATATGATGGAGGCGATGATGTTTTAAAAATTATAAATGATGGTTCATCAGGTACTAAACATTTCGCAATGGATACATCTGGTAATGTTGGTATTGGAACATTTTCACCATCAGCCAGATTAGATGTTTCCGGATCTACAAATATAGGAATAGTAGGATCCGAACATACTATTACAGGATCTCTTTTTATAACAGATGGTACTAATGAGGATTTTTTAAAAATATTTCAAAGAGATAATAATCAGTTTTCTATTGATTCTTCTTTTATGGGAGAAATACTTAGATTTGGTTCTTCTAATATAGTTGATTTTATGAATCAACAAGCAAAAGCAACATTTAGGGGTGCACATTTTGATTCTGGACATCATACCGCTCCTAACGCTTTAAAAGTAGGAGATACTGGACTTTTAGTTAAATCAGGATCTTATAACGTAGGTATTGGAACTGATTCACCGGGAGAAAAATTAGAAGTAATAGGTAATATAAGTGCAAGTGGCCATGTTAGTGCAAGCACAGCTGTATTTACAAATTTACAAGATTCCCCCACTAGTCACACAGTATTTTACGATAATAATACAGGCCAGCTATCATTTGGTACAGCTGCTTCATCTTTTACAGCAGCAGGTATCTCAGGTTCAATTGATGCAGCAACGGGATCATTAAGTGCTTCCCTAGCAGCTGCTATAGCAAGTAATGCAACCAACACTTTTAAATCAACTGGACAAAGATCTGGCGATTCAGTTATTACAGGTTCTTTATTTTTAAGTAGTAGTGGACATTTAACAGCTTCAGGTAATATAAGTGCAAGTGGAACTTTACAAGGTAATGATTTAATTTTATCTAACGCAGGAGGAGTATCTGCCGAAATACAATCTACAACAGGTGATTCATTTATTCGTTTTACAGATGGTGGTAGTCATAAATTTTCAATAGGATTTGATAATGGTGATAGCACATTTGCAATATCAACTGGTTCAGGATTAAGTAATAACCAAGCCTTTACTATTAAGAATAATGGTAATATAGGTATAGGAACAACTTCACCATTTGAAAAATTAGATATCGCTGAATCCATAGACGGACTTTCTACTCCTATAATAGTAAGAAATACTTTTAGTGGTGGTGGCAGAACTTCCGCAATAGGGTTTGCAGTAACTGTTGCTGATCACCTCTATGGATACGTGGGAGTTAGAAGAGAAAGGCCAACATCTTCAGATAACATAATGGCATTTAGTATCGCCGGTATGCCAAACCCTTCTGCTACTGAATCTGATGAAAAAATGTTCATAACATCTACGGGTAAAGTAGGTATAGGAAATTCAGCACCATCAGAAACATTAACAATAACGGGTAATATAAGCTCAAGTGGAAATATTATCACAAATCAAATAACAGCCTCAGGTAATATAAGTGCAAGTGGAACAGGAAATAATATATTTGGTGGACCAATAATTATAAATGCTGCAGCCAATAATTTAGACTTATTCCAAATAAAAGATACTGAACAACAAAGAAATTTTGGGGTCAAAATTGATACTAATCAACACACTGATGTTTTTATAGAAAAAGATGGTACTGAAAAAATAAGATTTAATACTTTTCATCCTTCTAAAATAGATAATGATGGATATGAAAGTATTGGAGGTTTAGTTTTAGGTAGTGATGTTGATGAAGAAGATCAATCAGGTTTTGGTTTATATGTTTCCGCAGGACCAGATTCAGGTTCAATTTATTCTTCGGAAAAAGTTTTTATAGGAGTAGGAGGAGAAACGGGTTCAAATAATATGTTAACTGTAGGGGGTAATATTTCTACAACATCCCATATAACAGCCTCAGGTAATATAAGTGCAAGCGGAAATGTATTATCTTCTCAATATATTTCAAATGGTAAAAGTGTATTAAGTTTTGATAATGGAAGTAGTACCACTAGAGTCTCAAATGCTGGATCACCTACAACTATATTTGGTACTAATATAGAATTAAATGCTCCAACAACAGCTAGTATTATAAGTGCAAGTGGTCATATTAGTGCTAGTACAGCCGTATTTACAAATTTATTAGATTTTCCTACTAGCAATGCAGTATTTTATGATAATAATACAGGTCAACTATCTTTTGGTCCAACTACTTCAGCAACAGGTATTTCGGCTTCAATAGATGCAGCCACGGGATCTTTAAGTGCTTCTATATCTTCTAATTATCTTTTAAACACAACAGATACCTTAGATGGAGATCTAACAGTAACAGGAACTATTACTGCCCAAGAATTCCATACTGAATTTGTTTCGGCTTCTATAGTGTTTACTAGTGGTTCTACTAAGTTTGGGGACACATTAGATGATGTTCATAATATGACTGGTAGTCTTTTATTAACTGGTTCCCAAAAACTAATGGGTACAAGTAGCTTAACAATATCTTCACATGGAAAACTACAATTAGGAGGAACTAATGATTTTTGGATTTATCACGATGGAACAGATTCACAGATAATAAATAGAAGTAGTGGAGATTTAATAATATCTAGTCAAGTTACAAATAGTGATTTAATGCTAAAAAATGTAGCTGGTGGTGGGGTTACTAACTATATTGTTTTAGATGGTGGAGAAGAAAAATCAATATTTTACAGACCTACAAGACATAGAGATAATGTTACCGCTTCTTTTGGAAATAGTGATGATTTAAAAATATACCATGATGGTAGTCATAGTTACATAACAGATGTAGGTAACGGTGTTTTAAAAGTTGGTGGTAATCAAGTTCATTTAGGTAACCCTACAGTAGGTGAAGTTTATTTTAAAGGATTCCAGGACGCTCAAGTTGAACTATATCATAATAACTCTAAAAAACTTGAAACAACAGCAGGAGGTATTGATGTAACAGGTCATATAACAGCCTCAGGTAATATAAGTAGTTCAGCAACAACATTTACAAAATTATTAGAATTACCTTCAGGTACAGGTGGTAGTAACGGTATAAATCTTGGAACCCATTCTCATATTTTTGAAAGTAGTGGTTTAGTTTTAGATGGAGGCACTTCTACTAGACCTGTTAAACTTAGATTTAATGGTAATGATGCATTAATAGTAGGTAAAGGTAATCATATAACAGCCTCAGCTAACATAAGTGCAAGTGGTACTATTATAGGTAATAATTTAGAAGTAAATGGAAATATAACATCTTCAGGTATTATAGTAGGAGATATTAATTTATTATCTTTAGGTGATCCAGATGGTAATGTAGCAGGGGTAAGAGCTACTATAGATCAAACTGGAACTACATCGTTTTTAGGTAATACTACTTTAAATTTAAAAGGTAATACTGTCAATATTGATAATGATGCAGGAGGTACTGCAAAAATAAATTTATTAGGTAATGTAACAGCTTCAGCTAACATAAGTGCAAGTGGGACTTTAAATGCTGGATTAACTAATACAAATAATCCCAACCTAGTATTTTATAACCCTACAACAGGCGAATTAACTCAGGAGGCATCATCTAGTTTCCTAAATGGTTTAATTTCAGGGTCATCTCAAATAGCAACGGATATTTCAGGGGCAATAAATATAGCTACAGGATCACTATTAAATTCATTTATCTTTTTAAGTAGTTCAGTCCAAATAGCTACAGATATTTCTGGTGCAATAGATGCAGCAACATCTTCCCTAAGTGCTTCCATATCTTCTAATTATCTTTTAAATACAACAGATACATTAACAGGAGATTTAAATGTTACAAATAATATTACAGCCTCGGGTAATATAAGTTCAAGTGGAGTTGGTACATTTAGTAGTTTAGACATAAATGGTAACATAATAGTAAATAATAGTACTGCAATATTTGCTGAAGCTTCTAATAGAGGTAGAATAGATTTATTTAGTGGTAATACTAACGAAGCATTACAAGTAAGATTACAAGGTGATGGTACAAAATTAGATGTAAAAAGAAATTCGGGAATAGATATAACGGGTAATGTAACAGCCTCAGGTAATATAAGTTCAAGTGGAACATTTAGAGGTAATTCCTATGAAATTCAAGGAAAATCAGCTATCACTTATAATAGTGCTAATACTAGAATTATTTATGGTCAAAATAATCAAAATAGTAGACTAAGAGGAGCTACAATAGTATTAGGTGATAGTGCAACTCAACATGTAACGGCCTCGGGTAATATAAGTGCAAGTGGAAATATATTAGCAAATGGGTATATTTCAAACAATAAAAGTGTATTAAGTTTTGATGAAGGGAGTAATACTACTAGAATCTCAACTGGTACAACACTTACAAATATATTTGGTACTAATATAGAATTAAATGCTCCAACAACAGCTAGTATTATAAGTGCAAGTGGATTATTATTTGCAAGTGCCTCAGATGCAGCAGGTCAACCATATTTAACAGTTTTAATAGATACAGGTTCAGGTAGATTTTATTATACAGGAAGTTATGGTGGTGGGGGTGGAGGTGAAGGAGTAGGTTTTCCTTATTCAGGTTCAGATTCATTAACAAATAATCCAGCTCAAGCTGTTATTACAGGTTCGTTACTTTTAGATGGATCAGGTCATATAACTGCATCTGGTAATATAAGTTCAAGTGGAAATTTATTTGCTTCAACTGTAGCCACGTCAATGATAGGTACTTTATCTCCTCATACTAGTCTACAAATAGGAGAAGATGATAGTCAAAATATACATCTAGTAGGAAAGATAACAGCTTCACAAAATATAAGTGCAAGTGGTAATATAATAGCTGCAAACGTATTTTTACCAGGTCAAGGTAAAATATCTTTTGATGATAGTTTAGATGGTTCAGATCAATTTATACAAGGAAACGATCATAATATTACAGTAGATGGAGATAATCAAGTTAATTTAAAAGCAGATCTTAAAATAAATTTAGATGCACCTATTATAAGTGCAAGTGGTACTATTCATGTTCCTGATACAAGCATTTTTGATGGTACATCCTCTATGGCTACTAAAACAACACAAGGATTTTTATTAAGTGGTTCTGAGAGTGAAGTAACACTTATGGGTGGATTAAAATTTCAAAAAGTTAGTGGAACTGGTGTTACTGAAGTAGTTTTAGGTAGTTCCAGATTCGATGGAGGTACTCCATTACTTTTAAAATTAGATTTATCCAAATTAGAAGATAAAACTACTGTAGTAACAAATAAATTAGATGCATCTAATTCATTTATAGGGTTTACATCATCATCTAATCAAGCCCATAATAATTTTAAAACATCCTTTGGTTCAATATTTAATGCAGTAGCTGGAAATAACATATCATTTAATGAGTCAAGTGGCCAATTATCGGCAACAATGGAAGCTGGAATTATTTCATCATCAGCTGTAGGTGATAACCAGGGACAAATAAAATTAAATGGTGTTAATGTTAATGTAAAAGATTTACAAACTACCAGTAATCCTATATTTAATAACATAACAGCCTCTAATGTTATAAGTGCAAGCGGAAACATAATTACTGAAAGAGTAGTTACAAATGCTATAAGTTCAAGTGGTCTAGTACAAGCTAATTCTATATTAGTTGATAATAACCAAAAAATACAAGGTAAGAAAACAGGAGGTGCTTCAAGAGATTTAATCCACATGAGTAATGGTAATGTAGTAGTTGTAGGAAATACTTTTGAAAAAACAAGAATTAAAGCATCTACTGGACCTAGCTCTGGTGGTAGTGGTGGAATACAAATGGACGAAGATGTTATCTTAATTCCTGGTAAAAAACTACAAGTTGAAAACTCAGAAATACACCTAACAGGATCTGGAGAAATTAGATTTAATTTTATAGGAAATTCAAATGATTCATCTTTTAATAATAATGGTGCTAAAGGTAACCTTACAGCTTCTGGTCATATAAGTGCAAGTCAAGAATTATATGCAGGATTAACTAATACAAACAATGCTAATTTAGTATTTTATAACTCTATAACGGGTGAATTAACACAAGAAGCATCATCAAGCTTTTTAAATAATTTAATTTCGGGAGCAGCTCAAATAGCAACGGAAATTTCAGGAGCAATTGATGCTGCAACAGGTTCGCTTTTAAATACATTTACTTTTTTAAGTAGCTCAACCCAAATAGGAGCTGATATTTCAGGTTCATTCTTACTAAATATAACAGACACTTTAACAGGTGATTTAAATGTTACAAACAACATAACCTCCTCAGGTAATATAAGTTCAAGTGGAACTATAATAGCCGATAAAATAGGTATTGGTACATCTGATCCAATATCTAAAATGGAGTTACAAGATGGTACATTTACTGTTGATAATGGAAATATTACTGTACTAGCTGGGGGTATTAGTGTTACTAGAAATTCTTCAGGTAATACAGGATTAACAGTTAACCAACAGGGTACAGCAGATATATTAAATTTACAAGATGGTGGTACTGAAGTATTTACTGTTATAGATGGAGGTAATGTTGGTATAGGAACATCTTCACCAGGAGAAAAACTAACAGTTGAGGGTAATATAAGTGCAAGTGGGGGTATAACAGCTTCAGGATTTTCTGTACCTACATCTATATTTGATCCTAATGATGGTGGTGCAAATGATCCAGGTCCGGGAATTCTTTCAGCAGATGGTACTGTAGCTGTAGGAGGGTTTGGAATAGAAATATCAGACCTCCAGTCTTTAGGTACTCCTACAAATCCAGATTCACGTAAAATAAATTTTGAACCAGGTGGTAACCCAGGTAGAGTTATTGTAGCAGGTGATCCCGTTCAAGGATTTGCTACTTCATATACAACACAAGATAATTTAGAATTTGATGGTACAGATTTAAAAGTACATGGTGGAGATATAATAGCCTTCTTTTCTTCAGATGAAAGGTTAAAAGATAATGTAAAACCTATTACAGATCCTATAAATAAAATTTTACAAATAGGTGGTTATACTTTTAAATGGAATAAAAAACAAAATACGTATAATGGAAATGATATAGGAGTTATAGCTCAAGAAATAGAAAAGGTTTTACCTGAAGTAGTTGAAAATAGGGAAAATGGATATAAAGCAGTAAAATATCAAAAAATTGTTCCTTTATTAATTGAAGCTATAAAGGATCAACAAAAACAAATTGATGAACTTAAAAAAATCATAAAAAATGACTACAACTAATAGAAGCATAAGGGGGACATTAGATGCATCTAGTGGAGTAAATAACTCTCATTCTGTAGGAATTATAACTAGAATAGTAGATAAGGTTTTTACACATTTACTTTCAAATTCTACATTACCACTAGCCCAAGCTATATCACAATCTGGTTATGTATCAATATTAACAATGAGAGATGGTACCACAGGTCCTTTTTCTGCTCCTACTAATTTTTCTGGTTCAGCTCCAACTGGATCACTACCAGTAGGGCATGGTATTAATCTTGTAGATAATGAAAAACAAAATCCTCCTAGTTCTAATGTTACACCTAATGGTTTTGGACAAGCAAACGCAACATTCGGTAGTGGTAATCAAGGTTTTAGGCATTATGCACATACAGTTCAATTTGGAAAAGGTGCGTCTACAAATACTCTTATAGGACTACCTAATCAAAATAATTTAGGTTTTTTAGTTGGAGGAACAGATTTACCCCCAGCTTTTGGAGGTAATCCATTTTTTTCAAGTAATGCTTATAAGTCAATAAATATAAAAATGTCGCAATTTCATGAATTGACTAAGACCGATCCCTCAAATGTTTTAGGATATATAAATAATGATGGTACAGAAGAGACCACTGGTGGAAGTGAGGGAAATACTCCCATATCTATAGGAAATGCCGCAAATGGACCAATTTAAAAAATAAAATATGTCAGTAAAATCGTTATTAAATTCAGTAAATGTTACTCCGGGGGGTTCAATAACCTTAATACCTTCAAATTCGGCTTTTAGTCCTACATCTAGTGCTCCTAATACACAAGCTGAACTTGAAATTAATATAAGTTCTAGTTTCCCCTCTAATATAATAAGTGATACCAAACAGAATCCATTTATAAGATTTACAGTAATAAGTGGTAGTAATTTAGGAGGTACTAATTCCGATATAGTAATTAGATTTTTTTCACAATCCCATATCCAAACTAAATATAGATCTGGATTAAATACTAATAATATAGTTTATGTTAAACCAGAAAGTGCTAGTATATATTTACAAAGAACTAGTGGTGATAATATAGAATTTTTAGATGTTGAATATACTAAAGGACAAACGGGTCCTAGTTTAGGAGTATCTACTTTTAATGCAATTACTTCCTCTAATGCCTATAAACAAGGTTTAATATCAGCTAGTTTTATATCTTCTGCATTATCACACTCTACTACTATTCAATATGTTAATGCTAGGGGAGCAATACAAACAGCTCCTATATTATCTACCGGATCCGGAGATTTACCTTTAGGTAATTCAATAGTAGTAGCCTATACAACTACAGGATCTGGTAATGGATTTAATTTTTCTGAAACGGCACTTATAAGTCCAGAATCAGCATCCTTTATAATAGGCCCTGCTAATGAAGTTACAGATACAAGTAATATTGTTTTTAGACAAGGTATTTCTTCTTCAGGATTTTTAAATAATAATAATACGGATGCTACCTTATTTTTCTTTTCCTCTTCAGGGGATGTAGGAATAGGTACCCAAACCCCCTCGACTAAATTAGATGTATCAGGTTCTGTTATAGTTAAAAAAATTAAAACCATAAGCACAGGTTCAACAGGTAGAAGTATTATATTAGAGGGAGATAGAGTTAAATTCTTTGAAAATACTGAACAAAACCCTGATTCAGAAAAATATGATACAAATAAAGAAAAAGCAAGAATTAGAGCAGTAGATGGATCATATAATTTAATGATGGAAGTTTCAGGAAGTACTGGTTACACAAAATCATTTTTCATATCCCAAAGTGGTGAAATAGGTTTTAATACAGATAAACCTACATCAGGATTTGATGTGTTATCTAATGAATCTACTTTTCAAAAACCAGGAGCTAGAAAAGGTTTAAAAATAAACGAATTTGGAGATGTAGAATCCTTTAATAGAGATTTGGCATCTGCAGCAACTGGTAGTGAAATTCTTTTAAAGTATTCTAGGGGAGTAGCAATTAATTCTACATTTATATCTGAAGTTTTTGGTGAATCAGTAGCTGATGATGGTGCTGCAGAAACCTTTTTTAATAGTTTGACAAATGAACAACAAAATGAAGGTTTAAAAAAAGCAGAAGTATTAGGATTAATAGTACCACCTTCAGTAGGGGATATTTTAGGTTCTATAAGATTTGTAGCAGAATCAGGTTCAATAGGTGATTTAGATGAAAGATCATCAGGAGAAACGGCTGCAATAAAAGCTATAGTATCTGAAGGGGCAACTGATGGTGTATCTTCTGATTTAATTTTTAGTGTTGCAAATAAATCAGGAGCTGCTCAACAAAGATTAAGATTAAAATCAGGAGGAGTCCATCAACTGACAGGATCCTTATTACTTACTAGTAATTTAACTGTAGGAGGAATTATAAATAATTTTGATAATAGTAATACTTTTCTTGAATTTTTAAATTCAGGTAATGATTTAAGATTTGTTAATAATAGTAAAGACACTTTACGTTTAAAATCAGGTGAAGTACATATTAATTCATTAAATGCTAATATAGATTTTAGAGTAGATGGAGATAATAATGATCATCTTATATTTACTGATGCTCACGTAGATAAAGTAGCTATAGGTACAGGAACTGTTGGTAATTCATTATTAACAATAAATGGTGATTTAACATCCACTCACATAACAGCCTCAGGAAATATAAGTGCAAGTGGTGGAGTGACAGCACATTCATTTACAGGTTCTTTTTCAGGAGCAGTCACGGGTGATGCTACTGGTTTAACTGGTACACCTTCTATAAGTGTAACTAATATAACAGCCTCAGGTAATATAAGTGCAAGTGGAACAATAACAGCAGAACATTTTTTCTCAAGTGATGATGCTGAAATAAATGATAATTTAACAGTTGGGGGTAAAATTAGTTTAGCAGGAGATGGTGGTTCTACAAGAGAAATATTAATTGAAGCTCACGGAGATAGAGGTAAGCTAATGAAAGAAGGTAATGCCTCTTATTGGCAAGTTGCTCAGGGAGGTAATCAATTTGAAATAACAGACGCTGCTAATGGTAATAGTACTAAAGGTAATGTAATGCTTAGAGTTAGTGGTAATGATCCTGATGATAACGAACTACATTTAGCAACTAATAATGGAAAAGTTGGTATAAACACATCATCTCCATCATCTTCTTTATCAGTAGAAGGTAATATTAATACAGTAGGCACGGGGGGTCATATAACAGCCTCTGGTAATATAAGTGCAAGTGGAACTATAATAGCAAATAAATTTGAAGTAGATAATAACACAGGACTAGTAGGTAAAAATGTAGCAGGGGCAGATAGAACGTTAATTACTTTAGATAATAGTAATATATTAAAAATTAAGGGTAACGATTCAGAAGGATCTAGTAATGTTATTACAATGGTAGCAGGTGGTGATGTAACAATGCCAGCAGATCTTACAGTAGCAGGTATACTTACAGCACAAGAATTCCACACAGAATTCGTTTCAGCATCAATACTTTTTGAAAGTGGCTCAACTAAGTTTGGAGATACACAGGATGACATACACCAAATAACTGGTAGTCTTTTAATTACTGGTTCAAAAATAAATTTAAATGGAACAAATGCAGAGTTAAATGTAGGAACATCACAAAAAGCATATGTAGGAGTTGGAACCCAAGCAGATTATTCAAGTAATTATACTGATCAAGCAGCTATTGTTATAAACACAGTTGCCCTAGAAGGAACTGGTGGTTCTGGTTTAAAAATTAGAAACCATGTAGATAGTGCTTTTGGATCCATAACAACAGATAAATATATAGTTGTTAATGGTGGTAGTATTTTAACAAGTAATAGTAAAACATTTTTAACTTTAACTGAAGGTACTGGTAATGCTTTTGCTATAGGTGCTATAGGTACTTCTACAGATGAAAATAATACATTAAAAGTATTTAGTACATCAAATAATTCTCCTTTATTAGTTGGTAGTGGTAGTTCTAATTATATGATAGTATCATCTTCAGGTGAAGTTGGTATAGGAACAACTACACCATCCGAAAAATTAGAAGTAGCTGGAAAAGCAATAATAAGAAGAACAGGAACAGCAACAGCACATTCTGATACAGATTTACTTGTTACTGATTCAACTGCAGGAAGTTCAACTGCAGCTATTCAAATATTAGGTGGTGCTACAGGTCATTCTAATTTACAATTTTCGGATACAGATTCTTATAATCAAGGTGGTATATTATATAGTCATAGTACTGACACAATGACCATTAAGGCAGGAGCAAGTACTGCTATAACTATTACAGGTTCAAATCAAAGTGTTGGTATAGGAACAACTACACCGGGAGAACTTCTTCACGTAGCAGGAAATATAACGCTTGGGAATAATAAAAAAATAACGTTTAGAGATGGAGCTGGTAATGATGGAACATCTATTACTTATGACTCTAATGCTTTATTTAAAATAACACAAGCAAACTCCGGTGAATTACGACTTAATGCTGGTTTTAATGATAATTCTAATAATAAAATTACTTTCTTAACTCAAGGTAGTTCAGAAAGAATGAGAATTACAAATGATGGTAACGTTGGTATTGGTCTTACTGAACCAGCAAGAAAATTTCATATACATGAATCAAGTGGAACGGCCTATTTACAACTAACACATGCATCTAATGGATCTGGAAGTTCAGATGGATTTCAAATATCTATGGGTGCTTCTCAAGTTAATCTAATTAACAGAGAGAATGGAAATATGGTTTTTGAAACTAATAATACCGAAGGAATGAGATTGAATAATTCTCAAAATTTAGGTATAGGAAATAATAACCCACCGGAAAAATTAACTGTAACAGGTAATATAAGCTCAAGTGGAGCAATTCATACACTATCTCATATAACAGCCTCAGGTAATATAAGTGCAAGTGGTAGAGTTTATGGTACACATTTTGGAACAGGTAACGCTAATAGAAATGCATTAGACCTGGCAACTGATAACACAATGCAGTTTAGAATAAATGATGGAAGTAGAATAACATTTACCCAAACACAATTTAGACCAACTACAGACGAAGCAGTAGCTTTAGGTAGATCTGCAAATAAATTCTCAGAATTAGTAGTTAAACACGTAACAGCCTCAGGAAATATAAGTGCAAGTGGAACAATAGGTTTAAGTGGTAGTTTAAATTTTAATGCTGCTAATAATGAAATAAGAACTTTTCAAGCAGGAGCCTCTTCGGGTAATATTAGTATTAACCCAGATGGACAATTAAATTTAGGTTCAGATAGAACAGATAATGTTCTAATAGGTAGACAAAATAATACAGGTTATACTACTAGAATATTTGATGGAACTTCTACTATAGCTATAAAAGTAGGAAATCCCTATGTTGAATTAAATGTACCAGTAACAGCCTCAGGTAATATAAGTGCAAGTGGAACTATAATAGGAAATTTAGTACCACAAATTCCTAAAGTAGAAATGTTATCCGTTACTTCAAGT
>Ga0163109_10002624_pt1 | contig 13957 bp, 23 predicted proteins | sample CRUFie1St13metaG_FD_108704 | JGI IMG/M metagenome (GOLD analysis project Ga0163109, IMG submission 108704) | Marine microbial communities from the Costa Rica Dome - CRUD Field 142mm St13 metaG | ecosystem: Environmental > Aquatic > Marine > Oceanic > Photic zone | place: Costa Rica: the Eastern... | reverse complement strand
TTCGACCACTCCTGATTTTGGGTGAAGTTCAGCCACATCATTCAACGCTAATCGCAGTTGGTGCACCACCGGCAAGGCCAACATCCGATTGGTCTTTCGTCCGCTTCGCCCCTCTTCCTCTGCTCTGTCAAGGAAAGCCTGCGCTACCTTGGTACCTTGGGTCTGGAGGAGGTTGATGAGGATGTGAATTCGTCGCAGATCAGCGACCCGGCGGGCCGCATCGTAGCCCCTCACGTCCCGCTGTTGAATGGCACGGCTGGCGCTTTGTTGAGCTCGCTCAATATCCGAGGTGCCGATATACTCTTTTTTGGGCAAGAACCCAAGTCGTTGAAGGTGGCTCACCTCCTCGTCAAAGTGGTTTCGTAGCGGAGCGATCAACACTTGCAAGGTTTCCGGCAAATCGAGCACGTGGGTGTGGATGTTCATGTCAACATCGTATTCCTTCAACATCGGCTCGTCCCGCTTGCACAGGTCGAGGTTGTGGGCGTTGAGGTTGGTGCGCACCTCGTTGATGCTGCGAAGTGTTGAGCCCGGGCTCGCTGTTGCAGCCAGCACACGCCCCTTTGGATTGGTTCGCTGATAGAGGTGGCCGACCTGGGCATAGGCGTGGTTTCCAGTGGCGTGGTGGGCTTCGTCCAAAATCAGCAAATCCACGGCTTTCAAGTCGATGAGGCCGTTCGTTGCATCGTTGCGAATAACCTGCGGTGTAGCCATGACCAGGGTCGCTTTCTCCCACAACGCTTGACGTTTGTCCGGTCCGGTTTCACCCGTGTAAATCACGATCTCCTGCTCCGGCAGGTTCAGTCGTTCCACGGCCATCGACCGTTGCTGTTCGACCAGGCCGGTGGTGGGCGCAACAAGGACGATTTTTCTGCTCCCGGTGCGGAGGAATTCTGCCATGGCCATCCACTCAACGGCGGTTTTTCCAAAACCCGTGGGCATGACCATGAGGCTTGAGAAGGAGAGAATCCGTTCAAGAGACCGCAACTGGTAGCCTCTTGCCTCGACGCCATCGCGCAACAGCGGATGGAGAACATGAGGCATGCATTTGACTCCAAGTCTAGGGTTCAAAAGGATGATGTGGGAGGTTCACGGGAAAACTGAACCAAACGAAGGGCCTTCTTGGAGAAATGTTTGAAGACCCTCTAACTCCATTGCGTCCCACGCAACCTGTTGGTTGGCTGCACCGAACCGCATATATACGGGGTGTAAGTCGGAGGGGTGCTCAAAGGTGAGTAGCCAGACACACTGGGCCATCCCCCGAGGACCCCAACTGGCACGTTCCCCGCTCGTGGGAATGTGGCTCCGTGTCACGGCTTCGACGCTGCATGGGCCCTCGTACGCCCCCCAACGGTGGGGCCACTGCGTTGTAGAAAACCTGGAGGAATCCAAGATGGCAAAGCGAAACCACCCACGTCGTGGATCAATGGCGTTCAGCCCGCGCAAGCGAGCGAACCGCCCGTTTGGTCACGTCAAGTCGTGGCCCACAACCGATGCGAGCGAAGTCCGAGTGCAGGGCTTTGCCGGCTGGAAGGCCGGCATGACCCACATTTTGGCTCGTGATTTGAACCCCCGTAGCACGTCGGCCGGTCAGGAAATTCGAGTTCCTGTCACCGTTGTCGAATGCCCGAAGATGCGAATTCTCGGCGTGCGTGGCTACGAAATGACGCCCTACGGCATGCAAGCCCGCGGTGAAGTTTGGGCCGATGCCGAAAAGATCGCCGAAGCCTTTTCTGAACTATTCAAGCGTGTCCCAGAGCGCAAAGAACACGATGCTTCCAAGCACATGGAAAACCTCCAACAAGCCGACCTTTGCGAAGTTCGCCTCATCGTCGCCACCCAACCCCACACCCTTTCCAGCGTCCCAACCAAGGTCCCCGACGTGATGGAAATGGGCTTGACCGGCGGCAGCATGGACGACCAACTCAACTGGGCCAACGAGCGCCTGGGTGAGGAATATTCCTTCGCAGATGCATTTGAGGAAGGTACCCTGACCGACATCGTGGCCATCACAAAAGGCTACGGCTGGCAAGGTGTCATCAAGCGATTTGGTGGTAAGCTCCAGTCGCACAAGAACTCCAAGAAGCGCCGACAGCACGGAAACATGGGCGCCTTTGGTGATGGATACGTTCGCAAGACCATCCGACAAGGTGGACAAACCGGATACCATCAGCGCACAGAATACAACAAGCGTATTCTTCGCGTCGCCAACCCAGAAGACCACTCCATTACGCCCGCTGGTGGATTCCTCCACTACGGCGAGATCAAATCCGATTACATCCTGGTCAAGGGGAGCGTACCCGGCCCCGCCAAGCGGTTGATTCGCTTCCGCGACGCGACCCGTGGCTCAGACAAAACGCTCCACGACTACGAAATCACGTACGTGAGTACGGCATCCAAGCAGGGGGCCTGAAGATGAAGGTCGCAACCAAAGACATCGTCAACACGGTTTCCCAGACCGAAATGGATGCTGGCAAGTTGTCCGCTCGCTTCGAGGTGGAAGTTTCGGACGGCTCCAAGGTGAGCCTGCCCGCTGCGTTCGAATCCGACGTTCGCGAGGACCTTGTGAAACTCGCCGTGGCCTCAAGCCGAGCCAACCGCCGCCAAGCCTACGGTTCCCGACCGCACGGTGGAAAGCGCCGCCCAATGTCCGGTATGAAGCACTCCGTTGAATGGTGGGGCAAGGGCCGAGGTGTCTCCAGAATCCTCCGACGAACGGGTTCCCGACGCGGCGCACAAAACCCGCACACGCTCGGCGGTCGCCGAGCACACGGTCCAAAGGTCGAGAAAGACTGGTCCCGTAAACTCAACGCCAAGCAACGACACGCTGCCCGCAACGCAGCACTCGCCGCCACCGTCTCCATGGAGGCCGTTTCGGCTCGTGGTCACCGCTTTGACGATACGGTCGAGCATCTGCCCATCGTTCTCGGCTCCTACACCGAGGTTGTTGACGGCAAATCCACCGAGTACGACATTGAAACCTTCAACCACGGCTCTGCCACCCGAAAGGCGGCAGCCATCTTCGCCGGCCTCGGCCTCGGCCCGGACATGGACCGAGCCCGCAAGGGTCGCAAGATTCGTGCAGGAAAGGCGACCATGCGTGGACGCGTTCACAAGACGCCCAAGTCCATCCTCTTGGTGGTCAAAGAAAAATCCGGTTTGGCTCAAGCAGCCCGCAACCTCCCCGGCGTCGACGTCGTCGCTGCCAAGGACTTGTGCGCTGAAGACTTGGCCCCCGGTGGCGATGTCGGTCGACTGACCGTCTTCACAAAAGCGGCGTTGGAGGCCATGAACTGAGGTGAGATCATGAACGCATACGACATCATCATTCAACCCTGGCTGACGGAGAAATCCATGGAGGCTCGTACGACCGAGCAACGTCTGGAGTTCTTGGTTCGACGCAGCGCCACCAAGGCTCAAATCGCACGAGCGGTGGAGACCATCTTTGATGTGGAAGTGGCCAAGGTCAACGTTCGAAACTCCAAGCACGGCAAGCACGCTTCGGTGAAGCTCGCCGAAGGCTATGACGCAGAAGACGCTGCCATGCGTCTGGGAGCATTCTGAGGTGATTTATCATGGGTAAGAGAATTCGTGCACAACGCAAAGGTTCGTCGCCACGCTACCGCGTAGCCAGCCACCGATTCCCAGGAAAGAACCGCATGCCTCGTGAGAAGGACGTGGTCTGTGAGGTCACCGAACTGATTCACAGCCCCGTTCACAGCGCTCCGCTTGCTCGCATCAAGACCCCTGACGGCGACACCACGCTGGTGGCCGCCACCGAGGGCATCTCGATCGGCAGCAAGGTCGCCATCGGTGAAAACGTCGCCCTTCGACCCGGGAACATCACCGAAATCGGCAACATCCCTGAAGGAACCGCCATCAACAACTTGGAACTCCGTCCCGGCGATGGCGGCAAAGTCGCCCGGTCAGCCGGCAACTCATGCATGGTTGAATCCCGCATTGGCGACATGGTCCGCATCCGCATGCCTTCCGGCTCGCTGAAAGAACTCCCTGCCAACTGTCGAGCCACCATCGGTGTGCTCGCAGGTCACGGTCGAGACGAGATGCCGATGCGAACAGCCGGTGCTGCCTACTACAAGGCCAAGGCTCGAGGGAAGCTCTACCCGCACGTTTCCGGTGTCGCCATGAACCCCGTTGACCACCCACACGGCGGTGGAAACCACCAGGCTGTTCACGGTCCCAACTCCGTCGCCCGCGGTACGCCACCGGGTGCGAAGGTTGGTTTGATTGCACCACGCCGAACCGGTCGTGGACGAGGTAAGAAAATTTGAGGTGATGATGCATGGCTAAGAAAAAGAAGTCCTTTATGACCCCCAAAGCCAGTCGACGTAAGGCACGTAAGCGCCTTTCGACCACCTCGGCACGTGTCAAGAAAGAGTTCACCTACCGTGGTTTTACCATGGAAGAGTTGAACAACATGCCCATGTGGCCAGAGACTGAAGACCAGGACTACATCGTCGGTCTTCTTCCTTCACGAGTTCGACGCAGCCTCGGTCGAGGTATGTCAACAGAAAATGAGCATTTCATGGCTCGTGTGCTCCGGTCCGGTACCAAAACCGTTCGAACCCACCGCCGAGACATGCCCATCCTTCCACAATTCGTCGGCCGCCGCATTGCCATTCACAACGGTCAACACTTCGTAGAGATTGACATCAAACCGGAGATGATCGGCCACTACCTCGGTGAATTTGCCGTGACACGACGTGGTGTGACCCACAGCGGTCCGGGTGTAGGTGCTACCCGTTCGTCCAAGCACGTTCCGTTGAAGTGAGGTGAAAAAGATGGCAAAGCGAAACCAAATGGATCGACGAAGTCGTCGACATCAACTCCCACAGCGCGGCTACACCCAGTTGTTGCAAGGCAACCGTCTCGCAACCGCCCGCGCCACCAACGTGGATATGCACGTCAAGCACTGTTTCGAAGTCTGCCGTGCGGTCAAGAACAAGACCGCTGGTGAGGCGGTCGCCTACCTCAACGAGGTGCTTCGCATCGATTCGGACCGTGCCGACGTCCGCCGCAAGGCGGTTGCCGTTCCTTTCCGACTTGGTAGCGGCAACAAGCGAAAGCGACGCTCAGGCCCCTCGATGGTTGGACACCGGAAGGGCGGTGTCGGTCCCGGTCGATACCCGGTCAAAGCCTCCCGCTCCATCATCAAACTCATTGAGAGTGCGATGGAGAACGCACGTTTCCAATACGAAGACATCGATGCCGAAGAAATGGTCATCACGCACATTGCCGCCCACCGTGGACCCATCCGCAAGGGTTGGATTCCTCGAGCCCGAGGCCGTGCAACACCAAGCAACCACTACCGCGTGAACTTGGAAGTCTTCTTGGAAGACATGAACGCCATTGGCGACGAGTTGGAGGACGACTTCTGAGGTGAACATCATGAGCAAGCAAAGCATTCTACGAACCCTCGTGAACCGCAACGTCGAGCGATTGCTCGTCCGCGAATTCCTGATGAAGAACACCTCCAAGTCCGGATTCGGTGGACTCGACATTCGCCGTGTCCCCGGAGGAACGGAAGTCACCGTCCACGCTGAGCGCCCGGGCATGGTCATCGGCCGCAAGGGGAAGATCATCAACGACCTCCAGAACCGTCTGAATCAGGAATTTGACCTCACCAACCCCAAACTCAAGGTTGAGGAAGTCAAGAACCCTACCTTGAACGCTCAGGTTATGGCCGAGAAAATCGCTGCTTCACTTGAGCGTGGCTGGTATCACCGACGCTCTTGCCACAGCGCAGCCCAGAACATCATGGACGCTGGCGCCCGTGGTGTGATCGTCACCGTTGCTGGAAAGTTGACCGGCTCTCGAAATCGAACCGAGAAGTACATTCGAGGCCACGTGAAGTACTGCGGAGAAACCGCACTTCAACACATGGACAAGGGCTACTCTGTCGCCGTGAAGAAACTGGGAACCATCGGTGTAACGGTCGAAATCATGCGACCAGGCACCCGTCTACCTCACGAAATCAGCATCTTTTCTGAAGAAGAACTGAAGATTCAAGCCGCACAAGAGGCCGCCGCAGAGGAGGGTTCCGAGTGAGCTACGTTTCCAATCGAGAAATCGCTTCGATGAGCACAGAAGCCCGAGAAGCCCGTCTTCTCGAACTCCAAGAGGAGTTGCTTCAGCTCCGTGCTGAGAAGGCCCTCGGTGGCACCCCCTCGAACATGGGTGCTTACAAGGCCACCCGCCGGAGCATAGCGCGCTTGAAGACGCACATGAACAACGATCAGTGAAAACGACAAGAGGTGATGAAGAACAATGGCGGCTATTTGCAACGTTTGCGGACTCCCCGATGAACTGTGCATCTGTCAAGAAATTGCAAAAGAGCAACAAAAAGCCATTCTCTCAACCGACCGAAGACGCTATGGAAAAATCGTGACAAAAGTGGAGGGCATTGACGACGCAGCAATTGACATCAATCAACTTGCCAAACTCCTGAAGAACAAATGTGCAGCAGGCGGAACGGTCAAAGGACGATTGATTGAACTTCAAGGAGATCACAAAAAGAAAGCTGCTGATGTGCTCAGGAACAACGGATTCAATGTGGAGGTGCGATGATATGAACATGTACAATCAACCTTGGATCGGTCGCACCATGACCATCACCGCCTCCACGGACCCGACCTTGGTCGGTCGTCAGGGAATCGTCGCAGACGAGTCCCGCAACACGCTCGCTCTTCTCGAGGGCGACCAGCAACTGGTTCTGAACAAGGCCAGCATCACATTCACCGTTGACGACAACGACGTCGTCATCAAGGGGGCCATGGTGGGTCAGCGCCCCGAAGACAGGATCCACCGAACATACAGGAAGGCATGATACGATGCGAGACATTGGCGTTGACGTGAAAAACCCCACCGGCGAGTGGGACGGTGATGTAAACTGCCCGTTCTACGGCAGTTTGCGCCTTCGAGGGCAAGTCCTGGAAGGCACCGTCTCCAGTGTTGGTATGCAGAAGACCATCACCATTGAGCGACACAACGTTCGCTACATGAAGAAGTACGAGCGGTTCGAGAAGCGAACCAGCGTCGTCTCCGCTCACCTTCCCTCATGCATCGGTGAAGTGAGCATCGGTGATAACGTGAAAGTCATGGAATGCCGCCCGCTTTCCAAGACCGTTTCGTTTTGTGTCATCGAGAACTCGGGGGGTGTTGCTTGATGAAGGGCATCGCCGGTAAGCAAACCCGAGGTCTGCCCACTGCAGCCCGCCTGCACGTGGCCGACAACACGGGTGCCAAGGTCGTTCAAATCCTCAACGTGTTGAAACTCGGTGGTACCATGCGCCGATACCCAGCCGCTGGCGTGGGCGACATGGCCAAGGTTTCCGTGAAGAAGGGAACTCCCGACACCCGCCGTCAAATGTTCAATGCGGTCATCATTCGTCAGCGTCGCCCCTTCCGTCGCGTTGACGGTACTTGGGTCCAATTCGAAGACAACGCATGCGTCATCGTCAATGAAAAAGGCGACGTCACCGGTTCCGACATCAAGGGACCCGTTGCTCGTGAAGCCGCCGAACGCTGGCCTCGTATTGCAGCGAATGCAAAACAAATCGTGTGAGGGATGGATATGGTCAAGAGTATGAAACCAGGAAAACAACGCAAGGCGCACTACAACGCGCCCATGCACCAAAAGCGCAAGCGCGTGGCTGCTCGCCTCCAACTGAGCAAGCCCGACGCCCGTTTCGCAGGTGTTCGCACCGTCACCGTCCGCGTTGGCGATGTGGTTCAAGTCAACCGCGGCGATCAAGCCCATGGCGGCAAGCGCCACGGGGGCAAGCGCAACAACGAACCCCTCACCGGGGCTGTGTTGCGAATCGATGCTGAAAAGGGTCGATTGTACATTGAAGGTGTCAAGGCCAGCAAGGCCGATAACAAGGAAGAGGCGGTTCCAGTGCACGTCTCGAACGTGGTGGTCACGCAACTCGATGAGTCGGACCGCCTCCGCATCGCAAAATTGACTGGGAACAGGAGTTGAACAAGATGAGCAGCAACCACTTGAAGCGCTTGGCCATGCCCCGAAGCTGGCCCTTGCCACGAAAGACCTCGGTTTGGGTCACACGCCCAAAACCCGGCGCCCACGCTCTTGAGCTGTGCATGCCCATCACCCTCGTGATTCGGGACGTCCTTGGCCTCGCCAAGACCGCCCGTGAAGTCCGATTTATCCTTCACAACGAACTGGCCATGATCGACGGCCGTGTCGTCAAAGACACCCGTCGAGGTGTCGGTCTCATGGACGTCCTCACCTTGGGTGAAGACAACTATCGATGCGTGCTCGACCACAACGGCCGCCTCCAGTACCGCCCTATCGGTGCCGACGAGGCCTCGTGGAAGGTCTGCCGCATCGAAGGCAAGACGACCATCAAGGGCGGCCGCACCCAACTCAACCTCCACGACGGTCGCAACATCATCGTGGACGATCCGTCGGAATACAACACGGGCGATTCCCTCAAATTGAATTTGCCCGATCAGAAGATTCTGGAACACATCCGATTCGGCGAAGGTACCCGCTGTTACCTGATGGGCGGTGCTCACGTCGGCTCCACGGCGGACGTAAAGGAATACATCGTCAAGCGCTCCAGCATGCCCAACGAAGTGCTGTTTGATGGCTTCGGTACCGTCGCTCGCAACGTGTTCGCCATCGGCGACGCCAACATGCCGCTGACGGAGGTGGCTGAATGAGCGCCACGGCCAACCCCATGAGTCAACTTCGCATCACCAAGGTGTGCGTGAACATCGGTGTCGGTGAGGGCGGCGAACGCCTGGTCAACGCTGAGAACGTGCTCGAAATGGTCACCGGTGTGAAGCCTCAGCGAACCCTCGGTCGCATTCAGAACCGCGACCTCAAGGTCCGTGTTGGCGCCCCCATTGGCTGCAAAGCGACGATGCGCAACCAGGACGACATCAAGGCGTTCCTGACCAGTGCTTTCGACTGCCGAGAGAACACCATCCCTGCGTGGAACTTTGACCGTGAAGGCAACCTTTCCTTCGGTGTTCGAGACTACACGGACTTTCCCGGACAAAAATACGACCCAGAAATTGGAATCTTTGGTATGGACATCACGGCCGTGCTTGAACGCCCCGGTCATCGTGTCAGCCGCCGCCGCCGTGCGAAGAGCAAGGTTGGCACGAAGCACCGTGTTTCGGCCGATGAGTCCCGAGCATGGTTTGTTGAGAACTTCAACATCAGTATCTTGGAGGAATGAAGATGGCACGAGATCACGGAGAGAGAATTGGACGAACCATTGGATGCCGCCGATGTGGACGAAAGCGAGGCATGATCCGCCGCCACGGGCTGCGACTTTGCCGACAGTGCTTCCGCGACGTTGCGCCGAAAATCGGTTTCAAGAAAATGAATTGAGGAGGGAGAAAGCATGCAATTTGATCCATTGAACGACGCTCTTGTCAAAATCTACAACGCCGAGCAGGCTGGAAAATTCAACGTTGAGTTAACGCCAGCCTCGAAACTCCTCGGCAACGTGCTGAACATCATGCAGACCTCCGGCTATGTCGGGGACATCGAACGGGTTGAAAACGGCCGTGGCGATGCTTTCGTCGTCGAACTGCGTGGAACGATCAACCGCTGTGGAACGGTTAAACCACGCCACAGCGTTCGTCGCCAAGAATACGAGAAGTGGGAGACACGCTACCTCCCCGCCCGAGATTTCGGCCTTCTCATCTTGACGACCAACTCCGGCGTGATGCATCACAACGATGCTAAGGACGCTCGAATTGGCGGCAAACTGCTGGCCTACGTGTATTGAGGTGAACAAACATGGTAAAACTCGACAGAATCGAACACACCGTAACCATCCCTGAGGGCGTTAACGCCAGCATCAGCGAAGATGGCGTCGTGACCATTACCGGCCCCAAGGGGACGCTCACCCGGACCTTCGAAAGCGACGTGATTCAACTCTTCCAAGACGGTGCAGGGCTTATCGTTCGTGTGGAACTTCCTCGTCGCAAACATCGAGCGCTTGCGGGAACATGGAACGCCCACCTCAACAACATGGTCAAGGGTGTCACCGACGGATTCACGTACAACCTGAAAGCGTTCTACTCTCACTTTCCAATGACGCTGGCGGTGAACGGCAACACGTTCCAGGTCAACAACTACTTCGGTGAGCGTGTTCCTCGAACGGCTCACATCCTCGACAACGTTGATGTCAAGGTCTCCAACAAAGTTGAGGTCACCGTTTCCGGCATCGACAAAGAGGCCGTGGGTCAGACCGCTGCGAACATTGAGCGGTGCACGACCGTGAAAAACCGAGACCGTCGTGTCTTCCAAGATGGTATCTACCTGTTGAACAAGGAGTGATGGAAATGGCAGAAGATTACGAATCAATGACCGTTGCGCAACTCAAGGAGTTGCTCAAAGAACAAGATCTCCCCGTATCCGGGAAGAAATCTGACCTTGTCGCCCGTTTGCTTGAAGCCGGTGGCGAGAGCGATGAAGTCGTCGACGACGAGGCACCCGCCGAAGAAGCCGCAGACGACGACTCGTGGGATGACGATGACGACTGGGACGATGAAGCTGAAGACGTCTACATGGTCAAGCAAAAGCCCGTTCTCGACGACGAGATGAAGGCTGCCTTGGCCCTTCGTGCCGCTCAGAAGAAGAAAACCCCCTCTTTCCGCCGAACGGAATGGTTCCGCTACAAGCGACTTTCTCGCTCAGGTTGGCGTGCACCTCACGGCATGGACAACAAGCAACGCCGCAACTACAAGTATCGCGGTTCGCTCGTTCGAATCGGACACGGCAAAGTGGCAGCTGCACGGTTCCTTCACCCGTCTGGTTTCCGTGAAGTGATGGTCCACAACCTCGCTGACCTCGAAGCCGTCGACCCTGAAACCGAGGCCGCCCGTGTGGGCAGCACCGTGGGCGGTCGCAAGCGCGAACACATTTACGCACGAGCCGATGAACTCGGTGTTCGTGTGTTGAACCGACGGAGGGATGTCTGATGCAAATCACCAACCAAAAGCGAATTGCAGCACGCCTGCTGAAGTGCGGCGAAAACCGAGTTTGGATTAACCCGCTCTACGTGGACCAAGTGGCCTCTGCCGTTCAGACCGATGACATTCGTGAATTTATCGACGAAGGATGGATTCGTGCCAAGCCCGTCAAGGGAACGTCCCGTGTTCGTGCCCGAGCCCGCTTGGCTCAGAAGCGAAAAGGACGCCGCAAGGGGCAAGGTACCCGTGCCGGTACGGCGAACGCTCGAAACCCACGGAAGAACCGATGGATGCGAACCATTCGCAGCCAACGCCGCGTGCTCAAAGAACTTCGAGAGGACGAGACCATCGATCCTTCCCAATACCGACGCTACTACCTCAAAGCCAAGGGCGGTTCCTACCGTTCCATCGCTCACATGCGCTCTCAGATGACGCTTGAGGGTGTCGAATTCAAAGGAGGCGAGGCTTGATGGCAGGCAACAACCGACGCTCCATTTTCCGACGTCGCAAGGCCGGTTTGACCGACTATCGGCGCCGTCTGAAGTTGCTCCGCGGGCAGATGCCACGGGCCGTCGTCCGCATCTCCAACACTCGCACCACCTGTCAGCTCGTCACTTGGGCTGCTGACGGCGACCTCGTGTCCGTTTCCGTCACCGGTTCAGACCTGGTGAAGAAGTACGGGTGGCCAAGCAACCGTTCGTTGAAATCCGTTCCAGCATCGTACTTGGTCGGCTTTGCCATGGGCAAGGCCGCAGTTGCGTCCGGCGCGACCGAAGCCGTCCTTGACATTGGCCTCGCAGCCAGCACCCGAGGCGGCCGTGTCTACGCCGCCCTCAAGGGCATGAGCGACGCAGGTCTCAACATTCCACACAGCGAAGACGTCTATCCCGATGAGGACCGCCTGAGCGGCGCTCACATCAACGACAGCGTCGCTGGAGACATTGAAACAACGAAGAAGACCATTGAGGGGGCCTACTGATGAGTGATGAAAACGTTCCAACCATGGCACCAGGTTTGCTTCAAGCCTATGCTCCAGAAGAAGCCGATGAAATGCCGGATCCACGTCGTCGACGTCGCAACCAAGACGACCCCATCGCCAACCTGCGAAAGTGGGAGCCCCGCACCCGATTGGGTGCTGCGGTCATGGCGGGAAAAATCATCACCTACGAAGCAGCGCTCGCCTCCGGTCTACCGATTCGAGAAGTTGAAATCGTGGACGCTCTGATTCCCGATCTTGAAGACGAGGTCATCGACGTGAACATGGTTCAGCGCATGACCGACAGCGGTCGACGTGTTCGATTCAACGTCATGGCTTGCGTGGGCAACCGAGACGGCTATGTCGGTCTTGGCATGGCCAAGGCCAAAGAAGTCGCCACCGCCATTCGCAAGGCCATCACCGCTGCCAAGTTGAACCTCATTTCGGTGCAACGAGGAAACGGTTCCTGGGAATCCTCTCCCGGGCCCGGCAACACCGTTCCGTTCAAGGTCAACGGTCGCGCTGCCTCAACCCGTGTGACCCTGATGCCCGCTGCAAAGGGCAAGGGCTTGGTCATCGGGCAAACCGGCAAGAGCGTTTTGCAACTCGCAGGTATTGAGGACGTGTTGTCCCGGACCAAAGGACAGACCCGGACAACCATCAATTACGCTGCAGCGACCTTCAATGCGTTGAAGAACATCAACACGACCCGCGTCACCAACGCACAGCGTGAGAATCTTTACATCCACACCGGGAGGAAGAATGCATGACGTTCATAGTTGTACGAGCACGAAGCGATGTGAAAGTTGAGCGGTCCATTCGCGAGACCATGGGTCACATGAACTTGACCCGCGTTAACCACGCGGTCATCATCCCTGACAACCCGCAGTACCGCGGTATGCTCCAGAAGGCCAAGGACTACATCACGTGGGGCGAAGCCGACGAAGCCATGGTCGAGCGGATGCTCAGCGAGCGCGGCCGTATGGCAGGAAATGCTCCATTGACCGATGCCATCGTGGCCGAGCACAGCGATTACAAGACCATCAGTGAGTTTGCCAAAGCCATCACGGCCGGTGAAGCTCAAGTCAAGGACATTCCTGGATTGAAGCGAGTGTTTCGCCTCCATCCCCCTCGAGGACCGAAGGGATGGGGCGGCATCAAGCGCAGCTTCGTCGTTGGTGGAGCCCTTGGCTCCCGTGGCGATGCCATCGGCGACCTTGTCGACCGAATGATCTGAGGTGAAAAAGATGGGTACGAAAGCAAACAAGCACCGTGGACGCAACCGCTACCACGGTCGAGGAAAGAAAGCCGATCGCGGCGCAGGAAAGCGTGGCGGTCGTGGAAACGCCGGTATGAACAAGCATCGCGTCATGACACGAATCAAGTACATGCCCAAGCATTGGGGCATGCACGGTTTCAACCGACACCCTTCGCTCCGTACGGTCTACGTGACCGCCAACGTCGGTCAACTCGAAGAGATGGCCAACGGCGCTGATACGGTGAACTTGACCGAGAAAGGAATTGACAAGTTGCTCGGAAGCGGCCAAATCCGAAAGGCCCTGACTGTCATCGTCGATGAGGTCAGCGCTCGAGCCGCAGAAAAGGTCGCTGCAGCCGGCGGTTCCGTCGAATCCGGTGGAGACGACGACTGGGACGACGAATGGGAAGAAGAGTGAACTTCACAGGTGATTCACGATGAAGCACAAGCCAATTCCATGGGCCATCGCACTGACCGGTGTCCTGTACTACGCCCTGTTGATCTACTGGCAGTCCGACGAACTGTCCGGTACCGGTCAGGCACGGGACGCTGCCGTCTTCGGGTTGGTGTTTTCGGTGGTCTATCTGGGCTACTGCATGTTGTGTTTCCAGCGCGACCTTCCTCCCGGGCTCAAGGACATGCCCTTTGTGGGCCGCTACGGTAAATTAGCGGGTTGGCTCGTCTTCCTTTTCATTGCCGTTTGGTACGTGCGCCCTGGCGCATGGGGTGGCTACGACGAAGGCGTA
>Ga0163109_10002622_pt1 | contig 13963 bp, 9 predicted proteins | sample CRUFie1St13metaG_FD_108704 | JGI IMG/M metagenome (GOLD analysis project Ga0163109, IMG submission 108704) | Marine microbial communities from the Costa Rica Dome - CRUD Field 142mm St13 metaG | ecosystem: Environmental > Aquatic > Marine > Oceanic > Photic zone | place: Costa Rica: the Eastern... | reverse complement strand
CTAATCGCTATAAAGTAGGCTGTAAACATTGAAAACATATCCCGAGGATCTTTTTGAAAGCATAGAGTTTGATTTAGTCAAGCAAGCCGTCGCCAAACGAGCAGTGACGGAGCGTGCTCAACAACGAATTTTAGAGTTAAAGCCCAGCGCAGATTATGGATCAGTTGCCGAAGACCTGCAAGAGGTGCACGAAGTCTTAGGACTTTACCAAAGCGGATTCTCTGTTCCCGCCCTGGCTTGTGCCGAAATCAAACCATTGTTACTCCGCCTAAAGATCCAAGGGGCCTCTCTCGACGGACCGGACTTTTTGATTCTCAAAGACCTCGTGGAGAGCTTCAACCGTATACGCTCTTTCTTCAAGTTACATGCGGAGCGCACGCCTTCAATTCAAGAGAAATTAGCCCCCCTCGAACCAAACAAAGCCGTTCCCGACGAAATCGATCGCGTACTAGATAGACGCGGCGTTGTCAAAACCTCTGCCTCGTCGCAACTAGGAAAAATTCGTGCGGCCTTGACGAAAAAGCGTTCGGCCGCAGACCGTATTTTCTATCGCGCCGTAAAGAAGTACCAAGGCAGCGGGGTCCTAGCAGATATCCAAGAGAGCGTCCACGACAACAAACGTGTATTGGCTATTGAAGGCGCCTTTAAGGGCCAGGTCAACGGTATCTTCCACGGTTCATCTTCCCGCGCTACCATCTTCTATGTCGAGCCGGCGGAAACCTTGGAAATCAACAACGAAATCTCCGTTTTAGAAGATGAAGAAAAGCGTGAAGTTACCCGAGTACTCAAGATATTGACCGCCTTCGTCGCGGGCTTCCGAGAGCTCTTACGCGACTACAGCACAGCTCTATACCAAATCGACTTTATCAACGCCAAGGCCCTCTATGCTTTGGATGAAAACGCCTGTTTGCCCCAGCTCTTGGACAAACCGCACATCCACCTGATCAAAGCCATCAACCCAGTCCTTCGCGCCTTCAACGCACCCAAGAAAAAACCTGTGGTTCCGCTGAATATCAAGCTGGATAATCATACCCAAATCTTGGTGATCTCCGGACCGAATGCCGGTGGAAAATCCATCACCTTAAAGACAGTCGGATTACTTCAACTCATGTTGCAAAGCGGCCTGCTGGTCACCGTCCACCCAGATAGCACCATGGGCTGGTTCAACGGACTAATGGCGGATATCGGAGATGCACAGAGCATAGAAAACGAGCTATCCACCTACAGTTCGAAGCTGTCGAAGATGAAGTTTTTCTTGGACACATCGTATGCCAAGACCTTGGTACTCATTGACGAATTCGGATCTGGTTCGGACCCTGACCTTGGCTCCTCCATGGCACAAGTATTCTTGACCGAGCTTAACAACACAAGGACCTACGGGGTGATGACCACCCACTATAACAGTATTAAAGCCTTGGCCGGTGAATTGCCGCGAGTAGAAAACGGCTCTATGCAATTCAATTCCGAAGATTTAACCCCAGAGTACATCCTGAACCAGGGGGTTCCAGGATCGTCCTACACTTACGAGGTAGCACAAAAAGTAGGTATTACCTCCGCCTTGATTCAAGCGGCGCGCGAAGCCTTAGACGACAATACCGTTGCAGTTGACCGGTTGTTGGTCAGCATTCAAAAGGAGAAAAACCGCTTGAGCGCCCAGTCCGAAGCCCTGGCCAAACGCTTAGAGGAATTGGAAAAGCTCAAAGAAAAACAAGACCGCAAGATCGATCAGCTCGAAGACAAAGTGCGCCGTCAGAGTGCCATGAACGAGCAGCAGAATACCATGATTACTTGGGGTAAGAAATTCCAATCCTTAGTCAACGAATATACAGACCAACGAACGAAAAAAGGTAAAGATGAGGTGGTCGGTCGATTCAAAGTATACGCAGGAGAACGAGCCCAGCAAACGCAGGGGGAAAAGCAAAAGTATAAGAGCAAGTACGAGAAGCAAAAAGAGAAGAAGATCAAAAAGCTCATTGCCTCTCCTGCAAAAGTTGGAGATCGCGTAAAGCTCATCGGCTCTCGCCAGCCGGGTGAAATCATCGAAATCAAAAAAGATCAATATCTGCTCTCCATCGGTGCGTTGAGTACTTGGGTGACCCGTGATAAGTTCATCCCAGCCGAAAGCTTACACGGCGATCAGGGTACGAGCAAAGGAAAAGCGCGCGGCGGTGTGCGAGAAGACGGCCATGCGACCGAAGTTACCGCTCCAGCCAAGAGCAAAGCCGAAGAAACAGCGGAGAAGAAAAACGCTAAGAAATCGGCAAAATCGGCCCAAAATCAATCAAAAAAGACTGAAAAGCGTTCAAAATCAACCAAAAAACCACAAAAACGGACTAATGCTAAAACGCCGAAAACGACCCAAGAAAAGCTGCAAGAGGTGCAAAAGGCGGCGCCATTGAAACAGGCAACCACGAAAAAATCTTCTGGTAAATCTGACCGAAAGCTTACGCCCGAACAGGCTGAGCAACTCAACGCACCCGTTCGAAAAGTGGACTCTGCCAAAGCTAAAGCCGAAAAGCCTAAGCAAGTTACAGATGATGACCTTGAAAAATTAAAGGCTTTCTTTAAGAAGAGCTAGGCTTTCTTCTTTTTTAGTGCGTCGGCTAGTTGATCCTCTAGCATGCTGATGTTCTTTTCAAGCTCACCAATATTGCTTTCCATAGAGGATACACTTGATTTCATCCTATCAATCTCATGTTCTTTTTCTTTTAACTCTAGCTCTGTGTCCCCTAGTACTGATCTTGATTTTTCAAGCTCTTCTTGTAAGTACCTGGCTTTGGCACGAGTTACCGCAAGTGTCCCTTTGGCATTGCGCGCACTAATAAAAGAATATGTAATAAAAATAAGGAAGGCTATACCGATAACAACGTTAATAACACGATAAGCATTCCATTCTGTACCAAAGATTAAATAGGTTGAAACGATTACCGTAACAACTCCTATAATCATTGCTGCCCACTCAAGGCTTACATTTTGTTTTTGATTGAAATCTTCCATTTGGAATGGTTTACTAAATATTTGGTTTTGCTATAGTACAAAAAGTAGGGCACTCTTCATGTTTGCTTGCTAATCCTGTTTTAATTGGATCTTTAAGCGGTCTACCTCAGCCTTACGCTTTTCGTTCTCCTGCTGCGCTGTCACTAAATCTGTCTTGACCGTCTCAAGATCTGCTTGGGCCTGTACTAATAGCGATTTTGTACGGGCCAAATTTCCCGAAAGCTCAGTGTTCTTATCGGTCAAGGCAACTATCTCCCCTTTAAGCCCGCGCATGTTCAAAAAATTGTACACCACAAAGACGAGAAAGGCTAACGAAATTATCTTGTTGGTCATATTATAGGAGTCTTCGGCAAGGAACAAGAAGTACACAGAAGCTAGAATGGCAATCCCTCCTATGAGGATAGCGGCCAACTCAATGGATTTGGAACGGGCGGATGATGTCGACATGTTGTTTTGTTTTGTTCTAAGAAATGATTAATCACTGTAGCACGGCTCGAAATCAATCTGTTTCCTTTCTAAATCTACATTTTTTACGGTGATTTTCATAGGATCACATAACTGATATATTTTTCCAGTGCTTTCGCCCTCAATACAGAAGTTCTTATTGTCGAACACGTAGTAGTCGTCACGGAAGTCACGAATGCGAATCATCCCTTCGCAATAATTATCTGCTAACTCCACGTAAACACCCCATTCCGTCACGCCAGAAATGACACCCATGAAGCTCTCACCCACGTGCTTTTCAAGAAACACGGCCTGCATATACTTGATGGAGGCACGTTCCGCATCTGCAGCGGCCTTTTCGCGCTCGCTACTATGTTCACAAAGGGCTTCATAGATGCCGTAGTTTGGCGACTTTCCGCCTTCGAGATAGTGCTGTAATAATCTATGTACCATCACATCTGGATATCGGCGAATCGGCGAAGTAAAATGCGTATAGTAGTCGAAGGCTAATCCATAGTGGCCAATGTTTTGCGTAGTGTACTTGGCCTTGCTCATGGTGCGAATCGTTAAGGTTTCGATCATGTTAGCTTCGGGAGTATTCTTTACCTCCTCAAGCATCTTATTCAAACTGCGGGTAATGGCCGTCTTGCTATTGAGACGGACTTCATGACCGAATTGGCGCACAAACGTGCTCAAATCTTGTAGCTTCGTAGGGTCTGGATCGTCGTGGATTCGATAAACGAACGTCTGGCCAGAAGGCTGGCCACTCTCCACCCTTCCAATGAACTCAGCAACCGACCTGTTCGCGAGCAACATGAATTCCTCAATCAAATGGTTGGCATCTCGGCTAACCTTAAAATAGACGCCCGTAGGTTGGTTCTCCTTGTCAAGCTTGAATTTTACCTCCTTCTTATCGAAGCTTAGAGCGCCCTTGTTCATCCGAGCGGCACGCAACTTCTTCGCCATACCGTCTAAGGTTCTAATGGCGTCGTAAAAATCTGCCTTCTTCCCATCGGGGTGGTTGTCCTCGATGATCTGTTGCGCCTCTTCATAGGCAAATCGGCGGTCGCTATGAATGGCCGTTCGGCCAAACCAACGGTCGTGTACCGTCCCTTCCTCGTCCATCTCAAAAACGGCGCTAAAGGTGTATTTATCTTCGTTCGGACGAAGTGAACAGACGCCGTTGGACAATACCTCGGGAAGCATAGGAACTACACGGTCCACTAAATACACACTCGTGGCACGCTCCACAGCCTCTTCATCGAGAATGGAATCCGGATGTACGTAGTGGCTCACATCCGCAATGTGCACGCCTACTTCCAAGAGGCCATTTTCCAATTTCTGCAGCGACAACGCATCGTCAAAATCTTTCGCATCTGCCGGATCAATAGTGAAAGTAGGCACCCCTCTGAAATCGCGTCTATTTTTCGCAACTTCCTTTTCATCAATACTTTGGTTGAGCGCATTGGCCTCCTCCTCGACATCTACTGGGAAATTATATGGCAGCCCAAACTCGGCCAATACAGCATGAATCTCCGTATTGTGATCGCCTGCATCTCCAAGCACTTCTATGATTTCTCCAAAAGGTGAACTCGCATTTTTGGGCCAGTCCAGAATGCGTGCCACGGCCTTTTGTCCGTGCTTCACACCGGCTAATTTCTCTTTAGGAATATAAATGTCCACCAACATCTTACGGCTCGACGGCACTAAAAATCCATAGGTCTTACCAATCTCAACAGTGCCCACAAAGTCCATGCGCTTTCGCTTGATAATCTCAATGATCTCACCTTCGAGTTTCTTCCCGCCTCGACGCGCATACAGGCTTACTTTCACCGTGTCCCCATCGAGAGCGTGTTTCAGATTCGCCGCGCGAATCATGATGTCCGATTCCGTATCTGGGCTGACCACATAGGCATTCCCATTCCCTGCCATATCCACCGCCCCGGTGGTATAAACCGCATTGTATTTAAGCTTGTACTTACCGCGATCAACCATCAAAATAGTGCCGTTGCGCTCCATGTCCGCCAAGGCCATTTCAATCTTGGCTTTGACCATGGCGGGCTTATAGCCTAGTTGGGCTGCGAGCTGCTTGTAATTGAATTTGCGGGTCGGGTATTTTTTGAAAACGCCTTCTAGCGATTGCGCATAGGCCTTGATATCTATGCTGGTCGAGCGTTTGTTAGCTCGTTTATTGTGCTTTCTTGCCATAACTTTAGTAAAAATACTTTTTTATCGGGCGGCACTCCTCGTTCGAGTCAATAATAACCTAACAATCCTATGAAAACGTTCTTTCTCTGCTCTGCTCTAACACTTTCTAATTTTGTTGCTGCACAAGAGCCTCCCGACGAGGCGAGAGTCGCATTACCTCAACAAGCTGCATTTACAGATACTGTTTTCGCCGAAAAAGCGGCAATCGTAAAAGAGGTTGAGGTGCTGAGCTGGAATGATGATTTTTCTGCAGCGTATTCTGGGCCCGATTCCGCCCAGTACCCACAAGAACACTACGACACCACATTAGAAGATTTCGATTTTGACTTTTCAAAGTTTTTCGATGAAAGTCCGAAAACCAAGGTTGGTGTATTTGGCTTCCACCTTGGACCGAATTCTCTGGTCCTAAGCGTCCGAAGTATGGCATCCGCCATGGACAACATAAATGCTGGTCTTTCATGGGAAAACCGATTTTTCTTCGGTCAGAAACGACGCATCGGCGGGGTGAAATCCCCTGTGCAATTTGAAACAGGATTGGGTTTTGGTTCCAGTATTTTCAGCTTTAAAAACGGTCGGACCATTGATAAAGACCCTTTGATGTTTGGGGCGGTAAATTTGGTCCCTATTTCAGGGCTGAGCAATGTACGCAGAAGCAATTGGACCATCTCAACCTTTGATGTACCTGCCCTCCTACACCTAGATTTTAGCCCCAAAGGCACCTTTGACGAAGGCCTCAATATTGGCTTTGGAGTCATGGGACGCATTCGTTATCTGAGCCAAGCTCGGTATGTCGGTAATGATATGGATGGAGATTTCTACTCTGAGAACCGTACCAATAGCTTTCATACGCGTTTATTTAATTATGCACTCGTGGGACAATTGGGGTATAAAAAATTAAAAGTTACCGGGAAACTTGAGCAGCTTCCGCTCTTTAAAGACAACTACTTTCAAGAACAAGTATACTTAGGTTCTGTTACCGTTGGATTCTCGTTGAACTAACCCCCTCATGATCCGCCATCTAAAGTAAGTCTGCCCTGACTAGGATTGCGAGGCATGCGCCTCGCGGACCTTGGCGTCGGAAGGTATTGTCCTCGACAACGCCTTTCAACGCTTGCAGTGTTGTGGTCTTTTTTTATGCCCCGCCTGCAAGCAAGCTTGCGTAGGCGTTGGCATAAAAAAGCCCCTCACTCTCGTGAAGGGCTTTTATCGTTACCCGACTAGGACTCGAACCTAGAATAACGGTACCAAAAACCGGTGTGTTGCCATTACACTATCGGGCAATCGTCCCCATTTGGGACGCCAAATATACTGCAATTGGTATTACTCAAAAAAGGGAGAAAGAAAATTTTCGCGGTTTAACATTCCCTAAGCCCAATAGGGCGTTGGTTTTTCTTATTTTCGAGCCGATTACACCTGGTCTTTCTATTTTAAAGATCAAAAAGCAGAGAATCAGTGAATTACAAAAAGCTCAATAATTTGTTCGGATGGGGAATGTTTGCCATCGCAACCATTACGTATTTTATGACCATTGAACCCACAACCAGCTTCTGGGATTGTGGGGAATACATTGCAACATCCGTAAAGCTTCAAGTAGGTCACCCTCCGGGTGCTCCGTTCTTCCAGTTGATGGGAAACCTCTTTGGCCAATTTGCTGCTAATCCTGAAAGCCAGGCCTTGATGGTGAACGCTTTGAGTGCACTCAGTTCATCATTTAGCATTCTTTTCTTGTTCTGGACCATCACAGCTCTGGGTGTAAAGCTATTGGGGGGACAAAATAAATTGGATAATGCCAGCACCATCGCTGTTTTAGGTGCAGGTGCTGTGGGTGCATTAGCCTACACATTCTCTGATAGCTTTTGGTTCTCCGCTGTAGAGGGTGAGGTATACGCCATGAGCTCCTTCTTTACTGCCGCCGCTTTCTGGGCGGTTCTCAAATGGGAGCAAGCCGTAGATCACGATCCTTATGCAAACAAATGGTTGTTACTAATCGCCTACCTCGTAGGACTTTCAGTGGGGGTACACATCCTCGTATTCTTGACCATTCCAGCCATTGGAATGATCTACTACTTCAAAAAATATCCAACACCAACCCGCAACGGATTCATCATCGCCAATGGGGCGAGTATTGCCGTGCTAGGATTAGTCTTTGCCTTTATCATTCCTATCGTGTTGAAGCTGTTCAGTACCCTGGAAATCAACTTCGTGAACAACTTCGGTTTGCCTTTCCACTCGGGTACTATTGCTGCCGTTCTCATCCTCACCGCTGCCCTGGTGTTCGGTATTTTGTGGACGCAGAAGAACAACAAGCCGTTGTACCAGCAGGCGATTATTGGCGTAATGTTAATCGTGATGGGTTATTCTACCTTTATCATTTTGGCTATTCGTTCGAATGCAAATACCCCGATTGACGAGAACAACCCGGAAGATGCGATGTCACTTTTGGCATACTACAACCGTGAACAATATGGTGATTGGCCAATTCTTTATGGAAAATCCTTCAATGCACCTTACGACCGCAGCGATCCATTTGACGACGGCAAGCCGGTGTACCAGCGTGGCTATGCCGTAATGAATGGACCCAAGCAGGTAACCTCCTTCAAGTTGAAAACAGAGGCGGAGGCTTATGTTTCAGAAAAAGGCGGCAACCTCACCATCGACGGTAAATACTTGTTAACGGACGACAAAAAAGGAAGCGTGCCGAATTATGATCCTAAGTACATGGGGTTCTTCCCACGTATTTGGAACGACGATCCACAATACCGACAGAACTATATCAACATCATGGACATCAAAGATCCTGAAGCGCCCATCACTTTTGCGCAGCATGTAAGGTTCTTCTTTGAATACCAAGTAGGGAAAATGTGGTTCCGTTATTTCATGTGGAACTACAGCGGCCGTCAAAACGACGAACAGCACCGCTACGAAATCTCCAAAGGGAACTGGATATCTGGGATTCCTTTCTTGGACAGCATGAGACTTGGCAACCAAGACAACTTACCGGAACACTGGAAAAACAATCCATCGCGGAATACCTATTTTATGTTGCCGTTCCTTCTAGGGATTTTCGGACTCTACTACCAATACAAGAAAAACAACAAAGATGCGTGGGCCGTGACGCTCTTCTTCCTGCTCACCGGTATTGCTATTGTGGTCTATACCAACCACAAGCCGTTCGAGCCTCGAGAGCGTGATTATGCCTTCGTGGGGTCGTTCTATGCCTATGCCATTTGGATTGGGCTTGGCGCCTTGGGATTATGGGATACTCTCCGTACGAAGATGAGCCCACAAGTTGCCTCTTACATTGTCATTGGCACCACTATGCTTGCTGTTCCTGTTCGCATGGCGGCAGAAAACTGGGACGATCACGATCGTTCAAACCGCTACACGGCGCGAGATATCGCAAAAGCATATTTAGACAGTTGTGAGCCAAACGCCATCCTCTTCACCAACGGAGACAATGATACGTTCCCATTGTGGTACGTGCAGGAAGTGGAAGGCTATCGTACGGATGTTCGTATTGTCAACCTCAGCCTATTGAACACTGACTGGTATATCGACCAGCAGCGCCGCAAAGCCTACGATGGCGAAGCTGTACCGTTCTCGTTTGACTGGAACCAATATGTACAGGGAACGCGGGATGTTTTGTACTACCGCGACCTTGGCGTAAAGGGAAGATGGGATGTGAAGGATTTTGTCCAATTCACTAAGCGCGACGACAGTCAAGTGAAATTTAAGGCAAGCGGCGGTAAGGAATTGCCATTATTCCCACAGAAAAACTTCCGCATCAACATCGACAAAGAAGCCGTCTTCGCAAACGGAGTAATAGATATTACCGACAGCGCTAGCGTCGTTGACTACATCGACTGGAATTGGAAAGCGAACGTCATCACCAAGCGTGATTTGATGGTTATTGATTTGATTGCCAATAATAATTGGGAACGCCCTATCTACTTCTCCATTACCGTGGGTAACAGTCCTAAGGCCTACTTCTGGTTAAACAACTACTTCCGCTTGGAGGGTATGGCATACCGATTCGTTCCACAATACTACCCATCTAACACCCAGGGTATAGACTACGGCCGCGTGGACACAGATATCATGTACGACAACCTGCTCAACAAGTTTGAGTATGGAAACATGGAACTTCCAGGTGTATACCTCGATGAAACCAACCGCCGTTTGAGCTACAATCTGCGTACCATTTTTGGTCGATTGGCTAACGAATTAGTCGCAGAAGGAAAGAATGAAAAAGCTGTAGAAACCCTCGACTTCGCCATGGAAAAAATGCCGGTGGAGAAATTTGGCTATAACTACTTTGTCTTTGGCATCATCGATGCCTACTACAAGGCTGGTGCGACGGAAAAGGCGCGTGAATTGACCTGGGCTTTCGCAGACCGATTAGACGACGAACTTTCCTTCTACGCTGCGTTCGACCGCAAAGACCAGCGTGCCGCCTCCAACGAATGGCGTACCAACCTGCAATTCTACCAAATGCTATTGCGCAACGTACAGGTTCACGACAACAACGATAGCGTACAGAACTTCTACCAACGCTATAACGCTGCAGCAGCACCTTTCGGCAACGGACAGGGATAAGCGAAAAAATTAAACTTTTCACCCCGGGGCGCGAAGCGCCCCGGGGTTTTTATCCAATCTGGGATCCGGGCGCCTGCGGCGCCCGGATTATATCTTACCCAAAGTCCAATTGCATTCTCTGTATCCGCGACACCAACGACTCGTTGGACATGGTCTCTCGCAACCTATCCACCAAAATGGGGAAGGCCAACGGAGTTGGAGCGTCGATGTGATTGAGGACCCACTCCTGCTGCGCTATACGCTCCAAGGCCGCCCGAATGCGCGCTTCTTCCAACTGGAACTCGTGCACCTCCTCCTGAGCTTGTCGCAGCAAAAGGTTGTCCGGGTCGTAGTCGCAGAAGACCTCATACATGAGTTTGGTAGAGCTCTGTAGTTGCTTCGTGCTCATATTCTTACCCGGATAGCCTGTGAAGAGCAGGCCAGAGATTTGGGCAATGTCTCGGAACCTTCGCTGAGTCAGCTCACTTTCGTTTAGGCTACTCGAGAGGTCCGAGCGAAGGTGATCTGTACTGAAGATATCGCTGTCCAAGGCGTCCTGAATGGGTATGGGTTGGTCGCTAAGGAGCTCGAAGCCGTAGTCGTTCATCGCGATGGAGAAAGTCTGGGATCCAAAGTGGCCTAATCTGTGGCCAAGCAGCAGGGCTATGCCTTCGTGGGCAAGTCGCCCTTCAAATGCATAGACAAAGAGGTGATAGCCCTCGTCATCTTCGAGGTATTCCATGAGGAATTGGTCGCGGTTCGGCACGATGCTGCGTTCCTTTTGCAGCCGAATGATGGGTTGAATAAGGGCAAGCTCCGAGTCTTCAAACGAATTTTTGGTCGCCGACTCTTCGATTTTTTCTCTTAGGTATCGGCCCAATTCTGCACTGAGCGGCATCCTCCCGCCCATATAACTAGGTACCGCCCCCTTGGCGTTTTTAGCCTGGCGAACCGTCGCTTCTATACCTTGGAACCGCACAAGCTCGAGGCATTGGCCCGCAAACCAGAATCGGTCCCCGATACTCAAACGAGAGACGAAATATTCCTCCACTTGGCCCAATACCTTACCGCGCTGAAATTTCACCTTAACCATCGCTGCATTGACGATCGTGCCTATGCCGAACTTGTGGCGCATCGCGACCTTTTTCGAAATTACCTTGTGCACTCCCTCTTCCACCACGACTTTGTGGTAGTCGTCGTATCCGCTCAAGGTATCGCCACCGCGCACCACGAAATCCAAACACCACAGCCATTCCTCATAACTAAGCGACATGAAGCTCACCGTCTCGCGCACCTCCTGCCACAACTCATCGGCCACAAACCCACCGCCCACGGCGCGGGTGACCAAATACTGTATCAACACATCCATGCTCCGCAAATACGGCATGCGATCCTCGTTGGTCTTCGTATCTATAGCCTTGCGCAAAGCCGCGCATTCAATCAATTCTAAACTATGGGTCGGCACAAAGAATATCTTCGAGGTCGCGCCCGGTCGGTGGCCGCTTCGGCCCGCGCGCTGAACAAACCTGCTCACCCCCTTTGGCGAGCCAATCTGCACCACGCAATCCACCGGTCGGAAGTCTACGCCTAGATCCAAGGACGAGGTGCACACCACCGCTTTTAATCGGCCGTCATAAAGAGCTTCCTCCACCCACGCGCGCATCTCCCGCGAAATCGCACTATGGTGCATGGCTAACACACCCGCCAACGACGGGTCGGCCTCCAACAACTTCTGGAACCATATCTCCGCCTGCGCGCGCGTATTGGTGAAGATCAGGGTACTTTGATTTTCATAGATGAGTGGAACTACTTGGTCCAATAAACGAATGCCTAAATGCCCGGCCCACGGCAGGGTCTCCACCTCTTCGGGCAGCACGGCCTCAACGACCAAATCCTTATCAATATCCGCCACAACCCATTGCCCTGGATTGGGAGGATTAGGGCCCAGGAGAACCTCCATGCTCTCCTCCATATTTCCTATGGTAGCGCTAATGCCCCAAGTCTGCATGGCGGGATTGAGTACGCGGAATCGGGCCAATAAAAACTCACATTGGACTGCTCTTTTGCTCCCCATCAACTCGTGCCATTCGTCCAAAACGACAACTTGAAGCTGCTTAAATAGCTTTTCATGGTCCTTTTGAGTGAACATCACGTGGATGCTCTCGGGGGTGGTGATGAGTATCTCCGGCAGCTCTTTTTTCTGACGCTGCTTGATCTTTTGAGAAGTGTCCCCGGTGCGGATTTCCACCCGCCAATCACTGCCCATGCCCTGCACCGCCCGCTCCGCACTCTGCGCAATTTCTTTCGCCAACGCCCGGATGGGGGTAATCCAAATAATCTTACAACCCTTGGCCGGCTCCTGCAGACCACGTGCGATGGCCGGCAACAATAACGAATACGTCTTTCCGCTTCCCGTAGGCGCGTTGACTATGCCGCTCTCGCCGCTCAACAGTGCAGTCCAAGCTTGGATTTGAAAGGTAAAGGGTGACCAGCCTTGATCTGAAAACCAAGACCTACAACGTTGTAGGGCTTGTGGCTGAGCCGCCACCGTTTAAGAACGTATTTTCCGAACCAGCCACAAAAAGTCGCTGAGGTATTCCGGGTAGTTTTTGTTGAAATGATATTCTTGTGGCTCACCTGATTCGTTAAACAGGCTATCTACGTTGCTCACAAGCAGTTTTGACGACAGAGGCACGCAACCTACATACATCATCCAAGCCTGCAAATCGTGCAGGGCATTAATGCCTCCGAAAGGACCGGAAGAAACTGTGACCACAGCCATTGGCTTTTTCGAGTATTCGGGGCGGAAGTAGTCTAGGGTATTCTTTAATGCGCCTGGCATGCGTCCGTTATATTCTGGGGAAACAATAAGGATGCCATCTGCCTGTTGAAGGGCGGCACGAAACTCTTCGAGGCGTTCTTTTCCAGGGGATCCGGCACCGTATACCGGAAAGTTATATTCACGAATATCCAAAAATTCAACTCTACTCACGTCGGGGTTGGCGTTGAGCTGGGCGGCTAAAAAAGTGGCAACTGTGGCCGTTTGAGAATATGCTCTAGGACCGCCTTGAATAATGGTAATAGTCATGGTAAAATGGCGTTTTTGGACTAACGCCTAGAAAAGGTAAAGGTTTAGACCTTCTTCCCAAACTTGGGCACGCGGAAATAATCCGAATTTGCATCCGGCGCGTTCTTCAGCGCCTCTTCCTTGCTGATCATATTGGCCTCCTCATCTTCGCGCATCACATCGACGGACTTGCTCATCTGCGTCAACGGAGCTACTCTTTTAAGGTCCATGGATTCAATCTTAGCTACAAAGTCCAAAATTTTGGTCATGTCGACTTGCATCGCTTCGAGCTCTGCTTCCGACAACTCCAAACGACTCAAATGTGCTAAGTGCTTGATTTGCTCTTTGGTGATTTCCATGGGTCTAATGATCTACGACAAAGGTAAGGCAAGTTTGCCAGTGTGACCATGATTTTTTAGGTCTGTAGCTAATGCTAAATAACAACGGTCACTAAGCTCTTGAATGGGGTTATCCGCCTTCTCGTCTGCCCAAAACTCACCTAAGACCTGTGTGTCCACAGGCCCTATACTTGAGGGTTGGCCCCAATCGCCTAATCTGAACTTATTCTGATATATACTCATTAATAGCACCGGCACATTGTTTTCTACAGCGAGCTTAAAGGCCCCTGCTTTGAACCCTCGCAATAATTGATCCTGCGGAGGAATACCGCCT
>Ga0163109_10002621_pt1 | contig 13968 bp, 13 predicted proteins | sample CRUFie1St13metaG_FD_108704 | JGI IMG/M metagenome (GOLD analysis project Ga0163109, IMG submission 108704) | Marine microbial communities from the Costa Rica Dome - CRUD Field 142mm St13 metaG | ecosystem: Environmental > Aquatic > Marine > Oceanic > Photic zone | place: Costa Rica: the Eastern... | reverse complement strand
GATCGGCGCTGTTCTTTGATTTTGGCAACGTTTTCAATACAAATTGCCGTGAAAATCAGGTGAATTGTTTTGGTATCGACGCCGGTGAATTACGTTACTCTGTTGGTATTGGCGTAACATGGTTGTCCGGTTTTGGCCCACTGACCTTCAGTCTGGCCAAGCCGCTGAATGCCAGCCCAATTGATGAAAGGGAAGTCTTCCAGTTCACGCTGGGACGAGGCTTCTGATGTGAGAAAAAATGGAGAAAGTTCAATGAACGCACGTGTGTGGCTGGCAGGCCTGCTGATGGCCGTTTTGCCATCGATCGTTGTGGCGCAGGGCCGAATTGCGGTCGTTAATCTGGAGCAGGCGATTCTGCAAACCGATGTGGCGCAGCAGCGACTGCAGGAGTTTGAGGCCAATGAAGACTTCGCATCCGATAAGTCACAGTTTGATGCCTTGCGTGATGAGCTGGATCAGCTGGTCAAGGATTTCCAACGTGACCAGGCAGCGATGAGTGAGGAAGATCAGGTCGCGGCCCGACAAAAGATGGCCAGCAAGCAGTCTGATCTCGAGTACGTTGCCAAAAAATTGCAGACACTGCAGACCCAGAACGCGCAGCGCGTGATGCAGGAACTGGCGCCACAGGCTCAAGAGGTGCTGCGCGAGATTATCGAGACCGATCAGATTGGCTTGTTGCTCCAGCAGCAGGCGGTGATTCACGCCGACCTCGGCTACAACATCACGGCGAAAGTCTCGGACAAGATGAATCAACTGGGCGCTGAGTAAGCGTCATGACCACCCTCGGGGAGCTCGCCGAAGTCTTGGAGCTCGAGCTCCGAGGGGACCCAACACGCTCAATCGCCAACCTGGCAGCTCTAGAATCTGCTACCGCGGATGATCTGAGCTTTGTCTCAGAAAAAAAGCATCTTCACAAAGTATCCGGTACCAGTGCGGGCGCTCTGATCTTGCACCCTGACTGGGTCGAGAACTGGTCCGGCTGCGCGCTTCTGAGCGACACGCCCTATGTGGCCTTTGCCAAAGCAAGCCGCATTTTCGATAACCATCCACCGAGCGGCGGGCGAATCCATGATCAGGCCTCGGTTGCAGATAGCGCTAGTCTCGGTGCTAACGTCACCATTGATGCAGGTGCCTGCGTGGAGGCGGACGCGGTGCTTGGAGATCGCGTCTGGATTGGCGCGGGTGCTTATATCGGCCATGGCGCGAACATCGGTGCTGATACGGTAATTAAGCCGGGTGCGGTGATATGTCACGCGGTGAAAATCGGCCAGCGCTGCACAATCCACCCCAACGCCACCATCGGTGCGGACGGTTTTGGGTACGCTCACAGCGCAGAGGGTTGGGTGAAAATCGAACAGCTGGCGACGGTCGTGATTGGCGATGATGTTGAAATCGGGTCCAACTCGACGGTCGATCGCGGCGCACTCGAAGACACCGTCGTGGAAGACGGCGTGATTATCGACAACCTCGTGCAACTCGGGCACGGGGTTCGAGTTGGTCGTCAAACGGTGATCGTCTCCCAAGTGGGGGTCTCCGGCAGCACGAAAATTGGCGCCCGATGTGTGATTGCGGGGCAAGCCGGCTTGGCGGGGCATCTCGTGATTGCCGACGACGTGCATATCGGTGGTCAGGGCAGGGTGGCGAGCTCGGTCACCGAGGCGGGACATTATTCATCGGGCACGCCCATTCAACCACTCAGGTCCTGGCTGAGAAGCGCCTCACGATTTACCCAATTGGATCAGATGGCGAAACGTATCGCGGAACTGGAGAAAGCCACCGGTCTCGCTCAGCAAGAGGATGACAAGGCGTGACACTCGACATCGAAGAGATTCGCAACCGACTTCCCCATCGGTATCCCTTTTTGCTGGTCGACCGGGTGGTATCGGTAGAGCCGGGTGAGCGCATTGAGGCTTACAAGAACCTCAGCATTAACGAGCCGTTTTTCGACGGCCATTTTCCTGGTAAGCCCGTATTTCCGGGAGTGCTGCTGCTTGAGGCTATGGCCCAGGCCGCCGGTATTCTAGGCTTTGTCACCATGGACAAAACCCCTGCGGACGGCTCGATATACTACTTCGTCGGAGCCGATAATCTGCGCTTCAAGCGCCCCTGCGTGCCGGGGGATCAAGTGATGCTGTATGCCAGTATCGTGAGTGAACGACGCGGTATCTGGAAGTTTGAGGTCGAGGCTCGGGTCGATGACGAGTTGGCGGCTTCGGGCACCATTCTCTGCGCCAATCGGTGACCCTTGATTCACGAGACCGCCATTGTTGACCCGGGCGCATGCCTCCACGAGTCCGTGGAGGTCGGTCCCTGGTCATTGATCGGACCTGATGTCGAGATCGGTGAGGGCACCAAGATCGAGTCCCATGTGGTCATCAAAGGGCCCACATGTATTGGTGCACGGAATCACATTTACCAGTTCTCGACGATAGGGGAGGCCACTCCCGACTTAAAGTATCGGGATGAACCCACCGAACTGCACATCGGCGATGACAATGTGATCAGAGAAAACGTGACCATTCACCGGGGGACCGTGCAGGATCGCTCCCTGACCTCAGTGGGGCATCGGAATCTTATTATGGCGTACGTCCATATTGGCCACGACAGCGTGGTGGGTAGCGACACTATTTTGGTTAATAACACGGCGCTGGCCGGTCATGTCGAGATCGGCGATTGGGCGATTCTCTCGGGGTACACCTTAGTGCACCAATTCTGCAAGATCGGGGCGCACAGCTTCAGTGGGATGGGTACGTCAATTGGTAAGGATGTCCCCGCATTCGTGACGGTGGCAGGCAGTCCCGCTGAGGCGAAAACGATCAATGCAGAGGGACTGCGCCGACGCGGTTTCGAGAGCGCTGAAATCTCGGAACTGAGACGAGCGTTCAAAATCCTCTACCGCCAAGGCCTGACGCTTGATGCTGCTCTGGAGCGTCTGGAAAGTATGGTGGTCGAGACTCCCAGCATCCAAATACTGATCGACTCGCTGAAACAATCGCAGCGAGGCATCGTTCGATAGTGTCACAGGAGTCGCTGCGCCTCGGTCTGTGCGCGGGTGAAGCGTCTGGCGATCTGCTCGCGGGCGCGATGTTGCGGGCCTGGCAGCAACGCGGCACCTTACTCGATATCACGGGCATTGGCGGCGATCAGATGCAAGCCGCGGGCCTCAAGTCACTCTGTGCTGTCGACAGGTTGGCTGTGATGGGTTTGGTAGAGCCACTGAAACGGTTGCCGGAACTGCTGGGTATCCGCCGCCGGCTCATTGGGCAACAACAGAAGGTGGCACCGGATCTATTCGTCGGCGTCGACAGCCCCGATTTCAATCTGCCAGTCGAGCGCCGCCTGCGCGCAGCCGGGATTCCCACCGCCCATCTCGTTAGCCCCTCAGTGTGGGCCTGGCGACGCGGACGGCTCCGGGGTATCCGAGAGTCGGTCGATCGCATGCTGTGCTTGTTGCCCTTCGAGGTGGATATCTACCGAGAGGTAGGCATTGACGCGGTATGTGTAGGCCACCCGTTAGTGGACGAGCTGCAGCAGTTACCCGCGGCAGACGAACTCCGGGCCGGTATGGGGCTACCGTCCAACAGAACCGTGCTCGCAGTGCTACCCGGCAGTCGGGAGGGAGAGGTGCGACATTTGATGCCCGTCTTTGCTGAGGCCATGCAGTTGCTGCAGGCGCGACATACCGATCTGCATTTTGTGATCCCGGCGGCCAATGCCGAGCGGTACCAACAGATTGAGTCAGTGCTGCAGCCAACAGCACTATCGGTGAGCGTGATTTCGGGACAAGGGCGTGAAGTGATGCGATGCAGTGATGCGATCATGATCGCCTCGGGTACCGCGACGCTAGAAGCCATGCTGCTGCGCAAACCGATGGTTATCAGTTACCGCATGGCCGCGCTGTCATGGGCCATTCTGTCGCGCCTGGTAAAGACCCCGTACGTCGGTTTGCCCAACGTGTTGGCCGATGAGGAGGTGGTGCCGGAGCTGTTACAGCACCATGCCACCGCTTCACAGCTCGCCGACGCGGTCTCCGCAATACTGGAGGGTGACGGTGAGCGGCAGGTGCGCCGATTCGACGAGTTGGCGGGGCTGATCGGGGGCAACTTTGCCGAGCGCAGTATCGATGCGCTGTTGCCGTTAGTTGAGGGGCGATGACATCCGCCGATTTTTTTGAGGGGACAGCGGGCCACCTGGTGGCGGGTGTCGATGAGGTGGGTCGGGGGCCGTTGGCGGGCGATGTTGTCGCGGCAGCAGTGATTCTGGCGGAGCCCCCGCCTGTGGGTGTCACCGACTCCAAAATGCTAACTCCGGAGCGACGCGAAGCCCTGGCTGAACGCATTCGGGACGAGGCGGTCAGCTGGGCACTGGGCCGCGCCACCGTAGCCGAGATTGACGAGCTGAACATCTTGCAGGCGTCGCTCTTGGCGATGCGCCGGGCCGTCGAGGCGCTATCCATACAACCGACGCTGGTGCTGGTAGACGGTAATCGTTTGCCCAAGTGGCCATATGAAGCCCGTGCCATTGTGAAAGGTGACTTAACAGAACCCAGTATTGGCGCCGCGTCCATTCTTGCCAAAGTTCAGCGCGACGCAGAGATGTTGGCGCTGCACGAACATTATCCTGCATACGGGTTTGACCGGCACAAGGGCTACCCCACAAAGGCCCATTTGGCGAAGCTTACGTCTATTGGTGTCTCTCCAGTCCACCGACGGAGCTTTGGCCCGGTCAGACGCTTGCTGGCAGACCCCGAGGTGGGATAGCGTTCGGGCATGGCATCGTTTGTTCATCTCCGTCTTCACAGCGAATACTCCCTGATCGATGGTTTACTCCGTATCCGCCCGGCGCTGAATCGGGTGGCGGAGCTGGGGATGCCTGCTGTGGCGATTACCGACCACCATAATTTTTTCGGTCTGGTGAAGGCCTATAAGGCCGCTGCGGATTTAGGACTCAAGCTGATCGTCGGCGCGGATCTGCATGTGTTGGATCCCCTCGATGAAGAGCGCCATCACGAATTGTGCCTGCTGGCCCAGAATGAGACGGGCTATCGCAACCTGATGCTGCTGCTGTCGCGCTCCTACCAGCAGGGTCAGTATCTGGGCCGGCCGCGTGTTAAGCAATCCTGGGTCAAAGATTATGCGGGGGGTGTTATCGCGTTATCCGGTGGTCGTCAGGGCGACATCGGCCAGGCGCTGCTGAACGGCCGGGAGGCCGATGCCCGCGCAGCCCTGTTGGAGTGGCAGCGCTGCTTCTCCGACCGCTTCTATCTTGAACTGCAGCGCACCGGGCGCGCGGGTGAGGAGGACTATCTCCACGCCGCAGTGTCTTTGGCGGCAGACTGTAGTTGCCCTGTGGTGGCAACCAATGATGTACGTTTTCTGGAAGCGGATGATTTTGAGGCGCACGAGGCACGAGTCTGCATCGGTGATGGGCGAACGCTGGATGACCCCCGACGCCTGCGTGCCTACTCCGATCAGCAGTACCTGCGCTCTGCAGAAGAGATGGCGGATCTGTTCTCAGACATTCCCGAAGCACTCGAAAACTCGGTGGAAATCGCCCGGCGCTGCTCTGTGTCACTGACGCTGGGCCAGCCTTTTCTGCCCGATTACCCGGTTCCCAAGGAAGAGACAATCGAAGCGTATCTGGGTCGCCTGTCTCACGAGGGGCTTCAGCGACGCTTCCCTGATTGGGATGAGCAAAAACTAGCGCCTTATCGGGACCGATTGGAGTTCGAGCTCACGACCATCAACCAGATGGGTTTCCCCGGGTACTTCCTGGTGGTCATGGATTTTATTCGTTGGGCCAAAGAGCAGGATATCCCGGTCGGTCCTGGTAGAGGCTCCGGTGCCGGATCTTTGGTGGCGTATGCGTTAGAGATCACCGACCTCGATCCAATCGAATACGACCTGCTGTTCGAGCGTTTTTTGAACCCCGAGCGGGTCTCAATGCCTGACTTCGACGTGGACTTCTGCATGGAACGCCGCGATGAGGTCATCGAATATGTGGCGCAAACCTATGGTCGCCAGGCAGTGTCCCAGATCATCACCTTCGGCACTATGGCCGCCAAAGCGGTGGTCCGCGATGTCGCCCGGGTGCAGGGTAAGCCCTATGGGCTGGCAGACCGCATGTCCAAGCTGATCCCGTTCGAGGTGGGGATGACCCTGTCCAAGGCCCTCGAGCAGGAAGATCAGCTGGTGCAACTGCTCGAGGAAGACAGTTCGGCTCAGGAAATTTGGGACATGGCGGTGCAGCTCGAGGGGGTGACCCGTAATGCGGGCAAACACGCCGGCGGTGTGGTCATTGCGCCCAGTGAACTGACCGATTTCTCCCCCATTTACTGTGACGAAGACGGTGGTGGTGTCGTCACCCAGTACGACAAGAACGATGTCGAAGAAGCGGGCCTGGTGAAGTTCGATTTTCTCGGTCTGCGCACGTTGACGATTATTCAGTGGGCGATCCAGATGATCGATGCCCGGGGAGAGATGGCGCTCGACATTGATTGCGTGCCGCTTGATGACCCCGATGTCTTCCGCATGCTGCAGAGTGGTGATACCACCGCGGTGTTCCAGCTCGAAAGTCGCGGCATGAAGGAGCTGATCAAAAATCTGCGCCCCGACTGTTTCGAAGACATTATCGCGCTGGTGGCCCTGTTCCGGCCCGGGCCTCTGCAATCCGGCATGGTGGAGAATTTCATCGACCGCAAGCATGGGCGTGAGCCGCTGGCCTATCCCGACGCCCAGTACCAGCATGAATGGTTGAAACCCATTCTGGAGCCCACCTACGGCATCATTCTGTATCAGGAGCAGGTGATGCAGATTGCACAGGTGCTGGCGGGCTACACGCTCGGTGGCGCGGATCTGTTGCGCCGGGCGATGGGCAAGAAAAAGCCCGAGGAGATGGCCAAACAGCGTAGCGTCTTTGAGGAGGGTGCTACGGCACAGGGCATCGATCCCATGCTGGCCATCAAGATCTTCGATCTTGTTGAGAAATTTGCCGGTTACGGTTTCAATAAGTCGCACTCAGCGGCCTATGCGCTGGTCTCATATCAAACCGCGTGGCTAAAAACCCATCATCCGGCGGAATTTATGGCCGCGGTCATGAGTTCAGAAATCGACAATACCGACAAGCTGCTCACCTTCCGGGATGAGGCTCGGAGAATGGGCCTGACGGTGCAAGCGCCTTCGATTCAGACCGGTCAGTACGCTTTCTCTGTCGATGGCGAGGGCCAGATTCGCTATGGCCTTGGTGCGATCAAAGGGTTGGGTGAGGGACCGATTAGCAGTTTGCTGACCGCTCGAGAGGATGGCCCGTTTAACAGTCTTTTTGATCTCTGCGCGCGCACAGACCCCCGGAAAGTCAATCGCCGTGCGCTAGAGGCCTTGATCAAAAGCGGCGCCCTCGATGAGTTGGGTGTCAAGCGATGGGTGATGCTGGCGGCGCTAGACGATGCGATCAAAGGCGCCGAACAGGTGGCCAGCAATACCGCTGCCGGTATCGATGATTTATTTGGTGAGGTCATTGCCACAGCAGATGACGCTGAGGATCCTTATCAGGAGCATCGTGGCGCGCGGCCGTGGTCACTGATGGAACTGCTCAACGCTGAAAAAGAAAGCCTTGGTAGCTTCTTGAGTGGCCACCCAATGGAAGCCTATGAGGCTGAGGTCAGAAAATTTGCGCCGCGTCGCATTCGTGAGCTGCAGGCCAACAATCAGGCAGTGGTGGCAGGCCTCATTCTTGATATCCGCACCATCAAAACCCAGCGTGGTCCCATGGCGGTACTGACTCTGGATGACGGCTCAGGGCAGATAGAAGCCACGGTGTATAACGACGTTTTTACAGAGCATCGGGATCTGTTGCAGAAGGATCGTATCGTCCTGCTGGATGGAAGATTACAGGTGGACGACTTTAACGGTGGTCTGGCAATGCGAACTAAAACCGTGCGTTCGCTTGAGCAGGCGCGAAAAGCCAAGGTCTCCCAGCTACGCCTCAAGGTACCGAGTCACCGCGTTGACGAGCGGTTTAATGCCCTGCTGGCTAACACGCTGCGATCTGCAGTGGGTGGGCAGTGTCCGGTGGTCATGGAATATGTGCAGCCGAAAGGATCTGTTGCTGTCCGTTTGGGTGGTGCTTGGCAGGTCCATCCGAGCGACGCGCTCCTGGACGAGCTGCGCATTGCAGTGGGAAACGATGCAGTGGACTGGGTTTATGAGGCGTAATGGCCTACTGCTTCCCCTGATGTTGTTGGCGGCTTGCGGCGAGACACCACCCCCGTGTAGTTCGCTCGGTCAATCGGGCTCAGCACCGAGCGCCGGTTGCCTAGTCTGGGATGCGCGAGGCGCGCTATTAGTAAAGAGCTGGTCTGATGAGTGGGCCTTGCCGGGTGGCAGTGTTGCCACGGGAGAATCCGCGCGCTGTGGCGCGGAGCGAGAAGTGTTTGAAGAAACCGGTTTGGCTGCTCGCGCCGGCGAGTTAGCCGTTGTTTTCAAAAATGGCTTCCATCTGTACTGGTGCGCGGTGCCCGCCTCGGCCGAGCCCCGCATTCACCGCCCGATGGAGGTGGCAGACGTCATCTGGTGGAACCTTGAGGCCTTGCCCGATGACACTTGGCGTTATCCGGGTCAGGGAGCGATGATCCGCGAACTGATTATGGCCCGCTCGGAGGCGCCCGATGATTAATCGTGGTGAGCGATGTGCCCCACAATGAGAGGAGAGAAACCCCAACATGAGTCAAGAATCGATTGAAGCGGCCGTTTTTCGCAGACTGTTATCACACCTCGACGGACGCAAAGACGTGCAGAACATAGACCTCATGAACCTGGCCGGCTTTTGCCGCAATTGCCTGTCCAAGTGGTACGCGGAAGCCGCGGCTGAAGACGGGGTCACGCTGGATAAAGAGGCCGCCCGCGAGATTGTGTACGGCATGCCGTATGACGAATGGAAGGCGCAATATCAGACCGAGGCGACTCCCGAGCAGGCGGCGCAATTTGCTGCGCAGCAGGCAGACTCAGCCGGGCAGTGACTCGAGCACGTCGGCGACCGAGACGACGTCAGCGTATTTGGCATTGAGGTCGTAAAGGTTGGCCTCGTGCGCCTGCTCGTCCCGGTCCCCACAGGCCTCCTGTGGCACCAAGACGCGAAAGTTATTCTGTAATCCGTCCACAGCGGTCGCGCGCACACAGCCGCTGGTGGTGAGCCCGGTGACCACCACTGAGTCCACGCCTTTTGCTTTCAGCCAGTCATCGAGTTCGGTGCCGTGGAAGCCACTGGCATGACGTTTCTCTAACTGAAGATCTGAAGGAAAAACGGGTAATCGCGGATCAAACTTGACCCACTCTGAGTCGGGGGTCAGGAGATTGAGCGCCGGCACCCTCGCTCGGAAGACGGACGCCTGCTCCTCGTTATGGTAGATCACGCTAGTCAGGACAACGGGTAGATCTGCCTGATGGAACGCATTCATCAGCTCAACATTGGCGGCTACTACGGCGTCCGCATCCGAACCCAAGGGGCAGGCGGGGTCGGTGAAGCCCACCACTACATCGACAACAATCAATGCAGGTTTTTGGCCCATCCCGCCGTCGATTCTGTCCAATGCTTTACGGTCTGACATAGCTGGCTTCCTCAGGGGTGTCCTCGTTAATATCTCATGATGAGTGATCTCATTCGATATCGACCGGCAAAGACCGACGTCTCGTAAGCAGGAGGCAGAGAAATGGATGACACCTCATCTCAGGTGCCTGTAGACGTCAGTGCCGTCATTGACGCGGATTGGCCGGAGTGGCGGTCGGCGCTCGAGGATATTCGACGTGAATACGGTGACGAGGGCGTGCGGGCAATACTCCGGCGACTGCAGGAATACAGTATCGATCAGGGTGTGACTCTATCTGATGCATTACTGAACACCCCTTACGTCAATACGCTGTCTTTCGACGAGCAGCCGCCGTATCCTGGTGACTTAGAGCTCGAAAAACGCATCGAAAATATTATTCGCTGGAACGCGGCCGCTATGATCCTTCGGGCACAGGACGAGGGCGCCGGTTTGGGCGGACACATTGCGACCTACGCCTCTGCAGCCACGGCCATGGAGACGGCTTTTCACCATGTTTTCAGCGCCGAAGGTCGGGGAGATCTCGTGCTACCGCAGCCGCACGCCGCGCCGGGTATCTATGCCAGGGCCTATTTGGAAGGCCGGTTGACCGAGCAGCAGTTGCGTAATTTCCGGCGTGAGCTGGGAGAGGGCGGGGGTTTGCCCTCCTACCCGCATCCCCGCTCCATGCCCGAATTTTGGCAGGTCCCCAATGCGTCCATGGGCCTGTCCGTGCCCATGTCGATCTATATCGCGCGGTTCGCCAAGTACCTGAAGCATCGCGGACTGCTGGCGGCCGATAATGCGCGGATCTGGTGCTTTATTGGCGACGGTGAGGCCGACGAGCCCGAAGTGCTGGGCACCATCAACATCGCTGCCCGTGAGCGGCTCGACAATTTAGTGATTGTCGTCAACTGTAATCTGCAGCGTCTCGACGGGCCGGTCCGCGGTAACGGCAAGATTATTCAGGAGTTGGAGCGGGCGTTTCGCGGCGCCGATTGGCAGGTCCTAAAGGTAATCTGGGGGAGTGGTTGGGACGCGCTACTCGCCTCGGATCACGAAGGGGTATTGCGCCACCGCATGGAGGAATGCCTAGACGGCGACTATCAGCGCTACTCGATACTCCCTGGCGACGAGCAGCGCGAGCATTGGGTGCACGGTGACCCCCGTCTGGAGCAACTCATGAATACCCTCACCGATGTTGAAGTCGCGCAGATCAAGCGCGGCGGGCAGGACCCGAAAAAGCTGTATGCCGCGTATCGCCGGGCCTGTGAGAGCGAGGATCGTCCCACAGTGATTCTTGTGAAGACAGTTAAGGGCGACGGCATGGGTTCGGCGTTGCAGGGTCGGAATACCGCGCATCAAAAGAAAGATCTGAGCCGCGAGGAGCGTATCGCCTGCGCGCGAAGCTGGGGCATACCCCTCGGTGATGAGGCGATTGCCAGTGCCGATTTTTACCGTCCTGAGGAAGACAGCCAGGAGCTCAAATACCTGCGGGCGCGCAGGGAGGCACTGGGCGGCTACTTACCGCGGCGCGAGGTGCCCGCCGCCAGCCTAAAGGCGCCAGATGAGGCGATCTTCACGACCTTCGATGCGGGAAGCGAGTCACGCAGCTCATCAACCACCACAACCATGGTGCGCTTGCTGACCAAACTGCTGAAAGATCCTGAGGTGGGCGAGTTTATTGTGCCGATTGTGCCGGATGAGGCGCGTACCTTTGGTATGGACGCTCTGTTTAAGGTGGCGGGCATCTACTCCCCCGACGGTCAACGATATACGCCCGTCGACGCAGAGGCACTGAACACATACCGGGAGGCCATTGACGGACAGATTCTGCAAGAGGGTATCTGCGAGGCGGGCGCGATCGCCTCGTTTATTGCCGCGGGCACCGCTTACGCCACCTTCGCAGTGCCCACCATCCCGTTTTACATCTTCTACTCGATGTTTGGCTTCCAGCGTGTGGGCGACATGATCTGGGCGTCTGCCGACATGATGGCCCGCGGCTTTCTGTTGGGAGGCACGGCGGGTCGCACCACCTTGAACGGTGAGGGCCTCCAGCACCAGGACGGGCATTCTCCAATTCTTGCCAGCACCGTACCCTCAGTGCGTACCTATGATCCTGCCTTCGCCTGGGAATTGGCGATTCTCGTACGCTTTGGCATACAGCGGATGTTTGTGGAAGACCACGACGAGCTCTTTTACCTAATGATGTACAACGAGGCGCTGCCCATGCCGGCGCGACCGGATCGTGTCGATCTAGACGAGGGCGTGGTGCGGGGCGGGTACTTGTTAGAACCAGCCATGGGTGATGGACCACGCGTCAACCTACTAGGCTCCGGCACGATTTTGTTTGAAGTGATGCAGGCCGCCGAAACCCTCAGGGAGGAGGGCTATGCCGTCGCCGTATACAGCATCACGAGCTACGTTGAGCTGGCCCGCGATGCTGAGCGAGCAGAGCAGGTAGATGCCGTTGATCCCGCGTGGTTGGCCAGGATTTTCCCCGAGACCGATGTGCCGACCGTGGCCGCAACGGATTATGTCCGTGCCTTGCCTCGCATGATCGCCAGTTGGATAACAGGGCCCTTTACCGCTTTGGGTACTGATGGCTTTGGTATGAGTGAGCGGCGCTCGGATCTCCGCGCCCACTTCAAGGTTGATGCCGCTTCCATTGCTGACGCCGCCCGGAAACTGGCGGCAAGCTGAGCCGGTTCAAACCTTGAGTGGTGGCGCTCATCCAGTGGCGCTACACTTGGCGCCGCCGGGCGCAGTTGGCGGCACTTCCTGCCCCGCGTAAAAGGAGATAACCATGGCTGAAAGGGTGATTATCAAAGAGGTTGCGGCCCGCGACGGGCTCCAGGCGCAGCCCAAGCACCTTACTGTTGAGCAGCGGATCGCGCTGTTGGGTGCTCTCGCCGAGACCGGCGTACCCGAGCTCGAGATCGGGTCTTTTGTATCGCCCAAGGCCGTGCCGCAGATGGCGGGCACGGACGAAATCGCCGCCAATCTACCTCCCGCACAGCTCGTCTATAGTGCGCTGGTGCCCAATATGAAGGGCTATGAGCTTGCGGTCATGGCGGGGATTCGCAGTCATGCCATTGCGCTCGCTGCTACCGAAGAGATGAATCAGAACAACATCCGCAAAAGCCTTGAGGACACCTTTGTCATGGGCGAGGAAATTCTGGATCGTGCGGCAGCAGAGGGCGTCGATATTCACGCCTACCTCGCCGTGGCGTTTGAATGCCCCTATGAAGGAGCCGTAGAGGAATCGCTGGTGCTGGAGCAGGTAGACCGCTTGATGCAACACCATCCTGCGCGATTGATGATCGCCGATACCATTGGTGCCGCCAACCCTGCTGCCGTGCATTCCATGATGCACAAGCTCGTTGATCGATACGGATCCGAGCGGCTGGGCTGCCACTTTCACGATACACGCGCCATGGGCCTGGCCAACGTGTACGCAGCACTTCAAGCGGGTGTCCGTCAGTTCGACGCCTCGGTAGGGGGGTTAGGGGGTTGTCCCTTTGCACCCGGCGCCAAAGGCAATGTTGCCACTGAAGACGTGGTCATGCTGTGCGAGTCGATTGGCTACGATACCGGGCTAGATACGCCCAAGTTGCTGGAGGCCGTTGCGCTTTTGAGCGAGATGATCGGCGCTCCTCAGGGCGGACGAGCCCACACCTGGTTATCCAAGCAGTGCGCTTGAGGTAAACCGTGCGCGTTAGTGAGGCCATCGTTGGTCGGCAAAGTATCCGCGCCTTTCTTCCTGATAAACCTGTCAGCGATGAGCAAATACGGTCGCTGTTGAGTGTCGCAGGGCGCGCACCCTCTGGATCCAATATCCAACCTTGGCATGTTTACGTGGTTCGGGGAGAGACCAAGGCCCTTATCACTGACGCCTGCGAGGCGCGGTACCTGTCAGGTGACGAGGGTGAATACGAGTACCACTATTACCCCCGCGCATGGCGCGAGCCCTATATCGGCAGGCGTCGCCAAACCGGCTTCGGCCTCTATGGCCTATTAGGTATCGACAGGAAGGATACCGAAGCGGTGCAGGGGTATCGCGTCCAGAACTATCAGTTTTTCGGCGCGCCAATAGGGCTCTTTTTCACTATCGATCGGGACATGGAACAGGGTAGCTGGCTCGACTACGGCATGTTCCTGCAGTCATTCATGCTAGCGGCCCGGGAAGCTGGCATGGAGAGCTGCGCGCAGGCCGCGTTTTGTTCTTACTACGACAGTGTCATGCCCATTCTGGGGGCACCCGGTGAGCAAATGCTGGTCTGCGGCATGTCGCTTGGTTACGCGGACCCTGACGCGCCGGTGAATAGCTACCGCACCGAGCGGCTGGATGCCGCGGAGTTCATGACGGTACTGGATTGATCAGCTGG
>Ga0163109_10002620_pt1 | contig 13969 bp, 5 predicted proteins | sample CRUFie1St13metaG_FD_108704 | JGI IMG/M metagenome (GOLD analysis project Ga0163109, IMG submission 108704) | Marine microbial communities from the Costa Rica Dome - CRUD Field 142mm St13 metaG | ecosystem: Environmental > Aquatic > Marine > Oceanic > Photic zone | place: Costa Rica: the Eastern... | reverse complement strand
TAAAGTTTCTATTATTTCTGGTGAATTATCAGATGATCTTATAAAAATTGATATTTTACAAATCACAACAGATGAAAATGCTCCTGATATTTATGACACTTATGCTTTCACTAAGTTGGATGAATCAGATTTTATAAAACTTGAAAAAAACTCATATGAAAATATATTATCAGTAACTTTAAATGAAGAGTATTCTCTATCTGTAGATACTGAAGTTTATCAAGAAGATTCTGAAGGGGTTATAACGTCAAAAGGTAAAATTGTTAATTTTATTTCTGGTGATTTGATAATTTCTAGAGAATTTGGAGATTTTTCCGAAAGTGTATTAAAAATAAATACTAACCCTGAAATTTTAAATTTAAATATAGGAAATGTTAAAGATTTTGAGGGGTTTGATGATTCTGAATATTTTGTTGAAGGTGAGTTAATAGTTCAAGGAGATTTTTCTAACCCTACTTTTTCATCTAATGTTACTTTTTGGGATAGTTCAAATCAATATCTATATTATGATAATAGTTTTGGTCAGGTTGTAACTGGTTCTAAAATTAATAAACTTTTTGAGAATTATATTTTGAAAGTAAATACCGAAGATCTGAATTCAAATGAATTTCTAAAAAATGATATCCTATATCAAGGAGATGTTTCTAATCCGACTTTTAAAATTTCAGTAAATAGTTGGGATTTTAGCACAGGAGATATGGATTTTAATTTAGAATCTGGAACTATAAATCCTATAAAACCTTTGAAATTTAGAAAGAGTCAATCTATATTTGATATATTAGATGTTGGAGAAAAAATAAATTTATCTCCAACGCCAAATTTATTGGTTGGTGATTTTTTATATAAGGGGCAACCTTCAAATCAAGAAAGTTATTCCTCTATAACATCTGTAAACGGTTCTGACGTTACTGTTAAAACATCTTTAGGTGAAATATCTAATGGCGATCAATTGAAGACTATAAAAAATTATACAATATCCAATCTTCATAAGAGTTTTATATTGAAGGATAAAATCGACGATGACGATGTAATTTACAGTTACGGTAACGAGTTTTCAGTTGGGGAAACCGTTTATCAAGGAGATTCTTTAGAAAATTCAACTTTTAGTGGAGTTGTGAGTTATTGGGATAGTGTTAATAAAAATTTAGAACTTGATAATACTTCTGGTTTGATTCAGAATAATCAAAAATTAAAAAAGGTTTTATCAAATTTTAATAATGTTCAGAGTAAAGAACTAATACTAACATTAAACCAATTAGAAGAAGATTTTTTATTAAACGATTTCATTTTTTCTCAAACTATTACTCAACAAAATAATGATGGAGAAACTGCTTCTGGTGAAGTTTTAGATTGGAATCATATTACTGGAGTTTTGGATCTTGAAATTCTTAGACCTTTAGATGTTGATATAGTTCCAAAAGACTTTGAAGATGGATATTCAGTATCAGGTTTCAACGTAAATAAAGTTGAAAAAATATTAGATATTGGAACTTTAGTTGATGATATATTGGTCGAAAAATTTTCTTCTGGTGATATAATATATCAAGGTGATTTTTTGAATCCTACAGCAGAAGCTGAAGTTTTGGATTGGAATAACTTTGAGGGGATACTTACAATACAACCTACAGAAGGTTTAGAAAGTTTTGATAAACTAGTTCCTTTTAAAATTAGAACTGATAGTACTAATGAAAATTTTACTATAGATAAGGTTATAAACAGGATAACTTTGGATAAAACTAAAATACCTTTTACGGTAGATGATTTTAAATCTGAGGATGGTAAGATTTTTCAGGAAACATTAGGTCAAGTTGGTGAAGGAAATCCGCCTTTTGAATCAGAGTATGACTCCTGGGATGAGAGTACTGGAGAACTTAGAATAGATGTAACATCTGGAGTCTTTGATTCATCTTTACTAGTAAAACAAGAATCAGTAAATTCAACACTCACTATTCAAAAAAAATTAGACGAAAATGATGAAGAAATAGATTTTGATGGAACTGAGTTTGTTGTAGGGGATACTATAAGTCAACAGAGTTCTTCGGGGGAATTTACATCCGTAGTTCAAAGTTGGAATCAGAATACTGGGGAACTCGTAATTTTAGAAACTAATACCACCGAAACGTTATTTAAAATAAATCTTGAAGTAAATTCTTATAACGTTACGAAAATAGTTGAAAATAGTGTTAAAGAAAGTATTTTCACCGTTAAATCTACAGTGGAGAAGGTAGAACTTGGTTCAACGTATTCCGCAAACTACTTAAAAAATGAAATTGTATATCAAGAAGACGATTCTGGAAATATTATTTTTGAAGGGGTTATAGATCATTGGGATTCGGGTGATAATAAATTGAAATTGATCCCTATATTAGGAACTTCTCATATATCAAAGGTGTTAAAGAAATCGGTTGATACTTTTGAGATTGACCAAATTAGAGAAATTTTCAATGTAACCGATTCTTCACAATTTTCAATCGGTGATATTTTTTATCAAAACGATTATGACCATCAATATTCCGTATTACAAGTCAATAGTGATAAAATATATTGCGGTTACAATCAAGATGAAATGTTAGATTCGAATTTTGTTATATTGAAAGATGGAACTATATATACGGTAAATTCAATTCAGCAAGAGAATTTAAGTTTGTATAGAAATAATAACAGTTCAAGTTTTGATAATTTTGAATTGAATGATTTTGTAATAGGTGAAACTATATATCAAGGCGATTTTTTGAACCCTACAGCAGAAGCTACTGTAACGAATTGGGATATTTCTAATGGTGAACTTTCAATAAATTTAACTAGTGGTAAATTTATAAAGAGTGAATCTATTAAAAATAATATAGAATATGATGATTTTACAATTTACGGTGAAATTAAAACTGGATCAACTGATCTGATAAAATTTGGAGATTCATTATCTTTTGTTGAAGATTTAAATGATGTTTTAGATGATAATGGTTTGTTTAGGGTTTTGAATGTGGATGAATTGAATAATGAAATTAGATTGAACCTATGTTCTGGTAAAAAACATGAATACGGTATAATATTAAAAAGGGTTTCTTTCGATGGCTAAATAGAAGTGAGGGAAAATATGTCTACTATTTTAACAAACAAATTTAGATTACATAATGCAATATCTTTTAAAGAAGGTTTTAGTGAAGGCCCATCAAAAACTGATGAGGTCTTATCTACTAATATATACATGTCTATAGGGAAAGTCACTGAATGGAACTCTAATGATATATTTTCTGGAGCTGATGATTTATCATCTGATGATATAATACCAGACCCTTTAGATACAGTTCAATCAGAATTCCAAGTATGGAGAAATATGATTGCTCTGAAAAAAATACAACCAAGCGACGTTTCTCACGTTATACCTAGAGTTGATTGGAAATATGGAACTGTATATTCTCAATATGGTGATAATAAAACAACTTTATTTTTAGATATTTACACGAACCCTTTTTATATATTGACTGAGGATTTTAATGTTTATAAATGTCTTTTCAATAATCACGGTTCAGCTTCTACGGTTCAACCTGTAAGTACAACGACTAATGGTGTTGTTAAGACTGATGATGGGTATGTTTGGAAGTATATGTATACTGTGTCTTCAGTTGATGCCTATAAGTTTGTAACTCCAAATTTCGTACCAGTAAAAAGGATAGAAACTGATGTTGTATCTGTCGGTTCTGGTTGTTCAACTGATAGTAATCATACAGAAGTTCAAAATAATGCTGTTGATGGTGAAATAAATATAGTCTCTAGAGATTTGACATTCGGTGATGGAAGTTTAGGTAGTGGTTACATTTTCAAACTAGGTCTTTCAATTGATACTAATTTGATCGGTTTAGATCAGAGTGGAAGTGAACCAAGAACTTATATAAAATTATCATCTAATACACTTTCAACTTCAAACAACTATTATAATGATGCTTCCGTATATTTTCCAAACCCTGGGACGGGGAAATCTGAAGTTGTGTTTCAGATTGATGAATACGTTTATTCCTCAAATGAAGATCAGACTATTTATATAAAAGGTGATCAACGAAATAGTTTTGAAATAATTGGAAGTGAATTAAATGTAGGGGTTCAGATCCTACCAACTGTTATAATTGAGGGTGACGGAACTGGAGTTTCCGTTATACCTGAAATGTCTGATACTACAGGTACAGTTAGTGGAGTTGATAAAATAAAAGTTATAAATGGTGGAAGTGGATACACTAAATCTAATGTATCATTTATAAATGCTTCTGGGTATATCGGGGATGTAACTTCTCCGAAATTTAATGTTGCAATCTCACCAAAAGGTGGACATGGATTTGATGCAGTAAGAGAACTTGGTGGATTTTTTATAATGATAAATACTAAGTTTAATTTTGATGAATATAATATAACAACAAATAATGATTTTAGGCAAGTTTCATTAGTTAGGGATCCTGTAGATAACAACACAAATTCTTTAGCTACAGAAAATGGTTACGTTCAAACTAAAGTTATATCTTTACAATCTGAAGAACCTGATCAACCATTTTCTAATGCAGTAAAAGATAAAAAGGTTCAATTATCTTCCGATAGTAAAACTAATGGAATAATTGTTGATGTAATACAAGAGACTTTGAATGAAGTTACAACAAAGAAAGTTAGAGTTTCTAATAGTAATGGTAATTTTGAAGTTGGTCAAACGATACAAGTGATTGCCGAAGATGGTACGATTTTATCGCAGGCTGTAATTCAATCAATAGAAAGTGAACAAGTTCAACCTTTTAGTGGTGATATCGTTTTCATTGAACAGAGAAATCCTGTGAATAGAGATAAGAATCAAATAGAAGATATAAAAATAATACTTGAATTTTGATATAAATAGTATTATAATACAAGTGGAGTATTTTAGATGAGTAGAAAATTATTAACAAATTTTAATGCGGCTCCGTATTATGATGATTTTGATTTAGATAAAAATTTTTTAAAAGTTTTATTTAAACCAGGGGTTGCTTTACAAACCAGAGAATTAAATCAACTTCAAAGTATAATTAATGATCAAAATTCTAAATTTGCAAATCATATATTTAAAGACGGTTCTTCTGTTTTTGACGGTAATATTACGGTTGATGTTAATGTAAAGTATATAAAGTTACACGATTATGAAAGAAATATACCAGATACGACTGGTGTAAATGTAAGTTCCTATTTAACTGAATTAGAAAATAGAACTTTGGTTTCTGAAGACGGAACTGTTGAGTTTTTAGTTAAAAGGGTTGAAGTTAGTAATACTAATGAACCAAATACTGTTGTTGGAATATATCTCCGTGGAAATAATATTGGCGGAAATGTTATAATGTCAACTAAAGCTCAATCAGCTTTACCTTCTTATACTGTAACCACAGGGGTTTATAATGTAACTCAAAATATACTTTCAGGTGATACTATTTCTGGCCCTTCATCAACTGCATCAATAAATGAAGGTATTTTTTATATTTCTGGATTTTTTAGTAAAGTTCAGAAACAAACAATTATTTTAGATAAGTATTCAAATAGACCTTCTTACAGAGTTGGTTTAGAAGTTCAAGAAAATCTTGTATCCTCAAATGATGATAATTCACTTTATGATAATGCTCAAGGTTCTCCGAATTTTACAGCTCCTGGTGCTGACAGATTTAATATTAATCTTTTATTGAAAAAGATAGAATTGTTAGATTCTGATGGAACTTTGATACAAAATGATTCATCTTTTGATTTTTATGAGTTTCTTAGAGTTAAAGATGGTAGAAAAATAGATCATATATTAAACTCTCAATATTCTAATATTGGTAGAGAACTTGCAAGAAGAACTTATGATATCAATGGTGATTTTGTTATTAGAAATTTTATTTTAGATATTGACACCTTTTCCGAGACTTCAAAAGAGGGTAAACTCAAAGTCACTTTAGATTCTGGTAAAGCTTATGTAAAAGGTTATGAGATAGAGACAATATCACCTGTCAGAATAGAAATGGATAAGGGTAGGGATTTCAATACAAAGTTAGAGGATAATGTAAATGCTTTTATAGGTGATAATATAAAAGTAGTTTTCTCTGAGGAAACTTTTCCAACAGAATTTATAAATCAGTTAGAAAATAGTCCTAAATTAGACCTATATGATCAAAATAACTTTAGTTTGACTCTCAATAAAAATCAAGACACTGACGGAAATGAAATAGATTTTTCGGATAGTGATTTTATAGTTGGTAGTCAAGTTAGTCTTTCTGACACTAGCATTCGAAAAATTTTAGACTGGAATTCTTCATCTGGAACATTATCATTAGAAAATAAAACTGGAATAGATTTGGTCGCATTAGAGCAGGGAACAGTTTCAAGTTCTGGACAACTTTCTTCTAATATAACTTCAATAACAACTAAAAAATTGTATATAGGTGATCAAGCAGGTCTTGACGCAGGAAGCTTTTTATCTGGAAATGAAATATATCAGGGAAGTGACTATCAAACTTCAACAATAAAAGGTACTGTAAGTTCATGGGACTATGACAATAAAGAACTGATAATAACAACAACTAATTCATTTTTAACTCAAGATGTTCTAAAAAAGGATATAAACACTGTAACTTCAACCTTGACTATTCAAAAACAAGTTGACGGTGACGGTGATGATATTGATTTTGACGGTAGTGAATTTTCAGTAGGTGCCGCAGTACAACAGCAGATTGGAAATGATTTAGTTTCAGCTACAGTTCAAAGTTGGGATGCAATAAACGGAGATGGGAGTAGCAAGGCGGTTGGAACTCTTGTTATTTTAGAGAACGGATCACAGTCTTTATTCCAATCAAATATCTCCATAAATGGACATACCGTAACAGAGATTGTTTCCGATGACGTACAAACTTCCACAACAGATTACACTATTACTAGTAAAAATGATCTATTAGTTTTAGATCCTCAAACTGTAGGGTCTAATGACTATAATGTAAATGAACAACTCTATCAAGGTGAAAGTTATAGTTCAAATTATACTGCTAGAGGTTTGGTTGTAAATTGGTTGTCCACTAGTAGTGAGTTGACAGTATCATTAAGTTCTGGCGATCTTGAATTTAGCGTAAATTATCCTTTATTGAAAGATGGTAATTTATTTGATATACAAACGGTTCAAGATAACAAGATAGGTACTTGTAGAATCAAGAAACTTTTTCACGAACTTAATGAATATAAAATCTCTATTTTCGATTTACAATTAAATACAAAATATACAACTAATGAAATCTACGGTTTCAAATATTCCGATTCTTATGTTTTCTACGTTTCACCTAATATTGGAGATTTAGTTTTGGAGGATACTGGTGAATATTCATCTTTATTATTCAAATTACCAAAGACCTCTATAAAAAGTGTTAGTAAGGTTTCATTTTTCCATAATAAAATACTAAAACCTAATTTTAGACAATTTGATGAAAATGGGAAACCTGTTTTAGAAATAAAAATTGATAAAGCAGTTGAACAATTTACCTTAAACACATATACTAGTTGGGATTTCTTTTATCCAAATAGATTAGAAACCTTGAAAAGTAATATTATAGTTTTCAATAATGAGACTGGAAAATCGTATGAAAATTTCGATTTTAGAAGGAATGAAAGCTTATCTGACGTTGGTTATATAAAATTGTATGCTGAAAGTAATGAACTTCCAGATTTTGCTGGAAACCCTGATGAAGCTTCTAGTAAAATAACAGTTTTTTGTAAAGTTGAGATTGATAATGGATTATATAAAAGGAAATCTTTCCCTGAGAGTTTACCAGACCCTATAATACCAAACACTCAAGATATGAAAACAGTTGGAAAAATAGTTTCTTTGAATCAAGCTGACGTTCAAACTTTTTCAGTTATTGGTATAGATTCTGATGGAGTTGAAACAGTTATAACCTCAAAATATTCTTTTGATAATGGTCAAAGAGATGCTTTTTATGATTTTTCAAGTATAAAATTGAAGACTGCCATGGAAAATGATGTTAGTATTTACGATTCTTTTAAGATAGAGTATAATTATTTGGAACATACATCTGGACATTTCTTTATCGCAGACTCATATGAAAATATAAATTATGAAAATGTTCCAGTATATACTTCTAAAAATACTGGTAAAAGTTATAGTTTGACTGACGTTATTGATTTTAGACCGACAAGAAAAGTAGTAAATGGTGTTGATGCTGTATATGATTCTTATTTACCTTTTGGTTCAGCTGATGAGTTCATTGAAATGGACTATGAGTATTATTTACCTAGAATTGACAAGGTGGTTCTCACTAAGGATAGACAATTCAAGATAATTAGAGGTATATCCTCAGAATCACCTAAAACTCCGCCAGATGATACGGAATCTATGACTCTTTATATAGTCACAGTTCCGCCTTATACTTATGATGATAATGATGTTACAGTGATTCCAGTTTTCAATAGAAGATATACAATGAAAGATATTGGACTTTTGGATAGGAAAATACAGGAGTTGCAAAAAACTTCAAGTTTAAGTTCCTTACAAGAAAAATCCAAAAATGTTCAAATAAGGGATTCTCAAGGTCGAGATGTTTTCAAGAATGGTATTTTGATTGATGATTTCTCAGGTCATCGTGTTGGAGATGTAGTATCAGGGGAATATAGATGTTCAGTTGATTTTGATACTAGAGAGTTGAGGCCTGCTTTTCAAAGTGATTCTCACGGGTTTGTTTTAGATGATGAATATTCACAGAACGTTATTCAGAAAGGGCCGATCCTTTTAGCAGATTATGAAACAGAATCTTTCAAAGATCAACCGATACAATCATTTTTAGATAATGAAGGTACTACAATAAACGTTAACCCTTCAACATTAACTTATTATTTTGGTGAAATGAAAATAAATCCAGCTTCAGATGTTTGGTATAATCAAAATCTAGATCCTAGAGTGAACATAAACACTAAAGGTGAAAATGATGCCTGGTTGAAAAGTACTAACACAGTTCTTGATTATTTTGGTAAAGGTTTTGGAACTCAATGGAATGATTGGGAGAAAATCTGGACAGGTAAAGAACTTTTTGTTTCATATTCTGAAGATAACTCTTCGGAGACATCTACAAACAATATTATAGAAAATGTAAATAGGCAAATTCAAGATGCTTTATTCGAAACTGAAAATATAAATTCTCTTTTTGGAATTTCAAACAGAATCGAAAGTGATGTTTTGAATAAAAAGATAGATAATGGTATTGTTCCGATTATGAGAGAAAAGTCTATTGATTTTGTCTGTACTAATCTAAATACTGGATTGCAACATTTTGTATTTTTTGATGATGTAAATGTTGATGGTCATGTAACACCCGCTTCAATAGTAGGGGTTAGTGATGGAACTGTTTTTGTTGATGGAGTCTATGACGGCGAAACTATAACAACTATAAATGGTTCTGGTAAAGTTTTATTGAGAAATGGAAATAAACTTTTTGTTCGTATGTATTCTGGAAAATTTGAAGTTGGTGACGTTGTATTTGGTAAAACTGATATCACGATAACATCTGCTCCGATTCCTTCTGATAGTTTGATGTCCGATGAATCTGGAAATCTTTGTGGAACTTTTCTAATCCCTAGTCAAGAACCAAATTTAGTTTATGATGGGAATAATGGATATGTGGATAATACTTTGAGGTTTAGAACAGGTCAAAGATTATTGAGAGTCACTGAAAGTTCTGAAAACTCTTTATCTCAAGATGATTTATCATTAGCGGAATCGGTATATTCTTCACAGGGTATTATTCAAGACCCAGAAAATTATGTAGTTTCAACTAGATTGCCTATAAAAAGACGATCTAGCATATCCGATGAACTCTCTATATCAAGAGATGTTTTTGGTAGGGAGGCTAGTTCTATAGACAGACTTTTCAATTGGAAGGATCCTTTATCTCAAACTTTTAGTGTTGATTATTCCGAATATAGAAATGGACTGTTTTTAGAATCTGTAGTTTTATATCTAAAAGACCTTGGTGACTTGAAAGAAAATACATACCCCCTGTCGATAGAAATAAGACCTACTGTGAACGGTTTTCCTTCAACTTCTATAATTATACCATTTTCAGAAGTTATAAAATCTTCAAGTGATATTGTGTATGGTAATGATGGTACAAAATTTACTTTTGAAGTTCCTGTTTATCTAACTCCTGGTGAGTATGCTTTAGTAATAAAAAGTAACAGTCCAAATTATGAACTTCAGACTGCTATTGTTGGAATTGATGGCCCTAAGGATGGAGATTCAAAAAACCGAGTGAAACCTAGTCAAGAACTTGGAAGTCTATTCTCATCTAGCAATTCTTCAAACTGGACTGCTTTGAATAATACAATGTTGAAACTGAAACTTAACAGATGTAAATTTGTACAAGGTATATCTAATTTCAAGTTCAAATTAGACGATTCAGTTTCAATACCCGAAAAACAATTCAATCTCTTCAAGTTCAATATCGGGATTCTAAAAAATAACTTTGATATGAATTTCAAATATAGAGTTGGAAATGAACCTACTTTTTTGGATTTCTCTGATAATAGAAATGAGGATTTGGATAAGGTAAAAACTTTGAGTTCGTCTTCAGATTTTCAAGTAACTTCTAGTTTCACAATAACTGATAATTCAATATCACCGATTGTAGATTTGGATAGAGTTAATTTGATAACGGTGAAAAATCTTATAAACAGGTTTGACCCTGAATCTTCTGATCAACCAGAAGTTGTTTATGTTTCTAAACGAGTGAATCTAAAATCTGCATATGAATCTAAGGATGTTAGAGTTTATCTAGATATGTTCAAACCTGTAAACACAAATGTTTATGTTTATTATAAGGTTGCTGACACTAATATAACTAATAACTTTGACGATGAACCTTGGCATCTAATGAAACAGTTGACACCAGAGTATATTTTTTCAGAATATAATAATGATTATAGAGAATATATTTTTGGAACTGGTGGTGGAGCAAAACCTGTTGTTGATGGAGATATTATAAAATATAACGTTTATGCGGTCAAAGTTGTATTCTCTTCAGAAAACTTAGCTTCTGTACCAAAAGTTAGAAATCTTAGAGCTATCGCATTACAAGAACCTGCTGGAGTATAAATATAAGTGATGTGGAACAAGTTTAATTCTTTATCGTTTTAAAAGAAAACACTTTTACATTTTTTTATGTTTATTTTTTAACACTTTAAAAGGTTTTCATTCTATTATTTTGTAAAGAATCTCTTGTATCTGCATAAGGAACGACAAAGCATGGTGTGACTGCCAAAACATCATCACAAATCGTTCGGGTCTGGCAGGACTAAAGCGGAAATATTTTTTGAGGTTTCGCCAATTTTTGTTTTTATAAAGGAGTGGGTATGGCTAACCCTAAAAATAGAGAAGAGCTGAAACAGTTTTGTTTGAGAAAACTTGGAAAACCTGTGATCGAAATAAATGTTGATGATTCCCAACTTGAAGATAGAATTGACGATGCCCTCAAAATGTATCACGATTTTCATTATGATGGTATAGAACGAGTTATAATCAAACATGAAATAAGTCAAGATGATATAGATAATGGATATATTGGAATGAGTGATGCTGTAATATCTATTGAAACGATTCTAGACCTAAACACTGGAAGTTCTAGTGAAATCCTTTTTGATGCTGAATATCATATGACTTGGGATGCCTTATATGCATTCAATTCTACTCCTGCAAGTTTACAACATTATTCTGCTACCAAAGAAAATATAAATCTAATCAACGAAATGCTAAATGGTAAAAAACCTTTGAGATATAGAAGACATACTGATAAACTCTATATTGATATGGATTGGTCTAATATTAGTGTTGGAAGTTATATTGTTATTCAAGCATATCAAATAATAAGCCCAGACGATTATAGACAGGTTTGGTCGGATAGATGGTTGAGAGAATATACAACTGAACTTTTTAGAGAACAGTGGGGTCATAATCTTAGTAAGTATTCTGGCGTTCAAATGCCAGGAGGTGTAACTTTCAACGGTAGTGAAATCCTATCAGAAGCACAAACAAGACTAAGAGAACTTGAGGAAGAGCTTCGAGAAACTTATGAAGAACCTCCAACTTTTTACATGGGGTAATCATGGCAACTAATCCTTATTTCAATAAAAACTATTCTTCACAATCAGAACAAGATCTGTATGACGACTTGATGGAAGAGTCGATAAAGATTCACGGTATTGATGTTAGTTATTTGCCAAGAGATATTCAAAAAATAGATTCACTTTTCAAAGATGTTGAAGTTTCTCAGTTTACAGCAACTCATGATATTGAAATGTTTGTTGATAGTATTGAGCAGTTTGGCGGTGAAGGTGACTTCTTATCTAAGTTTGGTGTTGAGATTCGTGACACATTAGAACTGACTGTAATGGTGAATAGATTTGAAACTCTGGGTATAGGAAGACCTAAAGAGGGTGATTTAATTTTCTTTCCTTTCAATAAACAACTCTTCGAGGTTATGTTTGTTGAAGATGAACAAATATTTTACACTCTTGGTAAAAAGTTTGTATATAGATTGAAGTTAGAACTCTTTGAGTATTCTAATCAGATGATCAATACTGGTATTGAAGATATTGATAAAATTCAATATGAAAATGCTTACTCTATTGAACTAGCAACCACAAACGGAAATGATATAGACTTTGTTGTGGGTGAGAATGTTGTTCAAGGAACTAATGCAAGAGGTAGAGTTGCTGCATGGGCAAATAATACACTAGAACTTATTGATGTTGTTGGTAAGTTTGTTGAAGGTGTAAATGTTGATGGTGATGGTGGGGCATCTTATGAGATAGATTTACCAGATAACTATGAAGATGTTGAACTTGATATGCCAAACGATCCATTATCTGATAATATTGACTATGAAAAAGAAGCAGACAAAGTGATTGACTTTTCAGAAAACAATCCTTTTTCTGAAGAAGATTTATAGCAAGTATTATAAATATATTTGTTATGGCTCTATATAATGAATATTTTTACCACAAAACTATTTTCAAAAGCGTTGCTACTTTTGGAACTCTCTTCAACGATATAACAGTGAAACGGAAAACTTCAAACGGTAATACTGTGAAAGAGTTGAAAGTTCCTTTATCATATGGCCCAAGAAGTAAGTTCCTATCTAAAATTGAAGTTCAGAATGCTGACGGATCTGTAAATAAAAAAGCAGCAATCACTCTTCCTAGATTGAGTTTTGAGATGTCTGGATTTTCCTATGATTCTCAAAGAAAACTAAACTCACTTGGAGTTCGATATAATAAATCGGAAACTGGTTCTGAAAAATCTATGTACAATCCAGTTCCTTACAATATTGGATTTTCTCTAAATGTCTATGTAGAACATTTCGATGAAGGTTTACAAATAATAGAACAGATCGTTCCATTTTTTAGTCCTTACCTAAACATCCCATCCAAACTCGTTTATGATGATATGGGAATCGTTGATGACGTTCCAGTATTACTCAATGACGTTTCCTTAGAGGAGAGTTATGAGGGTCAGTTTGAAGATAAGAGGGTTATTATGTGGAACCTGAGTTTCACCCTAAAAACGAATATATTCAAACCAGTCAAAGAGTCTGAAATGATTCGTCAAGTTGAGACTAATGTTATCTCAACTCCAACTGGAGATTCTGGAGAAGTTACTCCTCAAGAAAAGCAACAAGCACAAGAATCTGGTTCAAAATCCAAATCTGTAACCAAACCAGGACTCACAGATCAAGGTGAACCGACAACAAAAGAGTCTGAATCTGTTCCAAAGGAAGATATAGATTCTGATGATAACTACGGATTTATTGAAGACTTCCTAGAAGGTATCTAATGTCAAATGATTTCAAAGATATAGAAGAAGTGTTGGATATACTACCAGAAGATTCTGAAATAAAAGACTTGACAGAAGTTGAAGAAAGTAGTATAATAGAAGTTCAAG
>Ga0163109_10002618_pt1 | contig 13981 bp, 15 predicted proteins | sample CRUFie1St13metaG_FD_108704 | JGI IMG/M metagenome (GOLD analysis project Ga0163109, IMG submission 108704) | Marine microbial communities from the Costa Rica Dome - CRUD Field 142mm St13 metaG | ecosystem: Environmental > Aquatic > Marine > Oceanic > Photic zone | place: Costa Rica: the Eastern... | reverse complement strand
TCCATACGATCTTCGTCCGTGAAGCCAAGACCTTGGTTAATTCCAGAGCGCAGGTTATCGCCGTCTAGAACGATGGAATGAATGTCACGCTGGCTCAAAGAGAGTTCCAGGGCGCTTGCAAGAGTGCTTTTACCGGAACCTGAAAGCCCGCACAGCCAAAAAACACCAGCGCGAGCGCCAAGGGAGAGTTCCTTGGTCGGGCGATCCAGTAATTTCTCTGCGACAGGATGGATGTTTTCTTCGGGCATTGGAAAAAATTTTAACCGATTTAGATAACATGGCATAAAAGAAAAAGCGAGAACGCGTTTGCGTTCTCGCTTGTTGGGGTGGAGAAAACTGGGGGAAGTTTTCTCCATGGGGTAAATGCAATACTATGAATCAGGAGACGCTCCTGCAAGGTTTAAAGAAATTTCGATTTCATTTGCGACCTTCTCCAAATTCTTGCCTTTCTGAATATTAAAATCATCCCTTTTAACAACGAACTTTGCCCGCAGGACAAGCAAGTCCCCGGGAACTCGGTTTCTTTTGACAAGCATGTCCTTCAAGTAGGTAAGTTTTACGGGGATAAGCATATGAGTGGTTACGTTTCGTATGGTCATTTTGCCTTCGGCAACCGCGATCAGGTCGATGCCTTGTCTTTTGATGTCGGTGAGCTTGGAGAGATTGAATTTTACAGTCGGGTACTTGGATACGTTCATCCAATCCTTTCCAAGCATGTGTTCCTTGAGCAGTTTGTTGCCCACGTGTAGGGATGAAGCATTCAATAGAATGCTACCTGTGGTCTTTTCGGGTTTTTGGGGGTCAAAGGAAACCATGCCGCTAATTCCATCAGCGGAACCGTTAATGGACTCCAAGGGCGCGTCCATCTGAAAAATAATGTTGTTCACTCCTTTCGGATCCTTGAAGTCGAAGGATTTTGCAGAGCAATACGCAAAGGTAGAAAGAAGCGCTAGGGTCAGGGTTGGGAATATTGTTTTGGGCATAATCGTAATTGGTTCTTCTGTTCACTTATCCTGTCTTTTTCTGAAAAGCAAATAGGATATGAGCGACCCGGACAAAATAAGACCGATTGCAGGGGTTTCGATGCCGGATACGAACCCTTGCTCCCAAGTTACCAGTTGCTGCATGCCAAGTTCGGGCATTCCCTCGATGACCGGAACTTCCCGGACTGAACTTGTGCTGGTTCGCCAGAAACCCAATCGAGATCCATCGGCATACCAGAGCGCCAGAGAATAGAGAAGCGGAGCAAAGGATAGGCTCCAGATGAAATAGTCGGTTCTTTTCAGGCTCTCGGATGGGCTTGCAGGTGAGTCTGTTTGAGACGGGCAACGGAAACGTGTGTATAAACTTGAGTGGTGGACAGACTTGAATGCCCCAAAAGTTCCTGTACCGCACGCAAGTCGGCTCCATGGTCAAGAAGGTGGGTGGCGAAGGAGTGCCGAAGTTTATGTGGGGTCATGTCACTCGGCAAATCGGCGGAGCGCAGACGTTTCTTAAGCATGGATTGAACGGCCCTTGCGGATAATCGCCCACCACTTCGATTGATGACTACGGGGCTGTCAAAAGATGCATCTCTGGCGTGATTGTCGCGAAAGCTCGAAACAGCCTGCGCGGCCGATTGGCCGATTGGGCAAATGCGATCCTTCTTACCCTTCCCTAGGACGCGAACCGTTGCGTTCTTAAAGTCAATTGCGCCATAGCTTAGGCCGATCAACTCACTGACTCGCAAACCTCCGCCATAAAGAAGCAGAATGATCATTTGATCTCTCATTTGATGAAAGGAACTGCTCGGAATAGTCTCCTCGGCGGTGGGATCGGTTGGGTCAACCAAGGTTCGGACTTGCTTTTCGGTCAGGAACACCGGCAGCTTCCTCTCCACCTTGGGCAAAGTCAGATTCTGGAAGGGGTTGGCGCGAACGAGTTTTCTGGAAAGGAGGAACCTGAAGAAAGTCCGCAAACCAGAGAAATGATTGCGAATGGTGGCTCGTGAAAGAGTACCCTGAATCTCAATCAGGTACCCCCGAACGTGATTGGAGGTGATCGAGTCGACGGGAATCTTCGGATCATATTCTTGCGCAAGCCAAAGCCCCAAGGCTTGGATTGCCTGGTGATAATTCCTTTCAGTGTTTGGGGACAACCGCCGTTCCTCAAGCAGATGTCGGGAAAACAATTCGGACTCAACTTTCAATGGTCGGGTCCTTTGTGCTTCCGTTACTTGATGCGCGTCCATGTTTCGACGGCCATGTCGTATAGCGCCAGAAAGAATACAGTGGCGAAAACAAGCAAAGCCAGGCTCAAATAGAAACCAAAGCTTGCCTCAGCTCGTTTGGGCGTTTCCTTTTTATAGGCGTTTGAGGTGTTGTCATAGGGAGAAATGGGGACAACGTTTCCTCCTCTTTCCTGTCTGCTGGCAAGTCTTTTGCTGTCTGGCACAACATTACTATGCAAGTCTTCTCTCGGCATTGCAAGCCAAGCAGGTTGAAATCGAAAATACTTACTCCAAAAGAAAAGGCTTCATTCTCGCCTCGCACTCCTCATATGAATCTTCGAGAACGTAATGCCCTGCATGGTGCATTTCATGGACCATCATATGGGGCCACCTGTCTTTCCATGCTTCCAGAAATTTCGGGCTAAAGCAAAAGTCGCGCATGCCCCAACATGTCATGACTGGAGTCGAGCGGAAGGAGTTAAGCTTTTCCGACGTGTCCTGAAGGAGTTTGAGCGAAGGATGATCCTTTTCATAGGGGATATCCTTGACGAAACGCCAAACCGCCACCCGGTCCTGCCATGATCGGTAGGGATGAAGTAAGCCGTTTTTGGCTTCCTTACTCAACCCCTTTGATGTGGCCATCCAAGTTGCGGGACCGGCAAATCCGTTTAGGCCGCGCACTAAAATTTGCCCTAAAACGGGAGTTCTGCAGAGAAGAATTCTTTTTGGCACGTCGGTGGACGGAAATGCGGCAGTGTTAAGAAGAACGATTTTCTCGATTTGTTCGGGTTGGTTGCGGAACGCGGTAAGGCCGATCGCCCCACCCCAGTCATGCAATACCAGAATCACTTTTTTGACACCCAAATTGTCCAGAAGATCGATCAGGTTTCCGGAATGAGTCTGAAGGTCATAGGGGAAGTTTCTAAAATTCGGTTTTTCGGAGAGCCCGCACCCGATGTGGTCCGGAGCAATGCAACGCTTTTCCGAACTGAGGCATTTGATGATTTTTCGATAGAAGAATGACCAAGTTGGATTTCCATGAAGCAAAAGCAAAGGGACGTCGTCGCTCCTTGGCCCCTCATCCAGGTAATGCATTTTGTAACCGGTTTTGGTTTCAAAAAAATTCCCCGAAAAATCGTATTCGGAATTCATGTGACCAAAACTACTCAAGGGTTGAGGGCAAGGAAAAGGCTAGAAAGTCCGCTTCCGATACCCAGAAGAACGGAACGAGAGCTCAATACGGCAGAATCTTCCTCGCATGCCATCGTGTAAGTGATGGGAAGCGATGCGGACCCGCAATTACCAAGCTTTTCAAAGGTGGAGAAATTCTTTTGATGATCTAATCCAAGAGCATCCAGGACCGCATGGGTGTGAGCCTTACCAACCTGATGGGTCACAATAAGATCTGGGTTGAGGATCCATTCTTCCGACCGGGAAGTAAATTTTTTCCATGCGTTTTTCGCTACGGCAATCCCGGCATGAAGAAGTTCCTCAGAATCGGTTTGCATAAAAAGTCCATCCCCCGCGGTTTCGCCCTCACATAATTGGTTGTGAGAGGTGTCGGTCTCGATTGCGTAACTTCCTAGGCTAGGTGAGGAAGCCGTCAGCAAGTCCTTGTGGGCAATGGACCAGGCAATTGCCGCTGCCCCGATGGTGAGGTTTGCAAAGTAGGGCTTGATCGACTGACGGTCATGTTCCTCGCCATTCAGACGCCTAATGGTTTCCTCTACGAGGGGTTTGCCGTTTTCCCCTGCTGTTATAATTGCTCGTTTGATTTGCCCGGATTCAATCATTGAAGCCCCTAAGATGAGCGAATTCAGGAAACCCAGGCATGCATTGGAAACGTCGAGGATTTGCGTGGATGAACCCAGTCCCATGGTCCGATGAACGTAGGATGCCGTAGCGGGTTCGAGCCGATCCCGGCATACCGCCGAGTGAATCAAGAGGTCGACCTCGCCAGGATCGATTCCTTCCCGAAGCAATTTGAGTCCCGCCTCTGCGGATGCGGATGAAGGCAGGTGTCCGCTTGGCCAAAATCTGCGTTCGCGAATTCCCGTCATTAACTCAAGCCTCCCAGTCTGCAAATTGAGTTTTTCGTAGAGGGGTGATAGTTCGCGCTCAAGCTCATCTGAGGTCGTGATTGTTTGAGGCAATGCATAGGCCATCGCTTCAATGCCAACTTTCGAAAAATTCACTTTAACTTCATGGAAGATTCGACAATTTCCCTGTCGAAGTAATTGAAGCCCATTCCCGCATCAATCACAATCCCCTGGCCATTGATCCCCGAGGATCTTGAACTGAGAAGAAAGGTTGCCAGGTTGGCGACTTCCTGAGTTGTGAGCGCTTGTTTGCGGTAAGTGAGTTTTTCCGCATACAGATAGTTCGTTAGGTAACCGGGAATTCCTGCGGATGCGGATGTCTTCAAAGGACCTGCGTTGACCGAGTTGAAGCGCACCCTTGAGTCGGAAGAGAAAGACTTAGCCAAATACCGGACGCTGGTCTCCAGGGATGCCTTGATGGGCGCCATGTAACCGTAGTTTTCCGCAGTCACCTCAGTTGATGAAATTCCAATCGTCACGACCGACGCATCTTCGGCCAGGATGCTCTTGCAGGAGTTGGCTAACTCTATGAGTGAAAAAGATGAGATTTGCGTAGCCTGGAGGAAGTCCTCCCTTTTCGTTTCGTGAAAGGGTTTCAAGCCTTCCGAGTAATTGGCGAAAGCGATCGAATGAAGGATTCCGTCGAGAAGACCTTCGTGTTCTTCTGCGATTGTTCTGCCCAATCTCTTGATTTGCCGTTCATTCTCAACGTCACAAACAAAAATGCTCCTTTCCCCTAAAAGTTTGCAAAGCTCCTCCTTACGCTTTTCGCTTCGGACGGAATAAATTACCTTTGCGCCCTCATCCTCAAGAGTCTGAGATACGGACCAGGCGACGCTCTTTCTGTTTGCCACTCCAGTGACAAGAAACGTTTTCCCCTTTAGTTCTAGAAAGCTCATGCGCTTTCGTTTTTAACCAACGCAAGAGCGAAAGAGACGGTCATGGCAACTTTCCCTTCGTTTCGTATTTCCCCTCTCATGTTGAAGAACTGCCCGATCTTTTCTCCAAGGAACACGGAAATTTCAATTTCGTCACCTGGTTTGACCATTCTCTTGAAGCGCGCGTCCCTAATGCGGGAAAGTACTGGGGTTACCGATTCGTCAGTCAGGGCATGTTCCCCTTTCATGTGGTCGGAGAGAAAGATCGCTCCAGTTTGAAAAACTGCCTCACTCAAGAGCACTCCCGGCATAATTGGGTTTCCGGGATAGTGCCCTTTGAAGAATGGCATCTCTACTCGTATCTTCAGTTTTGTCTTTGCCGAACTCTCGGTAATTTCGATGATTTCATCAACGAAAAGAAACGGTGGCCTGTGAGGGATTCTTTGGTGAATTGACTCCATTAGTGAAATAAAAGGAATTGCAGGGCATTTGAACAGGTAAAAGGTACCTAAAGCCAATTGGCCGTCATTTCAGAAAGTCGAAGAGCTATTCCGCTTGCCCAAGTTTCTGCTTGAGAAAGCGGTCGACCTTATTCGCGGTAATCACACCGTAATTGATGGTTCCAAGCCAACCCGACATAATGATTCCAACCGAACCGGCGTGAAAAAGGCCCGGGGCGTGATCAGGGAGGGAGGTGGAGACCTCAAGCCCTTCGAACTTCGTTCCGAAGGTTGCTCCTTGGGCGTGATGGGTGTAGTACTCGATGGTCCTGGGAGTAGCGGCTTCAAGGTGATCGATCTTGTCGCGAATTCCAGGTATTAGTTTCTCCAAGGCAACGACACTTTCTTCGCAGAGTCGATTTTTGGCCTGGGCATATTCATCTTCCGACAATTTACCCCAATCCTGCCATTTGGCGTTAATCGAAGCGACGATACTGTAGCGCGGATCCTTGCGATGGGGTCTCGTGTCCGGGTAGTAGATTGAAAAGGTTCTGCTGGTGGTGTTGAAGTCAGTCAGTTCATCGGATGAGAACTTGGGTGACTCCGAGGTGAAGATAAGATCTCCAACGGATTCGGGGATCGTTTCGCCTTTTTTTAAGCCTATGTAGACTTGGCAGGAGGTGCTGTTTAGGCGAACTTTCTTGGCAAGATTGGAAAATGCAGAGGGCAATTTAGAGCTTCCCAGAAGTTTTTCGATGGTGTTCTTGAGGTTCGCATTTGACAAGACGGCGCCGCAGTTGATGCGCTTTCCATTGACGATTACTCCGGATATGTGATGACTTCCGTCTTTTTCCTCGGTGATCAGTTTCTGGACCAGGCATTGCCGCTTGAGAACCGCTCCGTTTCGACGGAGTTCGGAAACCATTTTCCGGATCAGGGAGTCCGTTCCATCCTTGAAGGTGTAGATTCCCTTGCGCATGAAGTTTGTGAATACAATTCCATAGGCGAAGGCAGGATCCATTAAGGATGATCCATTTGCATAGGCAATGGGTTCGAGCAAGAGACGCTTGACGTCATCTCGGCCGGGAAAAAACTCTTCGAAGAGATCCGCAATAGTCCTTTTGTCGTTCGCGAAGTAGTCCATCTTCTTGAGGTGGTCGTAGAACAGTTCGATCCTCTCCTTGGCAACCTTGAAGGTATCTTGAAGGATTCGGGTGAAATCCATTCGATCGAAGGTTGTGCTCAATTCGTATTGGGGGTTTACGAAACGGATGCCCTTGAGCTGTACGATTGAATCAGCGATTTCCTTAGTCCAATATCTGCGACAGGACTTGATCATTCCAACCGGAAAACCATGGAGGGAAATATCGAAAATGTGACCGCCAGCTCGCTTGAACCAAGTTGCTAATCCTCCAAACTGATAATGATGTTCCAGCAAGAGTACCGAATGCCCCATTTTTGCGAGACAGTTTGCACCCGTAAGTCCGCCCAATCCACTGCCTATCACAACGACGTCGTAGTAGTCTTCGGTATCTTTAAGAAAGTTGTTGGCCACTGATTATTACTTATCCGCCAAGGTCTTGCAGCACAAGTTGGAATTTCAGCTAAAATTCAGTCTTCTCGGATCTCGGGCTTGTGTTTGAGAAAGAATTCCTCAGCAGTTTGATTCAAGGGGTCATTGGGCGAGCGTAACCTTTTTAAGCCAATGGACTTCAATAAGCTGAAATCATCTTCATCCCTTCCGTCGAGTGAAAGAGCGAGGCTTTCCAATGGCATCGAGTTAAGAGGGGAAAGAGATTCAAGCTGAAGTCCGATTGCATTCAATTCTTTCAAGGGACAATTCCTGAGTGGTTCGAGATTGGTTACCGGCGATCCGGGTAGAACCAGGCGAGTGATGGGCAGTCCAGCCAACGCATTCAATTCTTGGATCTGAGTTGCCCGCATTTCAAGAGATTTTAGCTTGCTAGTCGAAAGGGGAGTTAAATCCGATACTTGAGTCGCCGAAATCACCAGATTTTCGATCGGCAAACCCTCAAGGGGCGACAAGTCGGTAACTTTAGTTTTGAAAAGATTGAGTTTTTTGAGAAATCTTTGCTGGCTCAGGAATTCGAGATCCCGAACTTCGGTTTCTTCGATATTCAACTTCTCGAGATTCTTGCCCTTGAAGAAATCCAGATCAGAAAGATTGGTTTTGGCCAGTGAAAGATCCCTCAAGGAGCGATGATTCATAGCCTCTGGATTTGTAATTTCACACTCCTCCGCAGAGAACTTAAGCAGGTCAAATTCCTTGAGGCTCGAACAGTCCAGAAAACTTCCTCTCGGTACGCTCAAACCGATAAGTTTAAACTCAGACAGCTGCGAATAGTCAATTTTAGGCAGACTGGAAAGGTCGAGTTCGTAAATGGGCAGATGAGCGATCTTCTGGAGGGGCGGATGATTTTCGTTTGAAACGGAAACTTTTACGCCCCCTGGAATGAGGGTTACTTCGCTGGCGAATCCCAATTGAAGAAGTTCGCGCGAGCAACCGGATTCGATCTCGGAAAAGAAGGTGATCCTCTTCGATCTTTTTTCCCTGAACGCGCTTCGGTATCGAGAAAACATTGGAAAACGGTTATTCCTTGAGGTGTCGGTAAGGTTGAAGAGGTTTCTGTTTGAAGCCCATGTCGAAAATTGCAACGCTGGAGGAATGTCCGTTTGGATTCATGTAATCGGTTGGCTTATGGTCGCCGTAAATACCTTATGCTTGCTGAGATTGGGGATTCTGCCGGTGATTTTTCTTGCTAGGAATTACAAACTCTATGGAAAGATTTTCTGGGTCGCCCTTTTTGTTGCGACGGTTTTCCTGATGAGCGAAGTTATGCTGATTCGCATGTTGGTCAATTTGGAAGTGAAGTAGAAACTTCAAGGCAAAGTCCAAAAACGATTATATGGCTGGGATTTTCCAGAGAGTGTAATAAGCTGCGTCGTGCAGGAGTGGCAAACTTTCCACTTTTGAAAGAACGCCGGTTAGCTTCAGTTCGTGTATATGTCCACGCTGAAGGCCATTTATCTTCATTCGAACCGTTTTTTCATTTTTGCCCATTTTTACGGAAATGATCTCAGGAGTCGTTTCATCAACCTTGGGACTGCCGTATTTTGCCTGAAAAACGTAGGTGTAGGTTTTGATTTCGTAAGATTCGATACTTTCAACGGCCGCTTGGTTTACTTTTTGAGTGAATTCCAATTCAAATCCGTCCGGTTTTGCACGCATTTCCAAAATCTCAAAAGGAGTTTTTCCATTCCAGACGACCCGATCCAGAGCGAACCTTTTGCCTCCCCTTGCCCCCCATCCTCGGTCTGTTCCTCCGGAAATAAGACTTCCGTCGGAAGCCTGCAGAAGGGGTACGTTTCCTGACCCGAATCCCTTGAGGAAGGGGAAACAAGCGCCTTGATAGTATCCATCGACCTTTTCGAGAAAGCATCGATTGACCACACTGTGAGTTTGGTCCGAAACGAAAAGTTGCCCTCCAAAGGGACCAAAATTTCCTTTGGAAACATCAGGTGCGATTCCACTTGCCGAATTGCCCACTACACCATGCGGGAAAAGAATGGCGGGGGGTCTGTAATGAGGCAAACGATCCATTTCTTCGTGAAATCGACTTCCGTTAATTGGCTCTTCGTGTTTTTGGCCGAGATGCGCCTTAACCTTGTCCAGTTCGAACCATGCGAAGCCCCCCGGGTGACCCTGGAAACTTCCTGCGGTCAAGTGTTTGAGTGAGCTCGTCCCGTTCCACGGTCCTTGGTTGTCGCAATAAAAGGCCTCTCCCTTGGCATTCAAACCGATACCGCCGGGTGAGCGAATTCCGCTGGCGGTGGGAATCATTTTGCCGTCTTTGGAGACTCGAACACACCAACCTCTGTAGGGAACCTTGCTGCCGAAAGATCCGGTTAGGCACAGAACCACCCACATATTTCCATCGGGGTCAAACTTGGAACCAAATGCGTACTCATGGTAATCGCCGGAAATGCCCCATTCGTCGCTAACCGTTTCGAAAACGTCGGCTCGCCCGTCTGAGTCGGAGTCTTTGATTCGGGTGATCTCAGGTCTTTGGGTTACGTAAAGCCATCCGTCCGCATAGGACAAACCCAATACCTCATGCAAACCTCTTGCCCAAAGGGAGAAGGTTTCGTTTCCTTGGACGTCGTCCAAAAGATTGGAGACCATGAAAATGTCTCCCCTTCGTGTGGATACCGCAACTTTGCCATTGGGCATTTGCTCGATGCCACCCGCCTCCAACACGATGTTTTCCGGAATCGCAATTGATTCCATCGTGTAGTAGTCCTCTTGAGTCGGTTCCGCATTCGCTTGCGAAAGAAAGCATGTAATCAAAAACCAATGCAAGGATAAGGAAAAGGAGAGAAGTGGCTTTGGCATGTTAACTAACTAAGACTAGAGTCAATAAAGAGGTTTGATGCGTATATTCCTGAAGGCAACCGGATCCTTGTGTCCCGCAAAGCCGAAATGCCCCGACTCCAAGGAGAGACCGGGGTGAGCCTTTCCGTTCATCGGATTCGTCGTTCTGGACAAATCGGCGTCCAAAATCATTTCGTCGTTGAGAAAAACGGTTACCCAACTACCACGGACAATCACCTCCTGCTCATTCCATTCGCCGGTTTGCCTAAGAAAGCCTCGCTTCGCTGGAGCCAGTCCGTAGGCGGAACCATGGTGCTGACGCGGATCAAGTTTGGCATATTTGGGGTGAGCGCTGTCCAGTACTTGCAATTCGCACATTCCATCATAAGCCGCGTTGCCTTTTGCCGGATAACGAATGGCCAATCCATTGTTTCCCCCCGGAGGGAGTTTGAATTCGAGTTTCACCGAAAAGTCCTTAAAAATGCGCTCCGAGTATAAGGTTCCCCCCTTCCCTTTCTTGCAACGGATCGAGCCGTCAACCACTTCGTAGTTGTCGGTTGCTCCCTGCCATCCTTTTAGGCTTTTTCCATCAAAAAGGTCCACGTAGCCAACCTCGTCGTCCACCTCGCAGCAACTCGGTTTCAATTCTTTAATGAAAATGTTTCGCCACCGAATCTCACCCCCATGAGTTTGGAGTTGTATGGGTCCTCGAAATGGCAGCGGTTTTCTTTTTTCAATCGGAGTCTTGCGGTCCCAATAATTGGTGAGCGGAGCTTGATCCACAACCAATTCTTCGTTGAGAATGACGGTTACTTCATTTCCTCTCATGGTAATGTGGAAATGATTCCATTCTCCCAAAGGCTTGTCGGCATGGGTTAACGGATCTCGCCCCGGAGCACCCGCCGGACCATTGTTCCACAGACCGCCCGAGCCCTTGTCCGCTCCGAGTTTCCATTTCCCGCCCTCTTCGGTGGTATCCCAGATTTGAACCTGAGGGACTCCGCGTAAATAGATACCACTGTCAGCGCCGGCGACCGTTCTGTATTCAAGCATCAGTTCGAAATCCGCGTAATTCTTGAGAGTGGAAAGAAACAGCCCTTTGCCGTCGTTAACCAGTTCGCCGTTTTCAACCGTCCAATGCTTGGCAACGTCAAGCAGACTGGATTTCCATTTGGCCTTGAAGTCCTTCTGAGGTAATGCCATCCATTTTTCCGGGTCTTCGGTTTTCAGTCCCCACCATCCTTCCAAGTCGATTCCATTGAAAAGGGGGACGAAGCCTGAAGGAGCTTGGGAAAACAATGAGATGCAGGCAAGTAGCTTTGCAAAAAGTAAGATCGCTTTAAATTTCATGACATGTGTTCAGTTTCGAGTATGCAGAATTTGTTTTTCTTAAGATTTGAGCAAGGTCAAAACAAGCTTTGCTGAATATAGGTTAGGCAAGAAGCATGTAGTTTACTCCCCTCGCAAAACCTCGGTTTTCCAGGAAATTGACAATCTTCTCTCGGGCTCCGCGTGATCCAGTCAAGCCAACGACAAACTCAAAGTCGGGACTTCCGATTTCACGAATGCTTTTGATGGGTGCATTGCCAACGAACCCACCGATCTTCTTTGGGTCTACCTCGTAAAAGCGATTTGGCATGATTCCGAAATGGGAAAGTAATCTAGCTTGTTTTCTGGCAATTTTCCCGGTCCCCCAGGCGGAAAGCGAAAGATCCTCTTTTAAGTGCTGATTCAGCCAGCGGGAAAAATACTTTGCTTTAACGGATTGAAAGGCTTGCTTCGAATACTCGTGGGCGATCCTTGACAGACGATTAGGGCTGTCTCTCCATTCAAGTAAGACTTTATTTATCTTTTCCATCTTCGCTCCTCTATGAAGCCATCTTAGCCACATTTCATAATCTTCGGGGAATTCACCTTTCCGGTATGGACCGTAGCGGGTGAAACTAGTCTTCCGAAAGACAACGGAGGGATGGGCGAAGGGACTGTCCACAAATCGGTTGTCGGAGATTTCCCTGTGCGAATGGAGATGATTCGTCCAGTCTACGTAAAGGCCGTAACCAATCGATTTTTCCTCCGCCATATCGGAGATTTGCAGTACTTCGGAGGACACCAAGTCCACTGCAGGCTTTTGCTTAAGATATTTGAGTTGTTCTTCTAGGCGGGTTGATCGCATGAGGTCATCCGAGTCCATCCTTGCAATAATTCCAGAGTTCGCCTTTTCAACCCCGAAATTGAGAGCGTCCGCTATGCCTACGCCCGGTGTATTCAAGCACTTTATGCGCGAATCTTCATGAGAGTAACCTCGGATTATTTCCGCAGAAGTGTCCGTCGAATGATCATCTATGGCTATCAATTCCCAATCAGGGTAACTTTGAGCAAGGATTGAATTCATGCATTCACGGATGGTTTCGCCTGCATTACGAAACGGAAGAATAATCGAGACTTCGGGTTTCAACGAGAGTATGATTACCTCTTCAGTTAAAGAGAGGTTTGCCGAATCGCTTCGTAAACTCCGATCCCGACCGACACAGCAAGATTCAGGGATCTCAAGCCATCCTTACCCTTGGGAATGCATACCCGGTTATCCTTCAGCCATTTATGAACGAAGTCCGGGGAACCATGCCCCTCATTTCCAAACAGCAAGCCATCGCCTCTTTCAAACTTGCATTCCCAAAGCGTTTTCTTGGCATGCGTGGTAAAGAGATGGATATTCTTCGGTCTATTCGGGCAAGAGAGAAAGGATTCCCAGTCCTCGTGTTCCAAAACATCAAGCTTTTTCCAATAGTCCATTCCGGCACGCCTGAGATTTTTGTCATTTATCTCAAAACCAAGGGGATGAATAAGATGTAAGCGACAACCTGCAAATGAGCATAACCGACCCACGTTTCCAGTGTTTTGCGGGATTTCAGGTTGAAAGAGAATCACCTCAATCATCGTTTCATCGCATTCTTCATGGCTTGATCAGTTTCTCTCTGGGCATCGCGTTTTTTTAGGTCTTGTCTCTTATCACGGTGATTCTTGCCCGTGCCTACTGCCAATTCGCATTTTATGAGGGAGCCCTTGAAATAAAGCCTGGTGGGAACGATTGTTTTTCCCGCCGCCTCAATTTCGTTCTTCAGGCGATCCAGTTCTCTTCGCTTAAGAAGAAGCTTACGAGGTTGCTGGGGCGAATGGTTCTCTTCCCCGCCAAATTCATACTCGGCGATGTGGGCATTGCAAAGGAATAGTTCATTCTTCGAGATTTTGGCATAAGATTCGGAGATTTGAGCCTTTCCGGCTCGAATCGATTTAACCTCCGTGCCCGAAAGTACGATTCCTGCCTCGTATCTATCTCCTAAGGCAAATTTGTGCCTTGCTTTGGAATTGGTTAGTACAGGCAAGGACGATTTATTTTTGCCCGGTTTTGCCATAATCAAAAATGTTCGCAGGGTACCTGCGCGAACACAAGATGGGAATTATATCGAAAAACTCAGGATTCGTCGGACTCACTCCACTCTTGGAATGAGATCTTACCCTCTATGATTTCCCTTAAAGCTATGTCTTCGGGTTCAAGTTTCTCCAATGACTCGACCAATGGTTTATTGCCATGCTTTAGTTGCTTGGACCTTCTTGACACTACGTTAATGAGGGTGTTTGGGTCGCTGATGATTGCTTGAGCTTCTTTTAGGTATTCGTCTCTCACGGAATAAATGGAATTGAGGGTCGCTAATGAGTTAAATTTTAAACAATATTAAAACCTACTTTTTTGCAATGAATTTCGACATGGGATGAATAAAGATTTATACGTTGGATACACAACCTGCGCATCCGAACATGATGCCCATCATTTATTGGATGCGCTTTTGAGCAAATCATTGGTTGCTTGCGGGCAAGTAAGCGGTCCAATTTTATCAAAGTATTGCTGGGATGGTGAAATTAAATCGGAAACGGAATGGCGTCTGACTCTGAAATTCAAGATCGAC
>Ga0163109_10002617_pt1 | contig 13983 bp, 12 predicted proteins | sample CRUFie1St13metaG_FD_108704 | JGI IMG/M metagenome (GOLD analysis project Ga0163109, IMG submission 108704) | Marine microbial communities from the Costa Rica Dome - CRUD Field 142mm St13 metaG | ecosystem: Environmental > Aquatic > Marine > Oceanic > Photic zone | place: Costa Rica: the Eastern... | reverse complement strand
ATCGGGATCCAGCTTCACGGCAACCGCAACATGGGCATCGACTACCGTAACATCAAGGTAGCCGAACTCTAGGATCTAGCGATCCGTCTCTAAGTAGCTGCAATGGCACAATGCAGCAGCATTTAATAAACTCGCCCTACGTAAAGTCATGAGACGATCACTCTTTCCACAAAACTTCTTCGCCCTCATCCCATTGTGCGGACTTGCACTTCTCATTCTCTCATCTCGGACTTCTTCTGCATTCCCCAAAATACCTGAGGAGCAGGGTGCGCGCAATCTGGAGGAGTACGCAAAGACCTACTCTAATCGCGAGGAATGGCAGGCTCGTGCCAAGAAGATCAGAGCTGGTATTCTCGAAGGTTCAGGACTGAATCCGCTGCCTCGTCGTACACCTTTAGAAAGTGTCATTCACTCGCGAAAGGAGATGGATGGCTATTCTGTAGAAAACGTATACTTTGAAAGCCTGCCTGGCTTCTTCGTGACTGGTAATCTTTACCGCCCACTTCGCAAAGGAAGCCTCAATAGTTTCGCTGGCGTACTCTGTCCGCACGGACACTCCAAGGAAGGCCGTACAGCTGAGTACACTCAGGTGCGCTGCGCGGCTCTAGCCCGCATGGGATCCATTGTATTCGCCTACGACATGGTGGGCTGGAACCAAGACAACCGCCAAACTGACCACCGCAAAGACAAGAACGTCTTCGCCTTTCAGACTTGGAACAGCATGCGGGCACTAGACTTCCTCTTAAGTTTTAGAGAAGTTGATCCCCGACGCATAGGTGTGACCGGTGAGTCTGGGGGTGGCACACAGACATTTATGCTCACCGCACTCGACGACCGTGTGCGTGTGGCAGCTCCAGTAGTTATGGCGTCCGCCCACTTCTATGGCGGATGCAACTGTGAGAGCGGTGTGCCGATCCACAACCGTAAGGAATACCAGACGAACAACGCGGAGATTGCCGCCATGGCTGCGCCCCGTCCCCTACTACTGGTATCTGTTGGCGGGGACTGGACGAAGAACACACCCAAGGTCGAGTTCCCCTACGCCCAGCGCGTTTACAGTATCATGGGCGCTCCCGGCAACGTACAGAATCATCATCTCCCTGAAGACAAGCACGGTTACGAGTTCTCAAAACGCCAACCTGTCTATCGTTTTTTCGCCCAGCACTTGAAGCTGCGACTAAGCCGTATCTCTGATGACGAGGAAAAGATCTCGGAGGATTTCTTTAAGCCCATAAAAGCTGAAGAGCTCTTTGCCTTTAATGATAGCTATCCGCGACCCAATCACGCAGTCCAGGGTGCATCAGCCTGCCTAGCAGCTCTTCGCAAGGCCCAGAAATAGATTCGCCTATAGCTCATCTTTTACCGCCTTCTGCCAACGCTGAAGAAACGTCTTCCGAGGAAGTACACGTGCCCCAAGGTCGAGTTTGTATCGCATCCCTGGATGCCCAAGATTCCAGAAGGTAATTCCTTGCGCCTCAAGATGTTCTGCCAACAAATGCATCTGCAACTTACCTGCATGATTGTGGGTATGGTTCTCCCGATTGAGAAATCCAGTGAGACTGGTGTAGGTTCGGCCAATGCGATAGCCAATTTCTCCGGCGACAATCCCATAACCAGATGCCTCAAGACCTACAGGAATAAGCTCAAAGTCTCGGTGAATGGAATCCTTCAACAGAGCCTCAAGTAAATGCTCATATTCCTCAATTAGCCAGCACGGCTGATGACATTTACGAATACCCTCGACCACTGTAGACAAGTTACAACCAACGATCAGGTTATAGTTTTTTGAAGTGCAAGCGGAACTTTGCATCCATCTTCTAAGCGTCCGACCAATGTGCCGATTTTCCCAATCAAGTACGGCATAGGCTTCTTGAATTTCAGGAATCAAAAGGGGAACGCTCACCAAAGGTTCATCCCCAGCATCAGGTGCCTCATAATCAATGGCGGTCGTAATAAATCCTAATTCTGCCAAGCGAATGTAGAAACTAGGATCCCATTCTCTGGACCAGTAGAGAGTCTCTTTTGCTGTCAATATGGCTTGAACCAACGACTCGGCATCAAGCACCTCACTGGATATCGGATAAATGGACTCCTGAGACTCAGACATGTCGAAAATCTAGCCTTAACATTGAAGCCACTCACCGGTCTCTTCACACTTAAATCGCCGTGGTCGAGAAGAACCCAACTCGTAGTGCAATCTTCTTTCTGAAGCCAGATCGATGAAGGTTGGGTAAAGTTCACGACTCGTCCATAACCAAGCGTTCATAGCACCATCCAAATACTTCAATTCCTTCATCTCTTGGGGAAAAGCATCTTCCCAACTACTACAATCTTTCAAGCACCAGTCCAAATCCTGCAATTGCATCGATTGACCGAAATCCATTTTACAGAGAACGCTCTTCTGAAACTGAAATAAAGTTTCCAAAGAACGCCAGTCCGACTCGATATCCTGAAAGATCAGTCGAGCGGTTTCCTCTTCACCGACTTGAGCCAACATCCATGCCTTGGAAGCTTTCAGACAAGGATGGGTAACGACAGGCAAAATAGAAAGATTCCACTGGTGTGCTTCCTCGATCTCATCTTGTGAAAGCTCCCAGTACTCTTCAGGGAAAAAGTTTCCCAATTCAGGAAGTTCTTTCACACAACGAAACACTACCATCGTCGCTTCAGGAATCCAGCTCCGAAACTCAAAATACTCACGCAGCCGATACATGGCAATCTGGATAAAGGACTCAGTAATCCACAAATAGTCCTGATGAATCACGTGGCTACTACCTGGGATCAGGTAAGGAAAGAACTTCGATACCGTATTGCGAACTATTGGAACAGTCTTCCACGCATCATTGACCAGAAGCTCGATAGGCTGCCCACTCCAACCCTGTTGCTCTAGGTCAGCTACATAGACATTCACATACTCCAGAAAATCTCGGATCTGGTTCTTGTATTCATCAACAAAGATTTCTGCATCTCTGTATTTATCTGCCAAATGAGAACCCTGTACCCACATCTCCATAAATGAATCCCACTGGAAACGATCGAAGGCATCCACATATGAAAGATCTTTTTTGATACGTGGATTAACTGCCAATCCCCGACCAAGAGCCTTGGTTAATGACCCCAACCATGGCCCAAACTCAACGATTCGGCCTTGGCCAGTAAAGACTTTAGAAGCAAAAAGCTGGCAATAACGTTGCTCTTGGCGACTCGTGGCGGCAAAATCTGACATCTAGCTCCAAAGCATCTGCAAAGAATAGAAATGCAAGACCAACCGATGTAGATCTAGAATGTAAGGGTAATTATGAGACTCTAGGAGTTGTTCGTGTTATGGAGCAATCTTGTGCAGGTATATTACAACTCATCGACCACTACATTTCACGCAGGTGGCAGCATCAGGAGAGAGTTCCAGACGCGCTTCAGGGATTGGCTCCTTGCAAGCGATGCAGATGCCATAGGTGCCTATGGACATGCGTTCAAATGCACTCTGTATGCGTAGAAGTTGATTTTCTCTACGACGTCGAAGCTCCAGTGCCATCTGCTGATCTTGCATGGCATCCATTCGAGAGAGGCGTCCAATAGAAGTATCCAGCTTTACTGCGGAGGAGGAGTCTTTGCTTGTGTCAAGGTGTTCTTTAATTTCTAAACGGAGTTCCTTGAGACATTCTCGGAAATGCTTGATACGTTCGGGTTCCATAACGAGGAGCTACTCTAGTTTTACTGTAATTTCTGCGCTGAAGGCTAAATGATGGTCGAGTCTTTCAGCTATAGTCCGAGCAATTGTGGAACGGTTACGATCGAGTTTCCCATGAAACAGTTTCTTTTCGAGATGAAGGATGGTGACAGGTTGATCGAGGTTGAGCATTTGATCATTGAGTAAAATATTTAAACGACTGACACCTTCAGCTTCAAGAACACGAACAACTTGACCTTCTATCTCGGCAACTATCTTGCTACCTGGCTTTACTTGATCCTTCGGTAGGGCCAACCAATAGAAACGTGAATGTGTAACCTTGGATTGCTTCCAGACTATACGTTCAGGGATAGGGTTGCGGATAAATTCACTCATCCACGGAATGGCTTCAGCATCTCGGAGTTTCATCCAGTGCCCCAGTCCCTTATGGATCTTAACCGCGTGAACGTAGCCTTCGGGATCTCGCTTTTGAAGTGTGGCAAGTTGCTCAGCCCACTTAGCTGCTACTTTGTTACGGTTGTATCCGCTATCAAGAGCACCTACATGAATAGCAAAGCCGATGTTTCTAAGACCCAGAGGCGAGGCGTCGTTTGGGTGTCCCGCCATCATAGATGCAGCAGCTAGGCGATCGGCCATTCTGGGCGCGAGCTGATAGACTCCATCTCCACCTGCGGAGTAACCCATAAAATAGACTCGGTTGGGATTCGCACCCATTACATGCACAGCTCCTTGAATGAGACGGTCAAAAAAATGGTCGACATGGGACTGATGCCAGAGATTCCAAGTATTGGTAGGCGCTCGAGGTACGAGGCAGAGGCTATCCGGAGGTTGATAAAGGCGGATTTGATTGCGCCATTGTGAGTCATTGACTTGAGCAGGTGCACCTCCTCCACCATGCATCGAGATGTATAGATCCCATCCAGCGGAAGGTTTGCGGCCAAAAGTACGGTATTCGAATTTCATGACCTTATCGCCAATCTTCACCTGCTTAACTGCCCATTCGTTCTGAAAGGCAGGCTTAACTACAGAGATCTGTTCCGCTAAAAGTTTCTGTGTGACGTGATCTGCTTCTTGACGAGTAAGAACGGAACCATTTAGCAGAACCGCATTAGCCAGAAAGACGGATGGAAACAGAAGACGCTTCATTAGAACTCAGGGACTTTTAATCACAAGAGGTTGGTGGCGTACGCCCTTTTTATCTGGAAGAAACATGGATCCGACTTCCACCACAACCTTGTCTAGATCGACACTTGTCTTTGCACACTGAGGACTCTTCTCGGAGTTGTAATAGGCATAAGCCGATTTTAAGGGAGGAGCTTTTCCGTTGAGTCTAGGATAACCAAAAGTCACAGATACCTTTGGTATTCCTGATTTTGGAATTTTGCTTGTTGCATAGATTTCCACAAAGGCAGCGTTACGATCCCAGAAGGTGAAGTCCTCGCCTTCGAAACGAAGGCTGCCCATATAGGTGGTGAAGTCGCTCTTGTGTGAACGAACAAGGCAGTGAAACCAAGTATGCGGTTTTTCTTTAATCAGCTCCAAGTCCCCTTTCACAATTGAATAAGTGTAGGTACCTGCCTTCCATGCATAGGTTCGACGTACACTACAGAACTGCCCTTCATAACCCGCACTTTCGCAGAGGCCACCTTTGACAGTGCGTACATGAGATAGACCTATCGGTTGCTTGAGATCATGAGACCAGCGAGAAAAGATGGCACCGCGACCCGGATGCACTCGAGTTCGACTTTTTTTAGAAGCCCAACCATTCACATTGGTTTGAAGACCCCCATAGAACTGCAGACCGTTGATCTTGGCGATTCCCACAGGAGAGATGTACAAGTTGTAGCTTTCGGGAATATCTCGATCGATGGTAACATCCACCTCTAGCGACTCAAAGTTTGCCGTCGGATTCTCAAAGCGCCACCAAATATCTGTTAGGTGCCATGGAAGTCTTGGTAACCCGATGCCAAGTTTAGCTGCCATTTCCTGCGCAGAAGGCTGCTGATGAGACAAGGGTTCAGCCAAAGTTGAACCAACAGCCGAAAACATAAGAAAGAAAACAAGAGGTGAGGCTTTAGGCATGGACTAACAGCTTGTCACTTAAGGCCTACCTCGCAATGCAAATCCTTGACGGCTTATGCACAGATGGATTGCTTCGTAAGCCTCGTACATGTACATGATTCGAAATCTAATCATTCTTCTGTTGGCGCTGGTAGCAACAAAAGGTTCAGCCTTTGGATCTCAACCATTTCCTCAACCACACAACACACAGGAAATTACCACTCCTTTTCTCTCTGCCGAAGAAGCGATTACAGGTATAAATTTACCAGAAGGCTTCACCATCAATCTCTTTGCTGGTGAGCCTCACGTAAATCAGCCTATTGCGATGACTTGGGATGCCAGAGGCAGGCTCTGGGTTGCCGAGTGCTACACCTACGCCAAGAGCGGTATCAAGTTTGATACGAATCTGCGAGACCGTATCCTCATCTTCGAAGACACCAATCAAGATGGCCGTTTCGACAAGCGCACCGTATTCTGGGACCAAGCTCAGCGCCTCACCAGTATCGCAGTTGGCCACAGAGGCGTTTGGGCTACCTGCGCCCCCAACTTCATCTTCATACCTGATAAAAATGGCGATGATGTTCCAGATGGAGACCCAGTGATACTTCTAGATGGTTGGGAGGGTAATCCTATCGGCCACAATATTGTCAACGGACTCAAGTGGGGAATAGATGGTTGGCTATATGGGAGGCATGGCATCACTACGACCTCGCACGTTGGCACTCCTGGAACTCCTCAAGAGGAGCGCAGAAAGTTGAGATGCTCTATTTGGCGATACCACCCTATTCGCCATAGCTTTGAGGTCGTCTGCGAGGGTACTACAAACCCATGGGGTCACGATTGGGACGAACATGGACAACTCTTTTTCATCAATACCGTCATAGGTCACCTTTGGCATGGTGTTCCAGGGGCCTATTTCAAGCGTATGCACGGACAGCACTTTAATAAGCATCTTTACGAACTTATCGATCAAACCGCAGACCATTATCATTGGGACAAGGGAAAGGAGCACTGGGCCGATCTTAAAAGAAAGGGCATGACCACCAGCACCGATCAAGCAGGCGGTGGTCATGCACATTGTGGAATGATGATTTATCAGGGTCAAAACTGGCCCACTCATTACCAAGGGAAAGTCTTTACTGCCAACCTTCACGGGCGTCGCATCAACTGCGACCGACTCCAACGTAAAGGTGCAGGTTATACGGGTAAACATGAGCCCGATTTCATGAAGATTGCTGACCCATGGTTTCGAGGTATCGAGATTGATTACGGTCCTAACGGCGAGGTCTACATTCTTGACTGGTCTGACATAGGTGAGTGCCACGAGAATGATGGTGTTCATCGGACTTCAGGACGTATTTATAGAATCATCCATGGAAAGCTACAGAAACCCAAATTTGGCGACCTTAGAAAAATGAGCACCCTGGAACTGGCCCATCTCCAGGCTGATGGCAACGAGTGGTATGCCCGAAAGGCTAGGTTGATCCTTCAGGAACGAGGCAATCAAACCAAATCAACTCCCAGCGAAGTGAAGGCTCGTGAATTTCTATTACGAACACTTACAGAGTATGAAGATGTACGAATCAAACTCCGAGCACTTTGGACCCTCCACATCATGAGAGATGGACTCTCGGAGAACATGCTACAAAAGCTTCTAGAGCACAAAGAGGAACATCTCCGATTGTGGGCAACGAGGCTACTAGCTGATGACGGCAAAACTCCCTCCAACCAGTCAATAAATGCAATGACTCGTCTTGCCGCCAAGGAAAGCTCAGGGCTCGTCCAACTCTACATGGCTTCAGCCTTGCGCAATTTTCCGAGCGAAAAAAAATGGCAAATGGCCACACAACTTGCCAGCAAAGAAGCTTTTGTAGAAGACCCTGTGCTGCCACTAATGATTTGGTACGGAATCGAACCAGCAGTCGTTGGCAACCCAGCAAAGGCTCTCCAGTTGGTCAGGGCGACCAAGATGCCTAAGCTTCGCCAATTCATTCCCAGAAGACTGGCTGCGAATTAATTTTTACTACCAAAAAAATAAACGTTTAAAGAAAGGCCCCACATGCATTCTACTGACCGAAGAAATTTCATCCGCCAAGGCGCTTTTGGTGCAACCGTTTTCTTGGCAGGCACCACTGCATCTTCTCCTGTCCTTGGAGCTAGCGATCGTTTGCGCGTTGCCGTTGCCGGTCTTAACGGCAGAGGTAATAGCCACATCAGTGGACTTGCCGGCCAGAAAAATGTTGAAGTGGCATGGCTGATCGACCCCGATAGTAAAGTACTTGAACGCCGGGCTCATGAACTTCGTAAGCGTACCAATGCAAAGGTCAAGACCGCCACTGACATCAGAAAGGCTCTTGAAGATCCCGAACTAGATGCGGTCTCCATAGCCACTCCAAACCATTGGCACTCTCTAATGACCATTTGGTCCGCACAGTCGGGGAAGCACGTATATGTGGAGAAACCAATGAGTCATGATGTTGCCGAAGGGCGCATATGTGTCGAAGCACAAAAGAAATATGGCGTAGTCATTCAACATGGCACACAGCGACGTAGCGACGCTCGCACTGCCGGACTTCACGAGGCCATACAAGCTGGCAAGTTTGGAAAGCTCAAAATTGCTTACGGCTACTGCTGTAAGCCTCGCGGCAGCATCGGTATTAAGAGCCCGTCAAGCCCTCCAGCCAATCTCGACTGGAACTTATGGCGCGGCCCAGCAGTCATCGAACCTTATCACGGCAACTACATCCACTACAATTGGCACTGGTTCTGGTCTACTGGCAACGGCGACCTTAACAACCAAGGCACACATCAACTCGACGTTGCCCGCTGGGCAATCGATACAGATCAGACTCATCCGGTCCGTGCCCGTGCCATAGGAGGCCGTTTTCAGTGGGGCGATCAAGGCGAGACTCCCAATACCCTATTCGGCATCGCCGAATATCCCAATGGCCAACAGGTCATGTTCAACGTGCGCAACGTCAACTACAAGGGGTACCAACGCCAGGTTGAAAACGAATACTATTTCGAAGATGGCGGAAAGATTGTTCGAGGCAAATACTACGCAAAGGGCAGCACAAATGGAGAAAGTATCTCTGTGTCATCAGGCAAGGTGACCGAGGGTGGCAACTGGGGCAGTTTTGTCACCGCCTGTCGTGCAGGCAAACCAGAAATGGCAAATGGAAATGTATATGATGCCCACTATGGTTGCGTTCTCGGACACCTCATGAACAACTCCTACCGCCTAGGCGAAAAAGTGCCCTTCAATGCAAAGGCTGGCAAGTTTGGAGATGATGCTGACGCCAACGAGCACTTTATGAAACTACACTCGATCATGAGTGATGGTGTAGGTATCCCAGAAAACGAGGCTGAGTATATCGTTGGACCATGGCTCTCATTCGACCCCAAAACTGAAAGACACAGAGGCGAACACGCCAAGGCAGCAAATGCACTGCTTCAAGACCCCAATCGTAAGGGTTTTGAAGTGCCAACGGCAAAAAAGGTTTAACCCAAACTACACTGGCAGTTCCCAGCCTTTTCGGTACTGGCGACGGATGTATTTGTCGGCGTCAGGATTTCCTCGTGCCTTTAGGTTCTTGGCGTCCCATTCTATTTTCTCACCTGAACGGATGGCTACGTTACCGAGAAGGACTGTTTCCGAAAAGGGGCCCGACTGCGCAAAGTTAGATAATGGCTGTGGTCCACCACTTCGAATGGCATTAATCCATTCATAATCTTCATCTTTTGTCCGGGCAAGAGTTGGTTCCGGTGCCTTGAAGCCTTCTTTCACAAAGTCTAGATACCCCTTCTCACCGGTGGTGATAGTTCCATCCAGATGCTTCACGACAAAGTTGGTGTTGCTACGGTTGAAGTAGAGAGTCCCCTTAGTTCCAACTAAGATTGATCCGTACTTGGACGAACCTGTAAATTTGCCATCCTTATTACGTTTGTAGAGCTCGACACCTTCACAAAGTTCTTTGGCAGGGACGACAGGTTCATCGCCATCGCGACCGTCATACCATTTGAGCATAACAGGGGGCTTTTTGCCACGAGCGGGAAATTGGTAAGTGACCACCGACCATTTTGGAGCGGAAACCTCAGTATTACCACCAGACTGAGCTACAACGGAATCAGGAGAACCTAGGTCTAACGCCCAATATGCCATGTCCATGATGTGGCAGGCCATATCGCCAAGCGCACCAGTGCCATAGTCCCACCAACCACGCCAGTTGAAAGGCAGGATACCCTTTGCAAAGTCACGTTTGGGGGCGGGGCCTAGCCAGAGGTCCCAGTCTAGATGCTTGGGAATATCCACTTTGGCGGGAAAGGAAGACATACCCTGCGGCCAGATGGGCCGGTTTGTCATAACATGGGCCTCGGTGACATCACCGATGATACCTGCGTTGATTAGCTCGACGGCGCGCCGGATGGGTTCACCAGCGTGAGCCTGATTGCCCATCTGGGTGACGACACCTTTCTTCGCGGCCACTTCAGTCATCAACCGTGCTTCGTGGACGGACCATGTAAGAGGTTTTTGAGTGTAGCAGTGCTTGCCCATTTGCATAGCAAGCAGAGAGGCTGGAGCATGTACATGATCTGGAGTGCTAACGGTTACCGCATCGATATCCTTATCCATCTCCTCCAGCATTTTGCGAAAATCCTTGTAGACTTTCACCTTATCGTCGTTCTCCGTGAAGAAATCAATGAGCCGAGCGCCTCGGGATAGATCAACATCGCAGAGAGCAACGATCTTGGCGCCGTGCTTGTCTGCTCCCATGACATCACTGGACCCTTTTCCACCCACACCAATACCTGCAACATTGATTCGACTATTGGCTCCAAATACTTGGCTGGGGACATAGTTGCAGGCGAAGGCTGTTGTGGCAGCAACCTTTACAAAGCTTCTTCTGGAAGAGTAAGTTTTCTTGGTTTTCATGGAATCGATATTGGCTGAAATCATAGGTCTCAGGGAAAACAACGCCTCCGCACGAAACACTCTTCTCTAACGTTGGCAAGACATTAGGTCTCGACAATATTTGACAGCTTCAAGGGCTACATTACCTATATTTTCTTTCATGTCAGATATCCTCGAAAACCCAGAACTGCACAACAAACTGAGCGCGCTTGGCAAGGCGCTGGTCAATCAGGAACTAGCTCAAGTGGCTATCCCCCCCCAAGAGCCATCAGATGGTTTCTGGTTTGGTGGAGGCAACGTAATATCAGACATTGATGGCACGCTGACGCTATGCGGACGCTACAGGAACTACGGAGACTCACGCACAGGAACAGGCGCAGGGCAACGCGGACTGGAATTTGCTATCTTCAAGGCCGAAGGCCCTTTTGGCCCGTGGGAGAAAGTAAAAAGCTTCACAAAGACAGACCTAGCCTGTGGAGGGATAGGCGTTGTTTCAATCGAGGGCGGCGGACTACTTAGAACCTCCAATGGTTATGAACTATTCGTTTCTACTGAAAAGGACCGCCCTTATCCAACTGGCTACGAGGGATTCCAGAAACCTGGCACTGGCGTCTGGAGTATAGATTGGTTGGCGGCAGATAATATTGAAAACATTGATCCAACTCAACTTTCACCTCTACTAAATTCGGAAGAGCTAGCTACGCTTCACATAAAAGACCCAGTTCCTGTCCCCCACCCTGACGGAAAATCTGCTGCTTTGATCTACTGTCACCATCCCTTTGGATGGAGCAGTTCTAACTCAGGCCTGATGGTAAGGAAAGGGCCAGCAGGCAAGGACTTTGAACCTGTCACCAATGCAATGCTTCCACGTGGCAATACTTGGGATGTGGCATGTACTCGCATTACTGAGCGCCTTGCACTCCCCCAAGTTGGGATTCTCAAAGACCTACCCCCGCTCTCACTTTATTTTTATGATGGCGCTGAGTGCCTGCGCCAACTGGATGAAAATCCTCTTGCAGTTGCTCGTCCCAGAGGATGGTCGTGCGAAGAAATTGGAGGATTGGCCGTAGGTTCAGACGAAGACTTCCCTAGCCTACACCGAATCTCAGTGGACTTCCCACTATTCATCTCCAGTACAGGCACAGGATGTAGTCGATACGTAAGCACAGTTACCACTCCGGATGGTATTCTCGCACTCTGGCAACAATCTCAGAACGACCTTTCCCAACCACTCGTTTCCAACTTCCTAGCAATGGAGGAGGTTGAACATATCCTCACAAATTAACTCCAACTCAAACGATTGTTGAAAATGCACACTACAGATCGTCGCAAATTCATTAAGACCTCTGCTGGAATAGCCGCTGGAACGACCCTCACCTCAAACATCTCCGCCCAGGCCCCCAAAAGTACCACCCCCAAGAACTTCAAGATTCAAAAAGGCCGAATCAAACAGTCAGTCATGGGCTGGTGCTTCAAACCCATGGCGATACCCGACCTAGCGAAAGCTTGTAAATCCATTGGTCTGGTTGCTATGGAAGGAATCTCCCAAGAGCATTATCCTACAGTCAAGAAGTTGGGCATCACCATTTCCTTAGTAGGAAGTCACGGTTTTAAGAACGGCCCCGTAGATCCAGAAAACCATGCCGAGTGTCGAAAAAAGCTCAACGACGCCATAGACCTCTGCGCAAAGGAAGGCTATAAGCGGGTCATCACATTTACCGGAATGTCCAAGAAGGGAATTTCAGACACGGCAGCCACAAATAACTGCATCGACCTATGGAAATCCGTTCTACCGAAGGCTGAAAAATACGGAGTCACGCTCTGCCTAGAACACCTAAACTCCCGCGATGACTCACATCCGATGAAAGGCCATCCCGGTTACTGGGGAGACGACGTAGATCATTGTGCCGAACTGATTCACAAAGTGGCATCTCCAAGCCTCAAGCTTTTATTCGACGTATATCACGTTCAAATCATGAACGGTGATGTCATTCGCCGCATACGCCAATATAAGGATATCATCGGCCACTACCACACAGCCGGCAATCCGGGCCGTGCTGAACTGGATGATACACAGGAAATCAACTATCCTGCAGTAATGCGTGCTATTTTAGAAACCAAATACGATGGATTTGTTGCGCAGGAATTCATCCCGACTTGGGATGACAAGGTATCCGCATTAAGACATGCGGCCATGGTCTGTGACGTTTAAAAATTCAAAAACTCAATAATCATGGCATTTCAGTTTTGTCTAAACACAAGTACGATTAAGCCTCAGCCACTGCTGAAGAAAATTGAACTCGCTGCCAATGCAGGCTTCACTGGCATTGAGCTATGGATCAATGATATTTACGATTTTATTGGCCGTGGTGGTGAAGTTGCAGATGTAGAGCGAGCGTTGGCTGACCACGGACTATTCGTACCCAGCGTCATCGCCATTCGACAATGGGGAGACATGGACGGATGGGAGTACCAACTCGTCCTAGATGAAGCCCGTCGGCGCTTTGCTCTCGGTGCGAGACTTGGCGCCAAGTACATTGTGGCGACCCCGCCCCTAGAGAAAGAAGGTCAGGATCACCTACCCAGTCGCTACAAAGATCTACTTAACATCGGTCGCGAAGAGGGAATTTTTCCCACCTTTGAGTACATTAGCTTCTTCAAGTCTGTCCACAAACTACGTGATGCATGGCGTATCGTGCAGGAAACTGATGACCCTGACGCTACGCTGATTCTTGACGCCTTCCATAACTGGAACAGTGACTCCACCTTGGACGACCTTCGGCAAATTCCAGCTGAGAGAATCAGCCACTACCATATCGACGACGCACACCCTGATAAACCCGCGCTGACTCAAAAAGATCCTGACCGTGTAATGATTGGCGAAGGTCAAATTGACCTAGTTGCTGAAATTGCAGTACTGCGGGAGATCGGCTACGAAGGCACAGTGAGCCTCGAACTTTTTAACGAGACACTCTGGGCGAAAGATCCTTCTGAAGTTCTGAGGGTGGGAATTGACCGAATGCAGGAGCTATTTCAATAACTTCATCCCCGAGGCAGGAAATTGCGATTGCGGTTGAACGGGGCCAGTTGTGTCGAATTACTTGAAGTAGAACAGCATGAACACTGCGCAGGCAGCAAGAAGGCCACCCCAGAAGCGGTCTTCCTTTAAAATGCTGTAAGCGCGCCCCCTGCTCGCAGCCTTGAGCATCATTTTAAGGACGTTATCTAGGAACATGATCCAAGTCCATAATGCAGCTACTGCTCCTGCTGCGACAGGTGGTATGAAACTCTTCCACATCAATACACCCAACACAGCATATAT
>Ga0163109_10002615_pt1 | contig 13991 bp, 14 predicted proteins | sample CRUFie1St13metaG_FD_108704 | JGI IMG/M metagenome (GOLD analysis project Ga0163109, IMG submission 108704) | Marine microbial communities from the Costa Rica Dome - CRUD Field 142mm St13 metaG | ecosystem: Environmental > Aquatic > Marine > Oceanic > Photic zone | place: Costa Rica: the Eastern... | reverse complement strand
ATTATACAGGTACAGGAAGTGTAGGCCTTACAGTAAGTTTAGGATTTCAAGCTAGATTCATTATGGTTAAAAAAGTACACCCAAGTGGAGATAGATGGTTAATAGCAGATACTGAAAGACATGCAGCAGCAAATAACGATGCTTTTATAGATTCAACTTCATCTCACGTTGAAAGTGACTTTAACTGTGTCAATGGAATTTCATTCAATTCCGACAATTTTGTCGTTAACACTACCGACGGTTCATTTAATAGTTCTGGAGGCAAGTATATTTACTTAGCCATTGCATAATTTAACTTAAAAAGACGATATTTATTAAAGACAGCTATCAATAAAAAAATTATTATAACTCATGAAAATACAAAACCCATCAATTACACAGATCGCTGCCTTAACAGGTAGTGGTGCTAACTTAACGGGATCATTTAGTGGAGCTCTAGCAGCTACTAATGCCATTGTATCATCTTCAGCTCAAATTGGAAGTGATATATCAGGATCATTAGGTGCTAACGCAGCTTTAATTAGAACGTTAACAGCAACAAGTATATCTGAATCATTATCTGCAACAGCAGTAGCAGCATTAGGAGCTGGATTAGTTTCTGGATCTTCTATAGCCTCTTCAGCTCAAGGAGAAGTAGCATTGACTACTAACGGAGTAGCAGCAACAGCAGTTGATTTAGGACTTAAAACAGACGATAATGTACAATTTACCAATCTTACATTAAGTGGTAACTTAACAGTTAACGGTACAACAACAACAGTTAACTCTACTACATTAGATATCGGAGACAATATTATATCGTTAAACGGAACTGCAGCATCTAAAGGTGGTTTAGCAGTTAACGATAACGCAGGTACTACTACTAGTGGATCTCTTTTATGGGATGGAGCTAATGATTATTGGGTAGCAGGACCTACTGGATCAGAAGTACAAATAGCATTAAGAGACGGACATGGATTAATTTCAGGTTCATCACTTGGATCAGCAGCACAAGGTGAAGTAGCATTAACTACTAACGGTGTTGCAGCATCAGCTATAGACTTAGGATTACAGACTAGTGATGATGTACAATTTGATAGCTTTGGAGTTGGTACAGCAGCATCTGGTACGACAGGAGAGATTAGAGCAACTGGTGATATAACAGCATTCTATTCTTCTGATGAAAGACTAAAAGAGAATTTTGCTACTTTAGATGGAGCTTTAGATAAAGTAAATCAATTAAACGGATATGAGTTTGATTGGAAAGATGGTATCGAAGATATAGTTTCTAAAAAGGGACATGATATTGGAGTTAAAGCACAAGAAGTACAAGCATTATATCCAGAGCTCGTTCATGAGAGAGACAATGGGTATTTAGCAGTTGATTATGTAAAATTAACAGCAGTATTATTACATGCAGTAAAAGAATTATCTGCAAAAGTAGATGAGTTAGGAAAATAATTCTTATATTATATTATGGGAATAGAGGTTTTAGTCGATTTAGAGACAAACAGGGGTCCAACAACGAGTTTGTTTATTAGAATTGATAGTTGGAAAGTAAATATGACAATCAACCAAGTAAGGTTTACAACAACCTCTTGGTTAGATAAAAGTTACGGAGATAAGTTTTTAAGAACTTACTTTGACGAGGATTTGAATCCTGCAATAGGATTGGTAAATTCAAAGTTAATCTATTATAAAGACGATTCATCAGATGGTGAGGAAATCTTTTTAGATAATTTATATGAAGTACCAATGTATGTTGAAAAGAAAGTTAATGAACCTATCTACGAAACTAAAGAAGTAACAAAAGAGGTTCCATATGTCAGTTTTGACGAAAATGGAGATGAAGTTACTTTATATAGAACAGTTACATCACCTGAGAAGGTTCATGTAGGGGATAAAAAGGTTACTAAAAAAGTAGTTGATTATGGTATAGTCAACGATCTTGAAAAGTTTTCTTATAAACACTTGGTTAAAGAACTAAGTAAGGTTTTTCCTAAAAATAAAATAAAAATAGTAGAATAATGGCAGTACATACCTACGGAGCAAACAATATAGCGTTTTCATCATTTGATACATGGTCAAATAATGTATCATCAGATTCTAATGTCACTATGAACAATGCATTAGCAGATGCAGTACCAGCTAACAGTAACCCTACTGCAGCTAGTGAAATCAGAAACAATAACTGGTTCTACGGTACATTACAAGTCTCAACAGGAGGCTTTGTTGATATATCAGCAGGTGGTTCGTATAGTGTATCAGATAGTCAAGGAGCTACTATAAAGAATGTTAACCTTGATGAGAATAACTTATCTTTAGTAGCTGATGAAACTGCTGCTTATCCTAGAACATTTGTTAGATGGAGAGCTGGAGGTTCTGGTGGAACTCAAATATCTACTAATACCACACTTACTCTTACAGCTGCAGATCAAACTTCAACTACAGTATTTTACGCAGAGTTTACCTAATAGTTAATTAAAGGTTTTGAATACATATTGGGTTTTTGAAAATATACGAGAAGACTCTACCTTCTATACAGAGTTAGATACATTACTTTTACTTAGTTCAGCATACTTATGGAAGAAACATCATCCTTCCTTTACTACTAATTTATGTGCTGATAAACTTACACTAGATCATTTAGATAAATTCAATGGATTATCAGTTTTTGATAAAGTTGAAGTTTTACCTAAAAATTCATTTATAGATAAAAACGTTTTTTGGGCTTCATCTAAATTAGAAAAATTAAGATTCGTTGAAGGTCCTACTATAGTTATGGACCATGATTTTTTAGTTTATGGTAATTTAGAGAAATATCTTAAAGATAATTTATTTTTTGCTCATGAAGAAGATGGAAGTAATTATTATGATACTTCTTGGAATCCTTTTATTAAAGAAATTGAACATATAGTAAGACGTCCTAAACCTCATGCTATAAATTGTTGCTTTACTTATTTTCCTGATAGTAAATTTGCTAATCATTATGCTAAAACTAGTTTAGAGTTAATGCATAAATTTACAGAACTAAAAGTACCTAATTCTAGATTTTTAATATTTGCAGAACAATTGCTTTTAAAGCATTTAATAGATCATTTTAACTTAAAATATGATACGTTATTAAATGAAAAATGGCATGCTAGAGATAAAGTATATATACCTAACGATAAAGGTCATATGAATTTTAACGAAAGTAATACTTTATATAGGCACTATTGGATGGATAAACCTCTTATAAAAGAAAGTAAAGAAGGGTTTGATTATAACCAAGAAATTACTATATTATATAATATACTACGTAAAACTCAAGTAGATTTAGATGCTCTTAAATCATGATTTTATAAAACTATTTCTAACCAATAATGGTGATACTCCAGTACCTTATAGATGGACTCATGGAGCTACTGATAAGCATTTAGGAGATGGTTTACTAATATACTCTATTATACAATTCATGAGAGCAAAAGTATGTGTATGCTTAGGTTCAGGTGGAGGTTTTATACCTCGTATAATGACTCAAGCAAGAGTAGATTTATATGATGCTGGTATATTTGAAGGAGATAGAGATTACAACTGGGGTGATATAGGAACAACTATTATAGTAGATGCAGCTAATGAAGTAGGAGGTAAAGTAGATTGGTTAGATAAAGATTCATTCTTTAGAAAAAACTTCTATCCTAGAATACTTAATGAAACTACTGAAAATGCATTTCATAATTTCTTCGTAAAAGAAGATATAAAGATAGATTACTTACATATTGATGCTGGTCATTCATATGATGATGTAAAAAGAGATTTCGAACAATATAGTACGTTAATGTCAGATAACGGTATTATATCAATTCACGATACTGACATAAGATATGCTCAAAACTATATAGTAAGTAAAGATATATCAGATCAAAACCACCATGATGAATTTGCTGAAGGACCTTCAAAGTTTATTCAAGAAATTTCTAATGACTGGCAAAGATTTGATTTCTTTAATGAAGGAGTATTAGATAATAAACCAAGTTCAACAGGATTAACAATTTTAAAGCATGCCTAATTTAGTTACAGTAGTAGGAGAGAATACACATATTCTTCCTCATATGTTAAAACATTATGAAGATCAAATTGATAAAGCATATGTATGTGTTTATCAGCAAGGTAAAGATGATGGTATATTAAAAGAAATAGAAGAACTAGGTATTGAACCTTATATGGTATTTACTGAAGATAAATACAATTGGAATAGAGTTACAGAAATATACAATACAGTCAAACAAACTAAACCTAATGATTGGTGGATAGTAGCAGATGATGATGAACTACAAGTATATCCAGAGCCTATAGAGGACATTATAGAGAATTGTGAGAAACATGGTTATGACTTTGTGACAGGTGGTTTCTTGGACCGTATAGGTAAAGATGGCATATTTCCTGAAGTAACGAGAGATACTAATATTCATAAAGCTTTTCCTATGGCAGGGTATTTTAGATATCCAATGTCTAAAGCCTGCACTAATAAAGTTACTCTTATGAAAGGTTATCAAGATGTTACTCCTGGTCAACATTATGCTCAATTTGACGATGGAACTAATAGTTGGGGTACAGGTCATCATAAGAGAATGCCAATAAATGAAATATTTGTACAAGTGCACCATTTTAAATGGGATAAAACATGTGTGAATAGAATTAAAAAAGTAGCAGATAATAAAAAAGAATATTCATTTTCAGATGAATATAGAGTTATGTATGAATCTATTAAAGATTCTAATTGGAAAATAGACGTTAATAATCCTGAGTATTTAGTTGAAGATCTGAAGAATTTTGACTATATTGATTATAACGATTATACTCAATGGGATGAGTTAAAAGATAAAATAGTTTTAATATGAGTAAAGAAAGTTACGAACAACAAAGGTTAATTTTAGAAGAACGTAAAACTAAAGCAACTGAAAAGATTGCAAGGTGTTTAGACGCTCTAACTTTATGGTTTGAAGAAATCGATAAAGATGGATGGAATGAAAGAGCACAGTTTTACTTATCAGAATTTAGAAAAATGGTACCTGAGGATGAGCCAACAGAAGAATCATAAACTTGGCATAATAATTCCTTACAGAGATAGAGCTAATCAATTATTTGAGTTTAAAAAGGTAATCGATAATCATATTGACTTCGATTATGAACTTATTGTAGTTGAGCAGTTAGGTGATCAAGACTTTAACAGAGGTAAACTTCTTAATATAGGTTTTGTAAAAGCTGAAGAGTTAGGATGTGATTATGTAGTATTTCATGACGTAGATATGATACCTGTCGACGTAGACTATTCCTATGTTGATAAACCAATACACCTTATTACTGAGTTAGATTTACCAGAAGGTACATCAAGAACTTTATTTGATGAATATTTCGGTGGTGTTACTTTATTTCCTTCTAATATATTTAGACAGATTAATGGTTATTCTAATGAGTATTGGGGATGGGGATTTGAAGATGATGATTTACTACTTAGATGTCAAGAGAATCATATTAAGTTAGATGAAAAGAAAGTATTACAGAAAGGTAGAGAAGGTGTTGCATTAGAATTTAACGGTAAAGATAGTTTTGTTAAATGTCCTAATATAATTAACTCATATAGAAACTTTACTATATTTTGTTCTTTTGTAGTTGATAAATTAACTATTCAAGAATATGAAATAACAGATGAAATGTCTGTATTTTCTATACCAGGTTTTGATACTGCTTTAAATTATAATTCATTTAGAGATTTCGTATTTCAATTTTGGAAAAAAGACTTAAGTTCTATATCTATACCATCTGATAAGTTTCCTGAAGGAGCTTATAATGTAGCTATAACTATAGATAATATGGCTGCTAACTCTAAAGATGAGTTTGATAAGTATGTACCTGATATAAAGATGTATATTAACGGAGAGTATGTTAATCATAATTTCTTTGATAAGTTAATACCATTACAAGAGCAAGACTTCCTATATTTAGGTGTAGGTAATCCAGAAAGAGATGCAAAACAAAACTGGTTTAATGGAAGTATTAGTTCTTTTGCAGTTTATAATGAAGTATTAGATGATGATTTATGTAAGCAAATTACTGCAAATGTTAATAGTAGTCTATTTAAATTTAAAGACTCAGAGTTCCTTAGATTATACTATGATATGAAATTTTTAGATGATAGTAGAGTTATAGATTTAACTGGTAATGGTAATGATGGTTATGCAAGTAACACTTATCAAATACCTACTCAATATACTACTGAAACTGCTATACCAATACCTTGTAGAAAAGATGGTAAATTTAAAGTTTTACCTCATAGTGAAAATGGATATAAAGACGGTTACTGGGTTAGTTGGAATAGTAGAAAAAATCAAATAAATTACTACTCTAAATTTTATAATGATAGATCTAAATATACAGAAGATGGTATATCTAGTTTACCTAATAACTATAAAATAAGAGATGAGTTTGTTAATAATAATTTTCATCATTTAGAAGTACAAATATGAGTCATAAGTTAGGAGTTTGTGTTCCTTATAGAAATAGAGAGTTACATATGCATGAGTTTATACCTAAGATAGGTAAATACTTAAAAGATCAAGGCATAGACTTTCAAATATACATTGTTCATCAGGTAGATGATAAACTCTTTAATAGAGGTGCAACAAAAAATATAGGTGCTAAACATGCATTTGAAGATGGTTGTGATTATATAGTATGGCATGATATTGATATGATACCAGATGAAGATGGTGGAGCTGATTATTCATATCCTGAAAAAGCTCCTAGACATATAGCTACTAAGATACAACAAATGGATTACCAGTTAAAGTATCATGAGTATTTCGGTGGTGCAGTTTTATTTACAAAAGAACAAGTAGAAGCAACTAATGGTTATTCTAATGACTATTGGGATTGGGGTATGGAAGATGATGATTTATTTTGGAGATGTCATTTAGAAGGTTTAACTAATGATACTTACTTACCTATAACTTTAGAAAAGCAAAACTACTTACACTTTAATGGTATAGATTCTTATGCCAAGATACCATATCAAAGAGACTTCAAAGCTTTAACTCAAAGATCTCATACAATATCAGCTTTAGTAAGATGTTATCAACAACCAGAAAAGAACTCTGTGTTTCTTATAGGTGATGAAGAAAGAAAATATGTAGAGTATCCAATAGTTAGATTACCTGGATATGATTACGGATTATCATTTAATAATTCAAGAGCTTTATCATTTACGTTTTGGAATGTATTTAACAAACATAACTACATGTGGTTAAAAAGATATGATAAGCAATGGAGTTGGATTACAGCAGTAATTAGTGAAGAAGATCATTTAGCTCATTTTTACTTAAACGGTACTGAAGTAGATTCTAAAGTAGGATTAGGAAGTCCTTCTCCTCTAAGGTTTGATGGTAAGTTAAAAAATTATGGTAGTAATGATTATTATTTAGGTATGTCTCCTTCTCAAGCAGATGAAAGTACTTTTAAATACTTCAAAGGTGATATAGCAATGATACATGCATGGGATAGAGCACTTACACCAAAAGAAGTAAAAAATTTACATAAGAAAAGACCTGACGAAGGATTAGTATTAGATGTAGATTTTAAGTATCCTAAAACTCCAGTAGAAAATTTTAATGCTGAAGTTAAACAAGAAGATATTAGAGTTCCTAATTCTATTATTCCTCATAGAGTAGAAGGTAGAATGAGATGCTTACCTCATCCTGATGAAGGTATAGTTAATGGTAAATTTGTAAAAGGTGAAACTACTGCACGTAACGAAAGAAGATATGTATTAGAAATGCAGAAAGGTAACTGGGATTACAAATCAGATGGTATTAAGCAACTTAAATACGAACTTGTTAATGAAAAGCAATTAACTCCTTGGGCTAAGATGCTAGATATAAAATTATGATTCCAAGTGAAGTTAAAAAGAAATTAGATAAGGTAGGATGTGGGTTTTGTTTAGCAAAATGGACTCAAGTTACTATGCACCTAGGTACGGGTATGACTCATTCATGTCATCACCCTTCTCCTCATAAAATACCTTTAGCTGAACTTAAACGTAATCCTACAGCACTTCATAATACTCAATTCAAAAAGACAAGAAGGAAACAAATGTTAGATGGAGAAAGACCATCTGAATGTAACTATTGTTGGAATGTAGAAGATAACTCCAATTCGTTTTCAGATAGAGTATTTAAATCTGCTGAACCTTGGTCTTTAAAAGATTTTGATAAAATAAAAGACAGTTATTGGAGAGATGATTTCAATCCTAGATATGTAGAAGTTTCATTTGGTAATGCTTGTAACTTTGCATGTTCTTACTGTGGTCCTCAATATTCATCTAAATGGGTAGAAGAAATAGAAAAGCATGGAGGTTACCCTACCGAACATAATTTTAACTCTATAGATGAAATAAAAGCTAGAAATCAGATGCCTTATAAACAATCTGATTATAACCCATATGTAGAAGCTTTTTGGAAATGGTGGCCTGACTTATATAAAGATTTACATACCTTTAGAATGACTGGAGGAGAACCTCTTATGTCTAAAGATGTATTTAAAGTATTAGAATATATTCAAAAGAATCATGCAGTTAATTCAAATATATCTCTTGCTATAAATTCTAACTTAGGAGTTCCAGATAAATTAGTTGATAGATTTATTGATATAGCTCAAGATTTATGTGAAAATAATAAAGTAAGAGAACTTATAATATTCACATCAGTTGAAGCAACAGGAGCTCAAGCAGAGTATTCTAGGTTTGGATTAAAATATGAAAAGTTTTGGTCTAATGTTGATAAGATACTTACTAAGTTACCAAAAGTTACTATCAATATTATGGCTACTTATAATGCTTTATCTGTATTTAGTTATAGTGATCTAATCGATAGAGTATTTGAATATAAAAAGAAATATGCTAATGGAGAAAGATACTGGACTTCAGCTATACAATTAGATACTGCTTACCTTAGATGGCCTACTCATTTATCAGTTAAAATATTAGAAGATAAACATAAAGAGTTAATTTTAGAGTCAGCTAAAAAAGCTTTATATTATGGTATAAAAGAGTTTACAAAAGATAATTATGGTTTTTCAAATGTAGAAATACAAAAGATGAAAAGACTATATGATTATGCAGTAGGTGAAACTGCTTTTGATACTAAAAAGTATAGAAAAGATTTTGTAAAGTTTGTAGATGAATATGATAAAAGAAGAGGTACTAAGTTTTTAGAAACCTTTCCTCAATTAGAAGAAATGTATGCTGAAAATAAATAAAGGTAATCCTTGGTTATTCTGGCCTAGTAGTATATGTGAAACTTTTCCTGAACATCCTAGTAATTTATTACTCACAGGAGATAAAGAGTTTTCTTTTACTATAGAATTTACTATGCAAGATGATAGTATTGATCATAAAACTATTTTTGCATTATTACCTAAATATTCAGGATTAGACGTTTATGTAGATAAGTCTATTTTTACTATTACGTATGAAGATGAAACAGTATATTACGATATAGGAGATGTTATAAAACCATTTGAAAAAACTATAGTAACATTCTTACATTTACCGAAAGAAAAACTAGTAGTATTTATTAATAAGAAAGTAGTTGTAGAAGAAGATTTAACTAATAAAACGTTTGGGTTGTCAGAAGCACCGCATATAGTTTTTGCTGCAGGAAACTTTCCTAAAAATGATTTTAACCTAAACTATGTAGATTTAGATTTACATAATTTTAATATAAAACACGAAGGCAAAACTATTACAAATCACGATTTTCAACAACAGATATTTGATAAATTTGTAGATACTACAGATAATTTAAATTTTATACATAAATTATAATGGGTGTATTCGCTAAAAAAGATAACGAAACTTTTCAACAATATAGAGATAGAGCTATAGATAGTTTATCTCCTTCTTTCTGTGGAGCTAAATGGTATAATGCTACTATATGGTTAGGTAATGGTACAACTACTTCTTGTCATCACCCTCCTGCTCATAAGATTCCTTTAACTGAATTAGAAGTAAGTTATAAAGCTTTACATAATACAAAATATAAGAAAGCAGTTCGTAAGCAGATGATGGAAGGTATAAGACCTAAAGAATGTGAATACTGCTGGAAGATAGAAGATTTAGGAAAAGATAAAGTATCAGATAGAGTTTATAAGTCTGTTATTTATACAGATCAAGAATTAAAAGATGCAAAAGAAACTATGGGTTATACAGAAGATGTAGACCTTAAAACTTTAGAAATAGCATTTGATGGTAATTGTAACTTTGCATGTGCTTATTGTAACTCATCTTTTAGTACTACTTGGCAAAAAGATATAAAAACTAATGGCCCATACCAAAATTTAGTTTCTGATGGAGCAGCAGCATTTCAACATGATGGTTCTCATGCAATGCCTTATGGTAGAAAGAATGATGATAATCCTTATGTTCAAGCATTTTGGAAATGGTGGGAAGCAGAACTACAGTTTAGTTTAAGAGAGTTAAGAGTAACTGGAGGAGAACCTTCTATGTCTCCAGACTTTTGGAAACTTATGGATTGGTGGAAGAAGCATCCAGAATGTGAAGTACCATTTGCTGTTAATTCTAATTTAGGTCAAAAGAAAAAATTATTAGATGCATTAATAGATGCTTCTCATAGCTTTAAAGATTTTACAATTTATACATCTTGTGAAGCTGTTGGTTTACAAGCTGAATATATTAGGTTTGGACTTGAATGGCCTGTGTGGTTAAAAAATATGTATAGAGTAAATGAAGAAGCTAATGTAAAGTCTGTTAATGTAATGATGACTATAAACAGTTTATGTTTATTTTCTATTACAGAGTTTATGGATGAGATGTTAAAGTTAAAAGCTAAGTTTGGTCAGAATGCAGCAGTAATGTCTTTTAATATTTTACGTTTTCCTTCTTTTCAATCTATAGTAACTCTACCAAAAGAAATAAGAGAAGAAAGAGCTCAAGCTATGCAAGACTGGTTAGATAAAAACTGGGATGAAGGTAGAAATGGATTCATGGATATTGAAAGAGATGGTCTTATTAGATTAATTGAATATACTAAATCAGTAGATACTGGTCATGAGTTTACTTCTTCATTAGAATCTAGAATAAGAGACTTTAGATCTTTTTATCAACAGTATGATAAAAGAAGAGGTAAAGATTTCTTAAAAGCATTTCCTCAATTAGCTTCTTGGTATTTAGATTTACCTGAAACTAACTTAGCTCCACTTACTAAACTTGTAGATGGTGATGATGCTAAGTCAAATAGATATGTAGAAGGAGTTTTAAAGCAAGCTAAAGAAGAAGGATGGGTACTTAACCCTCAATGGGCTAACCCAGGATCACAAGACTACGTACAACCAGATGATCAACAGCAAGATGATATGATAGACTTAGTTGAACAGTTAAATAAAGATCAAGATACTACTTATGCAGGTAGTCAAGTAAAAAAGATATTATGAGAGTACTAGTTACAGGAGGTAAAGGTAAGATTGCTAGTAATATTCATAGTACGGATAATATTACTTTTCTTAAACCAGGTAGAGAAGAATTAGAATTAAATAGTACTGAATCTATTTTAAATTTTACTGATAGAGAAAAAGATATAGATGGATTAGTGATAAATGGTTGGGTGTTTCATTCTGATATGTTTAATGAATGGGGGTTAATGTCTTTGAAAAATGATGACTACTTAGATAAATTAAGTTGGTTACCAGGTAAGTTTCAAAATCATACTCAAGTAAATTATTTTGCTAATCAATTACTATTAAGAAGATATTATAAAAGTTTAAAATTTATAATGTTTTTTAATACTGATACATCTAATAGAAAGTATCATCATTATTCAAATGAAAAATTAATGATTAATGATTTATTTTGTAGACTAACAAAAGAACCATTTTTTAATCATATAAAGTATATATCAGCAGTACCTTCAGCTATGGTACCAGAACATTTAGAAGGAGTAGGTAAGAATATTGTTGATATGATAAGTAAATTAGATACATTAGTAACTAGAAAAGAATATTTTGTTAATCATAATGAATGGCATTTAGCAAGAAGTGCAGACTTTTATGAAGATTAAACCAGAAGAAGGAAATAAAACGTTTTGTATGGCTCCATGGTCTCATACTTATGTATCACCGCAAGGTGAAAGAAGACTATGTTGTGCATCAAGAGAAAAATCTTCTTGGATTAAACAATATATTGATGTAGAAAATGAAGATAAAAATACTGAGTTTGTTTCTACTAAATTAGACGATCATTGGAATAGCGAATATATGAAAGATATTCGTAAGAATTTAATGGCAGGTAAAGAGATAGAACAATGTCAAGTATGTAACTATAAACTACTTAATTTAAATACTTATAGAGGATATTTTAATCATCAGTTATTTCCTCATAAGATAGATGAAGCATTTGAAAAAACTAGAGAAGATGGTTATACAGAAATGAAACCTATATCATATGATTACCGTATATCTAATCTTTGTAATTTTAAATGTAGAATGTGTGGTGATCAATTATCATCATCTTGGGAGTCTGAAAGACGTCAAATGAAAAATTGGTCTCCGGAAGGAGATCCTTGGATGACTCCTGAAAATAGAACTAAACTTCAAACGTTTACTAGAGAAGTATTAGAAAAAGAATTATGGCAAGCAGTTCATGAAGAAAGAATAGAAGAAATTTACTGGGTAGGAGGAGAACCTTTAATGTTTCAAATACATTGGGATATTATGGAACATTTAGTAAAGACTGGCCAATCAAAAAATGTAGTAGTAAGATATAATACTAACCTTTCTAGAGTAGAATGGAGAGGTATAAAGTTATATGATTTACTTAAACATTTTAAACACGTTAATATCTCAGCATCTATAGACGGTACTGGTAAAATAGTAGAGTATGTAAGAGATGGTATAAAATGGGATAGATGGTTAAATAATTTTAAACAAGGTCTATTTTTAAAAGATCTTTATGGTGATGCAGGTATAGTATTAGATGTTACTATTACTTCTCCTGGTTTGTTTGCTATGAAAGATTTATTTGATTTAGCTTTAGAGTTAGACGTGATATCTTATATTAAGAAAACGTTTGAATTTGACCCTGCTATAGTTATGTCACCTTCTATGATTCCTCGTCGCATACTAGAACCTTTAGTAGATGATATATTAGATTATATGAAACCTAAAGTAACTGAAAAGACACAGATTTACATTGATGCATTAACTGATGTAAGAGATATTAAAACATTTGATGAAAAATACCCAGACTGGTTAGAAGGACTAGAAAGAGGTAAAACTAATTTAAAAAGAGTAGATAAATTTAGAAGATGTCAATACGATATTGACGAAATATTTAAAGAAAACAACACCGAGTTATACGAATGGTGGCAAACCATACCTTATGAAACTAATATTTAGAAATAAACAAAACGAAACAATCGATGTAGATTGTACTATATTTGAATCTCCATTAACTGATAAATGGGGTAGATTACTTGAAGGAGTTATACAAAACGATTTCATTGCTTATGTAAAAAACTTTTCCTTAGTAGGAAATTTAGCTAAAAATAGACCTCCAGAACAAATTATAAAAGAACTTGTAGAAGGAGTTAGAATATTAAAAAATGCTTCCTGGTATCCAGAGTATGATAAGATAAATGAAGATTTCGAATCTTTACTTACTAACTATGATCAAGATATGTTAAATAGTTTACATCATCATTTTGATCAGTTACAAGGTCAGATATGGAATCCTACTCATTTTTTATCTAAAGCTACTGGTGAAGAAAGATTTGCTATTTCTAAACTTAATTTAAGTTGTCATGAATTAGAAGCTTACCATGACTCAAGAGAAAAGAAAGAAGCTGGTTATCCTCATAGCGTTTATTTTTATTACTCTATATCTGGTACACCAGTATTTGAAGGTATAACGTTAGAAGAAAAAATGCAGTTTAGCAGAACAGTAGGTAATGGTATGATTTATT
>Ga0163109_10002613_pt1 | contig 13992 bp, 26 predicted proteins | sample CRUFie1St13metaG_FD_108704 | JGI IMG/M metagenome (GOLD analysis project Ga0163109, IMG submission 108704) | Marine microbial communities from the Costa Rica Dome - CRUD Field 142mm St13 metaG | ecosystem: Environmental > Aquatic > Marine > Oceanic > Photic zone | place: Costa Rica: the Eastern... | reverse complement strand
GCTTATGACACTTTGACCGAGGAAACAGTTCTTGGCTGGGCACAAGCTGCACTTGGTGGCTCCGAGAAAGTAACTGACATCGAGAACGCCCTCCAGTCTGCACTCACCGAGAAGATGTCCCCTACCAAGCTCGCTGGTGTCCCTTGGTGACGTTAGCTTTCAGACTGGTAATCACAGTCCTTGCGCTTTTTCCTAATCTTTTGATCGGCTACGTCTATTTAAATAAAGACGCAATCATCAAAGAGCAGAAAGATGCGTTGATGAAGAGCATCAGTGGTCAGCTGGCAAGTCAACTTGTCAAGCAGACAGAAGCCTTAACGGGCAACATGGACTCCATGTTCTCCGAAAAGATCAAGCCCGAGATGACTTCACAGCACAACAATCAGCTGAAGGCCTTCCCTAAACAAACTGGACCAGCTATCCCGATGAGGTGATGCCAGAGATACCTAACATAGGTATCAATAAAATCAGCACCGTTCAGGTTCATTCTTGGACGGTGCTACCGCCTGTCGTAAACACAATTGGAGTCCCTGTCACTGTCGACATAGGAACACCGATTGTCTCGATACCTGGATGTGTGAAGTCACACCCCTTATCTAGTAAATCAAATTCGATCCAGAAGGATGACCCCAACGGTGTGAGGACCTACTGCGATGCAAACGCACCGTCTTTCACACCTCTTGACTACTCCCCGCAGGACTTGATTTACACCGTTGAACAGCCTGCTCCAGCTTATAAAGCAGAGCCGCCAGAAGTTCCTGCAACTCCAGAGATACCCGCAAAACTGCCCCAGGCAACCTCACCGAACGCAGAGGACAATAAACAAACACCAAAAGAACCAGCTAAGCCTGTTGCGGAAACTGTCACGACTCAGCCAGTGGAAGCAAAGGTAACCTTAACTGATTACCTGCCTTCACCTCAGCAGGTCACGACAACAGCTTCGATCGCTATTGTTGCGACGTCAGCGGCCCTCCTAGCAAAGCCGCTTGCCGACTTGCTTCTAAAGCTGGTGAAGCCTGTTGTGAAGAAGACTCAGAAGAAACTGTTTGACGCACTCGGGAAGAAGACGAACGTTGAGTCAGTCCGTGAGCGTGTCCTTGCCCAGCGTGATCGGAACCGTGCTCTTCTTGCTCTGAGACGGTCGCTAAAGAAATAGGGTGCACGTGCGGAGCCACAGTTTCATGCGGCATCTTCACTACAATGTCGGCACAGATTTTTGCGAACTGTGTGCCAGGTCGGAATGTAATGCCAGCTTTTGCTAACTCACCACAATTTTTAAGACGCGCAATCTCAAAATCAAGTCTCCGATTCGCCAGGGTTTGCTCTTGTATTGCGATCTGTGCGTCTGCAGCTTTCTTACATCTAGCCTGAAGACCGCCGTCGAGAGGTATAGAAAGTGTTGCAGAAAGGCCGCCGTTCCAGCTAAAATTATTCTTCTGACCAGTTCTTATAGGCTTGTAGTACAGGATTTTTCCAGGGTTATCGATAACCCCATCATCGTTTAGATCACTGGTGTCATACACAGGGTCGTTGTAATAATCTTCGAACGGTTGTTGGTAAGAACCAGTGCGTGTCACGAAGGGAGTGACATTTAAAGTCGGCCCCTGGCATTGAATACCTGCCCCATAAGTATTGGTAATATAAGGACCCTGAAGTACCTGTATAGCCTGATTAGTCACGCTCCCACTACTATTCGCAATCGGGTTTGCTGTAGCGCTCACACCTCCAACATCAGCTGCCCAAGAGGGAGCTCCTATAAACGACGCTAAACCTATTGCGAGAAGATGGATGTACTTTCCGTCACGCTTCGTATTTCTGTCGTTCTGTTGATAATCGTATGGTTCGCCAGCCCTGGAGCTTGCAGGGTTTCGGTGAATTGAAAGCCTTTTGTGTTGTCGACTATTGACCAGCTTGGCTTGTTTGCAGCATTCAGTGTTGTCCATGTGCTGGTTACGCCATTAAGAGTATTGCTGTTCCCTGAAGTTGTGGAAGGAGCAATACTGTTTCCTGTGTTTTTTATATTAGTGCCGGTCACGGAGTATTGGTAGCCCGTGTTGTAATCCATAGAATTTATAACCTCAGTCACGACGGAAGTTGTCTCCGTCTTTGACGTCAGGCTGCCTTGCGTAAAGTTTGGCACGACAGGAACTGAGTGTCCAGGTTGCATCAACCCATGAAGGATTCCCAGGAAGAATCCCAGAGCAATGCCTTCATGTAAGCGGTCCATCTATCGGACAGTAATTTCGCTGACGTGTTGTCCCGTGGCCGTGGTTCCTGCCCCACCTGCTGTCACCGTTACAGCCCCGGCAGAGGTGATCGTGCCTGCCAGGTCTCCAGATGTTCCTGCTGTGGTGCTGACCACGCTTGAGAAGTTGGGCACAGCGCCGACAGTTGGAGCTGTTGACGGCAGAGCGTCTCCTGCAGTGTATGACTGACTAAAAGAAAAGGAGCTCCCAGGTGTGTCCTGTGTCACGGAGATGGTGCCGGGATCATAGACACCTGAGGTGATTGTTCCCGTAGAAATAGTATTGGCAGTTGTGCCGTCTGTTGTGTCTACCCCATTGCCACTAATCGAGAATGAAGAACCAAGCCGGGTCGCATTGGTTGCAGCAGCATCAACAGACAACTGGACTGAGCTTTGAAGTTTATGAGTGATATCAGCGTAAGAAGGTGCTCCCGCAAAAGCGATAATCACAAGCAGCCGCCACATAACAAATCCTCGTTCGTATATTGATCTTAGTAGAAGCACATTCAGTATAAAATGTTGTCATGAAAGATGATGACTCACAGTTTTCTTTTAAGGATCTTCTGACTACCCTTGTTCCCGCTGGTGTTCTTTCATGGGCACTTGCGATGTTGACTGCGAGTTACATGGGTTATGCAAAGATCGATGCGGCATTCATTTCATCATTAGTGACGTCAGTTTTGGCTGTGTATGGAATATCAAGAAAAGATGATAAAGAAACAAGAAAGACTGATAAAAAGTTTATAGTTGAGTCGAAGGACCAGACACCATCCGATAAATGACTCTAGGTCAGCCAGGTGATTGTGTTGACCTGGCTTCGATCACTGATACCCAGCTCCTACAAGAGCCGAGAGCCATTGAGGACTTGAATCCCGACCAGTATGCCCTGGTTTTGAACAAAAGAAATCTCAAGGACTGCCTCGTTTGTGACGTCGTAGAGGGATATACAAAAATAAAAACGGCACTCGGATCCTGGTGGATAAGAGACGAAGATTGGATTGATACCAATATTCCGACAAATCCTCCTCCATATTTAGAGGAGGGCGGTTTCAGGTTCTTGCCAGACACTCCTTACATACACCACCCGTACAACGGAGTGAGTGATGCTGCAAAGTCTTTGTCCTGCACCTTGGGAGCCTGTCTTCTACAGCAAAAACTCTTTAGTAAAGACACTTATGAAGAGTATGTAAGCACGGTTGACAACCACGGTGATTCCTCGAAAGCCACCACTCACCTAGATGTTCTACGAAAGATGGGTGTCCCCATCAAGTTTGTTAGGGACCTGGATGAAAGCGACATTAAAGAGGCTATTGATCAGGGACGCAGCGTCCCGGTGGGGCTAGTGATTAAAGGTACGCCTGAACGACCAAGAGGCTTCACATATTGCATCTTGATTTATGGGTATAGCGACACTCATTGGCTGGCGCACGATTCAGTTGGTCGAGCTGACATCCAAAGGGGGTTTTGGGTTTCCAATGAAGAAGGCAGTGGGGAAGCAGTGACCTATGACATTGAGGAGTCACGGAATCGCATCTTTTTCGGAGGTGGATGTAGCGCTTTCGCGTGGCTGAACATCAAAAAAAAATTAAGCTATACTTAGCTTGAACCCCTTAAGCAAGATGGAAGAGATCTTTTCGGACACAGAAAAGCAACTGCTCAAGCAACAAGAAGAGTTGGCTGAGTTCATAAAAACAGGTGAGGCTGAGCTGATGCGTAACAAGGAATTGTACCTAAAAGTCACTGGAGCACTTGAAGGCGTTTCCATTGTTCGGGGACGCATTTCAGATTTAAATTCAAACACCGAGGAACTTTTTGACCGTTGAAATGTTGAAAGACATTAACAAAAATCGATACAATGCGCTCTGTTTAGTTGCAGATCACATTTGTCCTTCAGAGCCTTCTCGTGAGATGCGGCTTGATGCAATTATCAGAGACGTTCCTGACGAAGATTTACGTTGGGTGCTAGGTAGATTGCACTATTTCTTGCTAAAAATTATCGAAGATTCTGACTATGATCCTGCAGAAGATATCGAAAATTTAGATTTAATTGGCCTGACTGATTAATAGGAGTGGAGGGATTCGAACCCACACTGAACAGAGCTTAAATCTGTTGCCTCTTCCAATTGGGCTACACTCCCCCGACCAGGAGCATAGCAAAACTATAAGTGTGTGCAGCATACAGTTTTGACAAGGTTGGAATACTAAACGTGTTTCATTGCGAGCAAGATCTTCTAGTCAATCTCATTGTCCTAACCCCGAAGCTTGCAAGGCGAAAATTTCGAAATTACATTTTCACTTCCTGGGACTGGGCCTGCGCCTACTGCGGTAAACATCTAACTCAAGACACCGCAACCATCGACCACATCCTCCCAAAACACAAGGGTGGCCACAACATCAGATCAAATATGTGTTGTTGCTGCTCGTCGTGTAATAGATCTAAAGGCTCCAGGCTTGTGGATGATTGGTACACCAAAGAAAATATACATTTTACTGAAGAGAGGTCAGTTAAAATCAAAGAGTGGTTAGAGCAAAAACCTAACTCGATCAAACTTCCAAGTACGGAAGCCTCTCAAGCGTATATCGACGATGATTTCTCCATCAGCTGGATCTCCGTCTGAAGACAAGTTTCTTGCAAACTATATTGCTGATCCGTCCTTTCAGCTGGAGCTCATGAAGGAAGAGCGCATGCCGGGACCTGGTGACGAAGCCCTGAAAGGAGAGGTCCGTAACGACATCATCGGCAAGGTAAATCGAGGCGTCCTCAAGGTCTGACATGGCTGATCGAGCAAAAGCTAAGCGGCTTGCGAAGGAGCAGATGAAGTGCAACAAGCCGAAGAAAACTCCTGATCACGCTACAAAATCACATGTAGTCAAGGCCTGCAAGGACGGTGAGGAAAAGATCATTAGGTTCGGCCAACAGGGTGTGAAAGGCGCTGGTAAGAATCCAAAAACTGCAAAAGAGAAGGCTCGTAAGGCTTCTTACTATGCAAGGCACAATGCTCAGGATTCAAAACCAGACAAAATGTCGGCTCGCTATTGGAGCCACAAGGTAAAATGGTGACCTTAAATGAAAGATAAAGTTGAAAAGGTAATGTCTGAGTTCAAGGCTGGAGAACTCAAGTCAAGCAGTGGTAAAAAAGTAACCAGTCGTAAACAAGCTCTGGCCATTGCACTTGCAATGAAACAAAAAGCTCGTTCAAAAAATTAAATCAGCGACCAGCTGCGCCACCACTTAGTGATTACATATTTGTTCTCGTCTTTCGGCGGTAGTGCCTCGTGCATTGTTTTTAAGTTAGGGACACCATTTTTGTAGAGATTGTTCCAGGTTAAAAGCAGTCCCCGCTTAGGTTTCACGTTTAACTTAAGATGCTTGAAATAGGTTTCACCACCGTTCTCAACGTCATTTAGATAGATCATTGTGGTCCATGTCCGCTGTCCCATCCAGTCGCAGTAGATCTTATATTCTTTACTAAAGGGATCGAAGAAGTCCCAGTGTTCTTTGAAGTATTGGCCAGGATCATATTTCTGCGCTTGCATGGTTTCACCTAAGAAAGGCTCCAAATCCATGAACTCTGATATCCTTTTATCGATTGACAGATAAAAATCGTCTTCGAAGTAGTGAAGATCTGCTGTGGTGCTTGTCCTGTAGGAGCTGACGTAATTACTATCTTCCTCGTCTGACACAGTCGACGGACGGAGCCTGGTGTTCATACAGGCGATCAGTCGATCACATTCTTCTTCTGATAAAAAGTTTTCTTGCTTGTAGATCTGTGTGAAAGGGTAATTAATTCGCTGTGCTTTCTTTGTGACCGGACAGTTGTAAAAACTTTTATAGTCGACCTTTTTCGGCTTTGCTCTGAGGCCAGCTTCTTCAATTGCTTCTTTGATATCAATGTCGGACCAACCATGATCTTCTCTAAAAGTCCTGAGTAGCTGCGTCTTACTTACTCCACCGACAGCCGCCATCATAAATTCACGTAAGAGATTAGTATCTGTCATTTCATTGGAGGACCTCTCGTACAATATAGTTGGTAAAGTTATGTATTGCCGTGGGACTCTGCGTAATAACATTCTCAGTGTTGTGCGTAGGGGCCTACTGGACAGGTATTCACACCTTAGGTAAGTGCACCAAAGACCATGAAATCAAAAACCGCAGAAAGGTTTCTAGAGGATTATGTTCGGAAGACTGATCTGTCTATTGATGCAGAAGATTTAGACCCCAGCTACGATTTACCGAAGGCAATCGAGGATGAGCGAGAGGTTGCCTTACTTGATCCCGCTGAGTTTATCTAGTCATTGCCAGTCAATTCAGCGCTGGTAAGATAGATCCAAGGTAGGTAGTTACCATGGATGCATTAGAGCTTCCAGTGGATGTTGAATTTCAAATCCACGCAGCATCTCTGGCCATTCAAGGGATGGATCGAGATGAGTTAGAAGAAGCGTTCATCGAGATGCTTCATCAAAAAGCTCTTGACCGTCAGATGTTCCTAGGAATTCTGAAAGACCACGGCATTGATGCCGATATCAAGTTCAACTTCTCCACTATTGGACAAATTTCCTAATTATCATGGCTGATCGTATTGTTACGGGCACTCTTGACACGTTCTCGGTTGATACCGGTAGCGATGTTACTTACAAAGGCGCAGGCGTTGGTAACGATACCGGTCTGAGCCAGCGTGCCTTCGAGGTAAACCCTAGTTCCACCGGTGACATCACTGTCACTTTGGACCGCTCCTCAGGTGTTGTCTCCATGGAGATTTTCCAGGATGACGATCACTCGGCAGGTTCAGCACCCACTGGTTACCAGAAAGCTTTCAACGTGGCGACAGCTGGTAAAGGCAAAGGAGCCGTCGGTGTGACGGTCACGAACGCCACAAAGAACTACATTGTCCTTCTCAAGCTGGACGGTTATTCTGAGGTCAGCTACAACGCCAAGGTTGTCGTCCCGTAAGAAACAACGTGTTTGGAAAGAACACCCTTTTCTTACAGAAAAAGGAATCGAACTGATCAAGATATACACACCGCCTCGTACCGCTCTCGGTATGGGGCGTTTTGCTTCGTATCGAGAGTACGGAGAAAAGTTTTGGCGTGTTGGTTACGGCAGTAAGCAGGTGTTCGGGCGTGCAGTATCCATGTATGACAAGCTCTACATCCATGAAATTAATGAGCAGCTTGAGAAAGATCTTGAAATCTTTTCTGATGAGGTGCAGCAGTATGTCTTTGTGCCCTTAAACAGGAACAGAAAGGCCGCGCTTCTGAGTTTTGCACATAGCTTAGGGATTCTCGGGTTCAAAAACTCGCGGCTTTTGGAGCTTATCAATTGTCATGCCACCAAAAGGGAGATAATTAAGGAGTGGAGTCCCTATATCAATAAGTACTGGCTTTCTGGTGGTGACCTAGTGAGGGATCGAAGGAGAGCGGAATTGAATACATACTTCGCAGCTGACGCCAAGATACCTTCGTTCGTGCGGCATGAATGCCATACATCGATTTGTCTTCTGAATCTGCCGGAGACTTACACAGGAGCTCCGTCTCAGGTCAAAGCGATTGATTATTTAGAGAAAAAAATCAAGGAGTGGGATCCGTCTGGTCATGTGATTCGCCGTTTTTATCGGCTTTGGTCCACTCCACCTCGCGGTTTAGGTAATCAAGAGCGTCCGGGTCGAGATCCTTTAGACGATCAATAGCGTCAAGGATCGCTAAGTACGGGGTGTAAGCAGCTATGAAATCTTCATACTCCATCTTCAGATTTCTGGGCTAAAGCGATTTTGAGAAGCACGAGGTAGCCAATCAAGTCGATTATGACGTCTTCATCTTCATCAAGAAGACCAGCACCTTGTTGAATACGATTCAGTTTATCGTCAATCCTCACCAGAATCTGCTCGACGCTGTCAGATTCACTAAAGATTCGGACAGGTTTAAGTGCTGAGTTTCCGTATTTCCGATTCTTATAGAGCAGTAGCTCTTTAATGTCATCACAGATAGTACTGATTTGCGATTGTGTCTCAGTGAGGGTCATTAGAATGTAAGAATGAACGACCAATTAAGTCAAGCATACGATATCGATAACCGCCGTGCAGGTAGTTATACTGTCAAACCCGGACAAGATATTTCTGCCACTGATAATGAAAGTGCAAAGAGCTTTCTTAAAAGGTTTGTAGAAGCCAAAAAAAATAGTGAGGCCCTGAACGTAAAGGCATCTAGGGCGGAAGATGACAGGTTTGTTTTCCGTGATGGTAGCTTTAAGAACTTGTTTAGAGCTACCGGATAACTCTGCCAATAGTTGAAAAAATAGACTCGAACTTATCAATTTGAGAGAATCCTAAGTCTACTGGCGGCAAGTAAGCGAAATAGCCCCAGTGCAAAGGTGTTTTCAAGGTGAAATATTTCCTGCCGTGCATCAGGTTTGCCCTGTCTTTTGGGAAGCAAAGAGGGAAGTCCCATATCTCAGGGCAAGTTCTGAGCATCTCTGGGTAGGTCGTGTAAAACAATGCTTCGGGAATGTTCCTTAACTTCCACTCCCTAACTAAGCGCCGAAACCAGATCACTGAAGGGGCCTTCGAAACGCTGCCTCCTCGTGGGCTCCACCTCCAAGTACCGCGTTGTTTGCTGTAGGTACAACGACCATAAGTTGGTGGGAAGAGATAAGTCTTGCCTGTCCACGGCGCTTCGACATTCAGGCCATCATCATCGAGCGTGTAGATCTGTTTGGCCCGCAGAAACTGTTGATTAGCGTCGTACGTACTACAAGGATCAAGGTCCAGGTCACCAAGGAGATCGTAAATTAAAGGCAAGTAATTACAAGGAGTCAGCCAATCCTCGCGGATATGGCCGATCTTGCCGTAGACATTCCTTAAGGAACGCCACTTTGACCTGTGCTTCACAAGAGAAGTAAATCGCTGTTTACGTCGTCGTGGCGATAGTGAACAAGTGCTAACTCAGTGTCGTCTTGGATCAGAAAAAGAGACTCTTTGTTAGGGTCGATTTGTTCTGCCCTTCTGATCGCGCCCTGGAATACATTGGAGATGCTTTCCTGGTCACGGTAATCCTCTAGAGCACTGATAAGTGCGTCAACGCAGAGATAGAACATGCTGTCTTTCTCGTTGGCCGATGGTTTGAACACAAGCACACCAGGACCTTCTGCGTTATAGAACTTCCCGTAGTAATTACACATATCAGCGCAGATGCGTTCGATAGTGAGCTTCATGAGAGTTTCTTCCGTCTCACCCGTGGTGTTCTGAAGAAGTTTGGTGAGCAGTTTGTTACGGCGACTTGACATAATATTCCTCAGATGACCTAGTTTAGCAAGCTTTTTCAGCTGTCACTTCTGTTCCTGCTTCTTCCAGCTTAATAAAATTACTTAGTCCTGACCGTTTTAGGGCTTCCAATAATTTCGGGAGCGGTTTATACAACACAACTGCTTTCTGCATATTGCCGATCTTCTTAATTAGTTTTCCATCAGCGTCCCTGAGCTTAGTCAGTTCTCCCTGTCTGATGAGATATTCAGCAACACAGCGGTAACGGCGCTTCTCAGCAAGATTGATCTCCGGATAGCGGTCACAGATGGTGCTGATCTTCATGTCACTGAAGGTGATGCGTATCTGGTCGGCCAAGGAGAGGCCCAGCACCAAGTCAGATGTGCTCGTTTCATAGCTACACACCAGTTGCAGATACCGCCTTAGGTCTGGGGTCTCGAAGCTGCCTGACGGTGGGATAAACATCTCCACTTGTTGGGCAAGAGACGGCACCAAAACTGACTGATAATTTTCGACAGTTACTGAACTTATGTCTAGGTCAGCGAAACGGTAACTTTGATATGAGTTTGCCGTTGATGGCGCTGGTTCAAACTCAGTCCTATCTAAGACATCAAGCCAGTCCTCCTGATTTTCAGACATTAGAGAACGTTGTCTTGATTAAGCTTAGCGGCTTTTTTATGATCGTCCCATTGACGCTGGTGCTCAAGTATAAGGACTAATTCGTAATATTCACGGATGGGGTAAAAATAATCCTTGAAGCGTATCGACTTGAACCACTGTGGTCCGTGTGTTTCAGACAAGCGTTTTTTCGCTTTTTCAGTGTCGCCACCGTAATTTTCAGCTTCCCATATAGATTTTGCCAGAGCCTTTTGCTGATTGGTCATTAGACTCAGCAATTCTTTCGTAGGCAGATCAGCGATAAGCTGGCTAAACTCATCTATAAAAGGGTATCTTTCCAAATGCGTCGCCCCATCACGTACGCTGAATTGCTGTTGGTGCTGATTCTGGCTCCCGTAGGTGTCTATGCTGCCCAAAATCTGTACGGGTTTGTGACAGATAGAATCAGTATAGAAATTAGAGTTAAATAAAACAATGGGTAGTAAGCCCGCACCTCCTCCGACACCTACGATTGTGATGCCTACTCCTACAGCTCCCACGCTGTATCGGACGATGATTCCGCAGGAGAGCTTTCAAGATGTAGCAGCACTTGCTAAGCGGCTTGACGAGCAGATTGCAGGATTGCAGCAGGCCCGTTACCAAAGTGTGGGCACAGATGCTGATATTGGCGAAAGAATGCGTGGCCGTGAAGAGCAAGAAAAAGCCTCATATTTAGCTTCTCTTCCGGGGCAAACAAAAGATCCTGGTCTGCTCCAGGTAGGCACCGACGTACAGGGACGTCCTACCACGAAGGGATCTGGTGCTGTACAGACAAGCATGTCTGCAGGTCAAGCCGAAGCGGTCAAAACTGCTCGTTCCAGCCTTGCTCAGGCTCAAGAGGCTTACAAGAAGGCCAAGGCTCAGAAAGGTAAAGCTGATCCTTCACTTGTTGATCCGACCAAGTTTGATCCTGAGTACGCCAAGCGCTCGATCGACGTATTCAAGATGAAGGCCTGACGATTAGATAGATCCAAAGTCAAGAGCAGAAGCAGAGGTCGCTGAAACAAGTCCAAAGTCGATAGACTCATCAACGATCTCTGCAACAAATCGCCAGTCAACGACGGATACGTTGATTGAAATCGAATAATTTGTTTCTAAGTACCTAATATCGTTAGTAATAAGAAACAGGTATTCCCCGGGCTCCAGTCGTGTGCTGGGGTAATCCTCGAGTAGAAGCTCCTCTTGATTGTAATCAATAGAGGCTTCAGGCGCTACATAACCCTGATTGTTAATAGGAAGTTCTTCCCTTCTGTTACCCTCTTCGATCTTATAAATCGCAACAAGGGTATTTTTATTAGTATCTTTTGTATAGCTGAACTGACTTAGATCTTGGGTGAATTGAATTGACCGAGCTTTCTTAATGCGAATCTTGTAGAAGGTGGTTGTCTTACGGGAAAGACCACCGTGGGATCCGGTCAGAGTGATCGAACGGAATACAGAAGAGAAATCGCCCAGATCAATAGGAGTATAAAGGCTGTCTCCAGGCTCCGCAGGGAGTGGATCAGAGCCGAAGTAGGAGGTTGGGCCGTATGCAGTAGGCCCAGTACCTCCGGTTGGATAAGACTCGACAAGTCCAAAGTTTACAAAACCTGAGTTACTGGGAATTGTCGTCAGAAATCTTGACATCTTCAGTCATTAATCCGTGGAAGAGACCGTTGGTTCTTCCAGATTGTTGATATTTTTCTTCATTCATTATAGCCCGCTCAGGATAGAACCCTTCATCGGCCATTGTATCGATTAGGTCGTAATTTAGGTTGTTGATCATGCAGCGAAGATTAGAGTCAGCTTCCTCGTAATCTTCCTGCCACTCAACGCCCCAGAACACATCGCCCCCGATTTGCACACAAGCGCACCATTTTCGCGTTGAAGGGTCAAGGTGATAGTGACTCGGGACTATCTCCGCCGACTTGGTTGTTGGCTTCTTTGAAGTGACTGAAGATGTTGACATAGTTCAACTGAATAGTTTCAATTTTAGACGGCTCAACTGCATCGTCAAGACCACGAGCCTCGAGATGCTTGGGGTTACAACAGAACTTTTCGCAACCTTTTTTTGTATGGATTCTGTACTTACCGACGAAGCCTCGGCTCAACCAGAATGCCACCCGCATAGCTGATTGTGTAGCTCCAGAGTGGACTGGCGATGGGCAGTAAGCGACTGATTCGGTGCCGCCTTTCTTCGTGGCGCCCAGCCAGGGCCAACACTCGTCCTCTCCACGTACATCAACCTGGTCCCAGAAGCGCTTGACGGTCCAGTACCAGCGATAGTCGAATTGAGTAACGTCGACTGTGCAGCGGCCCTTCTTGAGCTCCTCAAGGCAGTCGAGGCACTCACCCATGTGGCCGAAACGACCCTTGTGTTTGTCAGTGCCGTGTCGGTGCCAGGGGCACTCCTTTTCGTTTGTCATGTGATAGTCGAGCTCGTAGCGACGAACTTCGTCAGGATGACTTGAAGCGAGCTGCTGGAGCACATGATCCAGCGTTTCCCAACCCTCGCTGAGGTTAGAGAGGCGGCTCTTGTTTTGCAGCGAGTCGAATGTGATTCCGACACGTATCTTTCTGACCCTTTGATAAGTAACGTTAAAACGCCTGGAAATCTCCTTACTTGACAACCACTCGTCAGCCGAACGTATCTTCTCGACTACAGCAGGCGTGAGCACATCTCCTTTTCTTTGATTGGTCTCCAGGCGTACGTCAGACTTTGTTCCGTAGTAATAGTGAGAAGGGTTCAGACAATATTTGCAATTGCACGTGTGCTTCCTGACGATCACCTGATTCTCTTCGTCAGGAAACTTTCCGACCATGGCCAATAGGAAGGGTCTGGCGTCCAGCGTTTTGTAGTACAGGTTGTTCCTCTTGGTGTTCACGAACCCAGAAAAAATGCTGTGCCGGGAATTGCTGATGTCCCAGCAACCGTCTTTGCCCTTGAGGCGGATGAAGATCTGAAAGGCCTTGGCGAAGACCACGACATCAGTGGGGATCAGACCGTTGTCGAGGAAGAATTTCAGGGTATGCATTAGGGGGATGCGTGCTCAGGAGCGCAACGTAACGACAGATCCCAGTCATGTCAATGGATTTCAGCTTATCCACCAAACATGATTTTAAAACCCTCTTTTTACTTCTTTCTATAGAGAGGGGGCCTAGGTCATTGTGCGTTCATTTTTTATCCCACAATCACCTAGACCCCTTTCCTATACGTCTAAATGAAAACCCGGTTCTAAAATTATGTTTGGTAGATAACGGGTCAAACCGACTGCGCGGCAATGAGTTTCGGCTATGCAGCCGGGCAATTTTAGCGACCTCCCTCTAGAAGTTGATATCGTGATCTAACGTTTTTGAGGGATTATGGTTGTAATAGTCCTCATATATTTGCGCAAATTTCATCGCTCGGTCAAGACTTGCGTTGTAGGTACACAAACCCCCTCCAGGGGAACATGTTCTATATTCCTTGCAATTGAAGCCCCGGTGGAGTAACACAACAGTCGAACCTTTTGGAAAAGTTTTGATCAGTTCCATCGACCTGCTAATGAGTGTTACTATTGTAAAAAGGATATTTTTGTACAGTTAGCTAAAATGCTCCCTTTTGTTCTACCTGCTCTATACGGAGCAAAGGCAATTTCTACGGGACTTGCGGCACTAGGTCTCGGTGCAACTGTTCTGCCCCCGGCGATTAATTTCGCTAAAAATTATGCAAAAAGAGGGCGAACAAAAGGTCAATCACGCATGAGTCTATTTGGTGGAACTGACTTCACAGCGCTTCCTGGCGGTAGGAATTACGAAACGGGAATGCGACCGGGAGACATTGACAGGAGAAAAATAGATGAAGAGTTAGATTCT
>Ga0163109_10002610_pt1 | contig 14003 bp, 19 predicted proteins | sample CRUFie1St13metaG_FD_108704 | JGI IMG/M metagenome (GOLD analysis project Ga0163109, IMG submission 108704) | Marine microbial communities from the Costa Rica Dome - CRUD Field 142mm St13 metaG | ecosystem: Environmental > Aquatic > Marine > Oceanic > Photic zone | place: Costa Rica: the Eastern... | reverse complement strand
GAGACAGAGTTGGTTGTTATGGGTGCGAAGATTGCCTTAACAAACTACAAACTTCCGTTCGATCCTAGCAAGTTAAAATCATTTGATAGGTTCCATAAGAAGTTTGGCAAGTACGTCATAACTGCTATGGAGTCTAAATAATGTCAGACTATCACGATCAAAAGATTGTAGACAAACTAGTGACAGCAAGGATTGCCTTGTTATTGAAACATCCTTTCTTTGGCAACCTTGCAACTAGATTGAAACTTGTGAACGCAGATGACTGGTGTCCTACTGCTGGTACAGATGGTAGACACTTCTTCTACAACACTAAATTCATAGATTCACTAACACCCAAAGAGGCAGAGTTCTTGTTTGGTCATGAAGTCTTACACAATGTATTTGAACACATGCTTGTAAGGATTGGTGACAGGGATCCACAACTTTGGAACATAGCGGCGGACTATGCCGTTAACCAGATATTGAAAGATTCTAACATAGGTGAAATGCCAAAAGGTAAAAAAGGTGAGAACAAAGGTTTCCAAGACGACAAGTACAAGGATTGGGCATCAGAAAGAATATATGATGACTTGTTTAAACAGGCAAAGAAGAACGGCAAGAAGATGTTGGAGAAACTTGGCGAGTTAATGGACGATCACCAAGAATGGGGTAAAGGTGATGGCGGTGCTGAAGGCAAGGATGGCAAAGGTGAGAAGAAAGGCAAAGGTAAGCCTGTGTACACTAAAGAAGAACTTAAGAAAATCCGAGACGAAGTAAAAGAGGCAATGGTGAGTGCGGCACAGAGTACAGGTGCTAGTAATCTTCCAGGTGCTTTACAGAGACTGGTCAAAGATCTTACAGAACCTAAGATGGATTGGAGAGAAATACTTCAACAACAGATAATGAGTACAATGAAGTCTGATTACACTTGGATGAGACCAAGCAGAAAATCATGGCACACATCTGCCATACTGCCAGGACAGAACAATGACGAGATGATTGATATATGTCTTTCTTTAGATGCCAGTGGTAGTATCAGCAATGAACAATGTAGAGAATTTCTAACAGAAGTTAAGAACATAATGGATCAATATAAAGATTATAGAATACATCTTTGGAGTTTTGACACAGAAGTATTCAATCCAAAAGTTTTTACGCCAGACAATGCAGATGAACTTCTTGACTATAAACTAGGTTCAGGCGGTGGTACTGAATTCGAATGTAATTGGAAATACATGAAAGACAATGGCATAGAGCCTAAAAAATTTGTAATGTTCACAGATGGTTGGCCATTTGATTCGTGGGGTGACGAACACTACTGCGACACTATATTCTTAATTAACAATCCATACGAAAGAGATATCGAAGCACCTTTCGGACTAACGGTACAGTACAATGACTAACGATACAAAAATACTTTACATATCGACTGCAATTTTTGTCCTTTGGATAGTGTGGGCAACTGTGAGGTACTATGCTTAATATGATCAAAGAGATGATTAAAGATTTAATGTATCATCCGATAACTTTAGGAATTGCGGTGGTATTCTTAACACTAATCATAATGAACTGGATGCTATAATGATGTTATTTCCAAACACAAATCCCTACTCAGGCAAAATGAAAAAAGTTAAGAATCTACGTAATTGGATGATTGATACTGCCACAGTGCTTTTTGATGACAATCACAATGACCTACGTACACTTCCTAAGACTGTGAGACTACAACTATTAGTGGTTTTGAGTTTTGTGTGGAGCACGGTGTTCACTGTGTACTTCTTTTCCATTAGTACAATGCTTTGGGGTTGGGTAGGACTAGTGGTAGGACATTTAGGAGTCATATTTGCTATGTACTTCACATTTAAACAATTTCACAACATACCACATACAAAGGTTCCAGATGAAACAGAGCCACCTATGTATGACGACGTATGGGGAGCATAACATGAAAATAACAAAAGAAAAAATAATAGATCCTAAGAACAAACACACAGTAGGCAAAAGTTGGGCAAATCTTGGTAACCACGTGTTATTGACAATTTGGATTGCCTGTTTGGTATTTGTGGTATTTGCGAGTTATTAATGAGTAAATGGATAGTGAGTGTAATGATGCTTGTGGTAATTGCCATGTTCATGAAAGGAGTGGAAGTTCTTGGACCTAGCAACACCAACAGAGACATTTTATACGAAGGCCCTAAGAAGTCTACTGAGCAGAGATGGAACGAGGCCTATGAATGGATCGAAAGGAAGAGAAATGAAGATCAATCCAAATAATTTTTCCAAGAGAGAACTAGACATATTACCACCACACTTCGTAAACACAGTGGTAAAGGCACACGAGGCAGACGTTGAAAAGATGCGTAAATGGATCTACGAAAATTGTTCAGGGAGATATTCAATTACCAAAGATGTAGTTTACCAAGGTGACAACTCAAGATCTGTCACTGTGCTTGGTTTTGAGAATCCTGGAGACCTTACCTTGTTCGCATTGAGCGGTGTTGCTCAGATAAATCAAAACTAACCGTTGCACTCCATAATTAAATTTAGTATAATATACGTATATTAATACCAATTGCAATTAGGAGAAAAAACAAATGGCAACAAAAAAGAAGAACTTGAAAAAGTCAGCCAAGGCACCTACAGGAACAGCGACGGCTCAACCTCAGGCGGCACAGGCAAATGCACAGGCTCCACAACCGGATCCAACTGCATTATCAATAGGCGACTTGAAGAATCTTTCTACCATACTTGACGTGGCATCCACTAGAGGTGCATTCAAGGCCAATGAGATGGCAGGTGTAGGATTCCTATACAACAAACTACAGGCGTTCTTAGCCAAAGTGGCACCAGAACAAAAACCTGAAGGCACAGCAGGAGCAACGGCACCAGCAACGGCACCAGCGACTGCGGAAGGAAAATAATATGTCAACACTAGTTAATGTAAATGACCAGGCAATGCCGATGGGCGACAACACTGGTCAGGCAGGCGATGGGCAAACCGGTCCAAAGAGACACTTCAAACACATTGGAGAACTTGTGGACGGTGGTGCCAAAGTGGTTATCATGTACAGGACTGTACCAGGCGAGGCAGACAACTGCCTAGTGGTTGGAACAAAGTTCTTACCTGATCAATACCACAACGCTTTAATGAAAGCGGTTGAATCAGATGGTGGGCAGGATGCAGATGAATTTGCCGACTACGCCAGCAGACAGACGTTCCCAGATGGGACTAATATGTTGGCTATGATGCACAACGACAACTACATCAAGAAGTTTAAGACCAAAGATATTATGGTTACATACGGGAATACTTCTGAGGGAAGAATACTTCTTAACAAGTTGAACGAGATGATCGCTAAGGAGAAAGGCACAACTGTAAAAGAGATGGCCAAAGATCCAGAGGCACCAGCAAAGAAGACAACTAAGAAAGCGGATGCCAAAGAAACACCCGCCAAAAAATAAGACTTGGGTACAACTGACGCAGGATTTTGTCAAGGAATGGCCGGAGGTTCTAGAAGGATTACACTTCACGAACATGCCGGTCAAGTACCTGATGTACATCAATCTCATCCTTAAGAACAACATCACTATACACTACGACATTAAAAAAGAGCTCAAAACTAAGAAGCAGGAAACAATCGCTAGATTTTTGAGGAAAACAATAGAAGCCAATTATCTCAAGATAAAGAGTGTAGATATGAAGTTTGACGTGCCCGCACTGAAGCGTGACATGGAATCTCGGACTTCTCTAATTATGGCTAAGACTTTTAAAAAGTAAATCTAAATTTTTTGCAACAGCAATGGCATTATCAACGTCAGATACCGGCGTCCTTTTTTCTTTAACACATTCTACAAATTCTATTAATTCATTTCGCAAAGGATTTGATGGCACTTTATATTCCTCCACAGTAGGTTCATAGTTCATTCTATCACCGTTCCATATGTTGGTTGTCAGTTTTATGGATTTTGCTTCTTCATCCCAAAAAATCATTCCTTTAGTTCCAACTATTGCTGTTGTACGAACTTTTTCTGGATAGTACCAACTCAAGTTAAATTTTACAGGAATGTTGTTGCAGGTGAACTCAAATTCATCTCTGTCATTTTGCACCTTGCCACTGTATTTGTGTCCGCTGTGTTTAATGTTTTGAAAATCATGAGTGCCCAACCAATAGTGTATGATGCTAACATCATGAGGTGCAAGGCTGTGTACTGTGCTTATCTTTGTTTGAAACCTACCCCAGTTGAGCCTGTTCATTTCTATATGTTGCACTTCACCTATTTGTGGTAGTAGTTCTTTAATTTTATGTACTCTATCATTGTAAAGGAAGATGTGCCCTACCATCAATGTCTGTTCACGCAGAAAACTTTTTATTATGCAACACTCTGTACAGGTCAAAGAAAGTGGCTTCTCTACATAAACGTTTTTGTCCTGTTGAAGTAATCTAATGGTCTGTGTGTGATGATCCCAAGCAGGTGTGGCCAGTATCACGTTGTTATACTTAATGTCCTTTAGATCCTTCCCATCTTTGATATCTATTATTTCTATCTTTTCTACTCCCGGTATTGTTTCCAATTCCGCTTTCAACTTTGATCCCCAATATCCTGCACCTACTAGACTAATTTCCATAAAATTCCTTTATTGCTTTTATAATGTAATCTTGGTGATGCTCAGGCAAGGTGTGATAGCACGGTAGACTTACAATGTTATTACACACATATTCTGTCCTCCGCAACACAGTGCCATCCTTGAATGCCTTTGTTTTGTGCGTTGGATATTTGTAGTGAATGTTTGTTGCTATGCCTTTGTCCTTTAGGAATTTCTGCAGTTGATCACGTGTGCCTGCAGGAGTTTCAATAACATAAACATAATAAGAATGTTTTGACCAAGGTGCTTCCTTTGGACATTTTACTATACCGTCTAACTGTTTTGTATATCTCCGACATATTTCTCTTTTCTTATCCAACCATTCATCTATCTTTTTCAATTTTGCTTGAACTATTACTGCCTGTAAATTATCTATCCTTGCATTATAGCCCACTGTGTCGTACTCGAATTTTGTCTTACGTCCATGATCCCTGTACATCCTCACTTTATCTATAAGTTTTTTGGATCCTGTCACAGCACCTGCATCACCCATTGCACCTAGATTTTTGACAGGATTAAAACTAAAACAAGTTAGGTCCACAAGACTTCCAACTTTCTTGCCCTTGTATTCTGCTCCAAAACTTTGAGCCGCATCTTCTATTAATTTAATTTTATATTTGTTTGCAAATTCTTTCATTTTATCTATGTCTGGTGTCTGTCCATACAAGTCAACAAACAGTATTGCGGCGGGCGGACAATTTGGATCAAACTCTGGAATGTTTTCAATATCTAAATGATAAAATTGATCTATATCAATAAATTCTGGTCTAGCATCTACATTGACTATGGCTTCTGTTGTAGACACAAAAGTATGTCCTACTGTCCAAACAGTGTCGCCTGTTCCTATGTCTAATGCACGTAAGGCACAAACTAAAGCATTTGTTCCAGATCCAATACTAGCACAATCTTCTGCACCTGTGTAGTCACAAATCGCTTTCTCGAACTTATCAACGGTAGGACCTGTAATAAAATCAGACCTAGTGATTACGTCCTTGATCGCTAGATCTATTTCCGATTGTATTTCCTCATACTGCGGATACAGATCTACAAAAGGAATCTTAATATTTTGTGTCATAATAATTTTTTAACCATTGGAAGTCGTATGATAACATTAATTGTTTATGGTCGCTACCATGTTTTTGGTAATATTCCTGAGCATCTTTGGCTCCGGTCAGTGACCACTCTCCGTTTTCACCATCGCCAACTGTGCACCACTTTTTTAGCCTATATCTATTTTCAACTGTGGGTTTGTTCTGGCAAAGTTTTATAACTTCTCTGAAGGCTGTCCTCCAGGCTAGCCAAGGCGTTTCGTTGTAATGGTTTATCGCAGACAACTCCGGCACCCAATCGTGAGATGCAGATAATGTAAAATCAAGTCCAGGGTCTGTTGTTTCATATACCAATTTTTTATTGTACAACAACACTGCCCCATGTCCGTATTCCAAGCCATTCACAGGATTTTTACAGTTGAATATGTAATGGCAAGGATTCTTCATCCTGTCCGGTTGAAAATCAAATTTAAAACTGTCTACTATTTCCAGTTTAGGAAACACTGCAAAAAAATAATCTGTGTCACTCATCTCCGCCGCTTTGAAGTATGCAAGTGTCTGTCCGGTGATTCCTTTACACCATTTTGCCCTTGGGTATTTTTCCTTTAATGTATTGAAACGTTTCTCTGCACTTGGTTCATCATAAGATATGAATATGATGTCCATCGGCTTGATTGGATAATCCAGATCAAAATGCACACTCCTGTCTACATCATAAAACTGTTTTATGTCGGTCCTATGAGGTACCAACATTATGTCTTTTGTATCTCCCCACGAGTAAACTTTTTCATCTTCCCAGAAACTTGGATAGAAGTTAGGTGTTTGCACACCTGTCAAATCTTTATTCACCATCCATTTATAAAACTGATCATCAGTTTTGTATGCACTGTAAGGATCCTGTAATTTAAAATACGTAGTAGTAAGGGGACGTTGGAAAAGAGTATCGTGCGGATGATAATTGATATCCTTGTAGTCTCTTAAAAATTTAATACTGTTCATTTGTCTTTTAAATTCCTTTGTGGGTATTAACATCACGTTGCCTTCCTTGTTAAGACCTCCCATTGGATGTGTAGTATACCACACGTGTATCTGCTTACTCTCATGTTGTTCTGGAATGTAATCTAAATCAATTTCATCTAACGATACAAAGTTTGAGAAGAACCAGAAATATTCTGTGTTTACATCATTAACCACAGATTTAAGAATACTAAAATAACTATCAACAAATGGAACAACACGTGTGCCGGCAAGTGGTGACTCTATGTTTATTGTGTTTTTAAATCTTACCTGTATGCTGTCGAATCCAGTCATAGTAACTTTCTAGTCCCTGTCTCAATGAAAACTGTGGTTGGTACTCTAGTAGATCTTTGGCTCTGCTTATGTCTAGTGTACCTCTCATTGGATATAGACTTTGCATACCTATGTCTTTGATCTCTGATTTGCTTCCTGTAATATCAATAATTGTTTCTGCAAGTGTCCTTAGACTTGTGGCATTGCCTGCCGTGATATTGAAACTAGTGTTGGCCACTTCGCCTGTCGCGGCTTTTACTATGCCATATGCGGCATCTTGCCTATAAGTGAAGTCCACTTTGTTCTCACCGTTGTGTAAAGTTATCTGCTCATTGGCCATCGCCTTTGCAAAGAACTTGGACACAACCCTATCAGGCAGATCCCCAGGACCGTACACTCCGCTAGGCCTAACAATAATGTAGTTTAAACCGTCACGTTTTGCAAATAACTTTGTAAGCCTCTCGCCTGTGAGTTTCGCTTCACCATATATGTTTGTGGGTTTAGTGTTTGACTCTTCTCTCGTACCGTCTACAAAGTCTCCATACACCATACTACTGCTGATGTACACAAATTTTTTAGTATTGAATGTCGAGGCGTGCCATAACAAGTTTGTTGTTGTTCCAATAACTTTCGGCACCCCTTTAATAGGATCCTTATCAACAATTTTTGCTCGGGGGTATGTTGCAAGATGAATCACTGTGTCTGGTCTATGATTGAATGCTTTCAAGCAAACCATTTGATCTAAAAGATCTCCTTCGATTACGCTTACTTTTTTCATTACCCAATTTCTTGTACGCCATGAAATTAATTTTTCTAATTCTTCTTTAGATATTATGTTATAAGTGTCTTTGTTATCTACACAAATTACATCATGTCCATCATTGGTAAGTTTTTCTATTATTTTAGATCCAATAAATCCAAGTCCGCCTGTTATTAAAAATTTCATCCTAATACCTTTACTCCATATTTGTTGGTAAACGCTTTACCATCTTCTCTGTCGTTTACAATTGGTTGTCCTTTTATGTTCAAACTGGTGTTCAAAAGTATTGGACAACCTGTCTGTTTTTTCCATTCCGTTAACAACTCATGAAACCCTGGATTGTCTGTTTTCCGCACCGTTTGAACCCTAGAAGTGTGATCATGATGTATTATGGCAGGAAAGTCTTTACCATGCGTACACGCCGCTGTATATTGCATATAAGGGGTGTTTTTGACGCCTGTAGGTAGGGTAAAATACTCGTTTACATCTTCCTCTAATATTGCAGGAGCAAACGGTCTGAACTTCTGTCTTTTCTTAATACCATTTACCAGATCCTTGATGTCCTCACCCCGCGGGTCTGCCAACAATGATCTATTACCAAGTGCCCTAGGCCCAAACTCCGCCCTGCCACTTGCAACTCCTACCATCTTGTTTTCTTTCAGTTCTTTAATAAGTGCGTCTACAGGATACTCACCATCTATGTTGTGTCCCAGGAATGGGTGTTCCCACTTTAAATGTGACTTTTGATGAGCCGCTATACATCCTAGGCTGGATCCTGCGTCACCTGGATTTGGTATGATCCATATGTTGTCAAACAGTCCCATGTTTGCCAACACTCTGTTTGCGGCACAGTTCAACGCTACACCACCTGCATAAACTAGGTTACGTGATCCGTACTTACTTGCCCTGTGCCATAATTCGGCAAGGCATTCTTCTGTGACTGACTGTATGCTGGCCGCTATGTCCATTACATCTGCGTCTGGTTCCCAGTCACTTAATCCTCTGTGTAGATTCTGTTTGAGTTTAAAAGGTGCTTGGTATACGAAATCGTCATAAATCTTTTGTTTGTATTTTGGTGTTCCATATGCGGCCATGCCCATTAAAATGTATTCTTCTTCCGCAGGCTTCAGTCCACAACGATGTGTGAATGCACTGTAAAGTATTCCTATGCTGTGCGGATAGTTCAGCGTTTCTTTTCTCTCGATCCAAATTTTATCTGCTGTTGATATTGATACTGTTTCCCATTCTCCTATTGCGTCAACTGTAAGAATTGTTGCTCCTGTGTCCTTGAACGGTGACGTGAAGTAACCTGCCGCGGCGTGTGAGTCGTGATGTTTGACGTACTCATCTATCTTTATATCAAAATGATCCAAATGCCATTGTGGCATCTCTGTATAACTTAATGCTGTGTTCCATTGTCCTGCGTACAACTGTCTTGTTTTCTTGAGCAAAGGTTTCTCGTAATAAACAACTTTGTCGAATGGTCCAAATGTCTTTGCCTCTGCAACAATTTTTTGGTTTAGATAATGATCGTTCTTAATCTTTGAATATCGTTCACTGTGTGCCGCCCACAATATTTCACCTATGCCTGAACTGTAATCAACGACCGCCATGGCGGCGTCATGGTTCATGCAATTTATTCCCAGTATTCTCATTTTCCTATCTCCCAACCTATAACGACGCCGTAGTTCTCTTCGCCGTTGTGTTTTTCATATGCCGGAGACACAAACATACCACCTGCTTTGTATCTAATCATTGGTAGTACGTCTTCAGATTTGTAACCTGTGACAAGTCCTAATTCAATGTTCCAGTATTCATCTAATTCAAACTCTCTACCAATGTACGTACTGATCCTGTCCTCGGAATTGTAGAAAACTCCTGCTATCTTATTGTCTACTGTGCACCTTGCATGAGGATGAATGTTGTTATAATTGGCCTCGAGGCCCACGTGCATAGACACTGCTAAAAATAATCCTAGGCAACTCATTTTACTTTGAGAAATCCTTTCGCTTTTACAAGTGCTGTTTCCCAATCCTCCAGCGTTATATCATATTCAAAGTTCTGTGTTTTCTCGTTTACCTGTAATTCTTTAGCACTGTTCTTTATATGGAAGTTTCTGGCCATGTCAGTAAGTGGTGATAATGTAACCAACCTGTTTAGGTGATTTGATTTCTTGACCATCTTGTATACTTCGTTTACTATGGCACGTCCACCGCCTTTCTTTTTTGCCCATACCGTGTATGCTATCGCAATTGATCCTTGCACTCCTGCCCTGTGTACAGACTGTAGAGCGGCATCATAACTCATTGCTTCCATTTCCTCTACGGTCTTTGGTACGTCATTTGTAAAAGCAAAACACATGATTGCTGATATCTCACCAACATCATCCTTTAGTCCGTAAATTTTTCTTCCGTATGATTGTCTGAATGCCAGATCTAATTCTGGACGCACAGGATCTTCCTTCACGTCTATGTAAGGCAGTTCAACAAGTTCATACTTAGATTCTTTGATCTTCTGTTTTGTATATGCTTCTAAACTTTTGTAATTCTTATTTGTGTATGATTGCAACTGAGAAAATTTCTCCATAAGTCCAGTAACCGATGGATGTTCTTTCCAGCGTTCCAAAACTTCTTTAAGTTTTTCCTTATTGAGTATTTCCATTTTTACTTGTATATAAATGGATCTTTCTTTTTTAATTCTTTAAGCCTTTTTCTGTAAGCTCTTTCCTGTTTGAACTTGTTCCAGAGATTCTTTATCCAAGTGAACATTATTTTCCTCCTGTTAGTTTTCTAAACGTTGGTAACATTAATTGTACAGCATCTCGGTGTGCCGCGTCAAGTGGATGTGTTGTCCCACGTGGGTAACCTTCCAACATAGCCCATTGGTTAAATCCCATCATACGCTCTCCAAATGAAAACCATTTGGTAAGATCTATCTCATCATGCAAGGCCTTCATCAACTTGTCTAATCTATTATGGTGATGGAATTTGTCATAGAACAATGAGTTGTCCGCTAAAGTGAACATGTACTTGATGCCTTTCTTATCAAGTATGTTCTGTAACCATATTATTGATTTCCAACTGAGATAGGTTTCATGGTACTGATTGGCCGCATGTTTGTATATGGCTTCTGCAAATGGTCTGGCTCCCGTCTCTTCAAACACCTGAGCACGTGCTGTCCATTGATCCTGCTGTACCTGTGATCCCGCTAGATTCCTGAATGCTTCCTCGTTTCCTGAGTTTGTGTCCCATGGCGATAAAGATGCCCATCGTGATTTTTCAAGATTTTTGTGTCTCGGCAGAGCCCAGTCGTATCTTGAAAGGAAACTCCACATGACCACCACGCACTTGATCTGTATAGGTTCGTGTTGCGTGATTTCCTGAAACACCCTACGTGCTATTCCGGAGTTTCCACTACCTGGATGTGCAGTGCATATGTATTCGTCTAAGGGACTGTTATGTCTGTGTGCAAGATCTTCTTTTAGACCGTGTGCCCATGTAAGTTTGCTTGGAACTTTGCCTTGCTTATCGTCACTCAACTCGTGCCCAAATGTAAAACTGCAACCGCCTGATATAAATTTCTTACTCATATATTTTCAAAATGTTATTTAAAAGTGGAAACACCTCTCCAAAATTTTCTTTCCTGTACGCATCTGTCTGCAAAATCCGTCTTTTTCTTTCTGCTCTAATCTCTGGCGAATCCCTATCAGCGGCATTCATAAATCTAATGCTGGGTTGATAGTCAGTGAGCATATGATACCTATCTACTACAATATCTTTTACTTGTTTTGGCAATGTTTGTATATTGAATACATCTGGGTCAAAACAAGTGTTCACGTAAAAAAACTTGGGTTGAAATTGTGCTACCCATAGCGCCATCTTGGCCCAATTGAACACATTAAAAATAGTAACCGTTGAACATATTTGAAAGTCCATATTAGGTGTTTTCATTTGTTTGAACTTGACAAGGTTAGCACTTACCTCTCTCCAATTGGCAGGATGTCGTTGGTACTCGAATGCTTCTCCCACGTCGTCTATGCTGAATGCTATCTCAACGTGTTTGAAATAACTCCATAGGTCAAATATTTCCTGTGGAGGCAACTGTGTGCCGTTTGTGTTGTAGTGTATGTCTATGTTCTTTGCATATCCCTTCTCGACACAGTGCATCAAAATTTTGAAGTGATCCTTGATCATGAACGGCTCGCCTCCTGTGAACTCGAAGTACTCCACGTGTTTGAGATCTTCCTGTAACTCCTCAAAGAACTGTGGGTTACGTTTTGGCCATCCACCTTCCTTCAGTTGCTTCCGTGCTAGTGGATTGTCACCGCCTTTGGCTGTTTCATAATCTATTTCTTCCTGTGCCCATTTGCTGGAACTCCAACTGCCACATATTCTACATTTTAAATTACACACGTTGCCTAACTTAAAATCAATAAACTTCAGTGTTGGCTCGCTATTAGGTGTCCAGTCTGTGAGACTTTTCTTCATTTTGTATATAGAGTTTTGTCTTTTTGACGTTTTTCCTGCATCTTCTTCTTGCCAACAACTCTGACAGCCTACAGGTCTTTCTCCATTGCGAAACTTCGTTCTAAGTTTATTCATGTATTCTGTGTCTTGTATGGATTTCAGACTTTGCTCATAGACTTTGACTCCAGGCACACTGCCCTTGTAAAGACAGCATGGTGATGCTCCGCCGTTGACATCAACTTCTAGATGTGTCCAAGGCAAAGGACAGACATTAGTTTTTATATACTTTTCCACCATTCTAATGCCTTTTTGTTTTTTGCCAATACTTTTGTTATGTCTGTGCCTCTGATCCTGTCCAAACGTTCTACTTCTTGTTTGCCAGACTTCTGTCCTTGCTTGTATTCTTCTTCACTGTAAACTAATTCGTTGTTCCTTTTTTGTTTTTGCATTTCGTCTAGTTGTCCGAAGAAGTTATTTAGATTCCTATTTTGATACTTGATAGTTTTGTTCCTTACATCATCAATCATCTCACTCATTATATCATATGGCATGAACAACGGTGCCATAGCATTGTCATTAGAGAAGTTGAAAACTTGTTTCGTAAGTAATTCTATGTTGAGCTCGTTACTGAGTTTAACCATATTCTCTAGGTCGAACAAACCTGGCAATGTGATAGTGAGGTCCAACTGCATACGTTGTCTTGGTCCTTTGATAGTGTTTAGGCCGTACTTGATGTTGGCAAGCCATTCGTCATATTTGAGTCCTGTCCTTATGTATTCACCCACTTCTCCTGTGCCATCTATTGATGCACATATCTGCCACTTTGGAAAGTGTGATAATATGTCGTCGAAAAGGTTTTTGCCGAAATAATTTATACGACTCATGTTTGAATTGTATCTGGCCAGCACTTTGTCCGCATATCCCAGTTCCACAACCCTCTGCATGGCGGCCCAGTGTATCTTCCACATCAATGGTTCTCCTCCACACCAGTAGAACTCTGTCACACGCTTGTTCTCGACTGCATCCGTAAACTCCTTTACTATCTCTTGATCATGGAATTTTGACAGTTGCTCTTTTATATCTTTCCTACCCCATATCCTGTAATTGTCGTAATCACCTTTGCCATGCTTTTTGTTTTCTGTTTCCCAAGAAGAGCTCAGCATGTCTCCACACATCCTACAACTGAAATTGCAAAGATTTGAAAATCTGTAATCAAAACTTTCCACCTTCATAGTGGTTGCTCCTGTCTCGTCAGTGCTCTCGAAAACCTGGTCTATCTTATCTTTGTAATACCAATTGAAATGCTGTCTGTAGACCTGTTCATTGAGCAGTTTGTCGTTGCACACAGAACACTGAGGTATCTCCTCCCCAGCCAACAATTTTAATCTCACGGTCTTCATGTATTCTGAATTCCAGTGCTCGTCCAAAGTTCGCAGATTAAGTTTTTCGCTTTTACCTGAAGTGTCTATTGAATCAATGTATTGTTTGAAATTTGATGATGACTCTCTGGAACTGCAACACAATCTTCTCTCCATCTGTGGAGAAAGGTAAGTGTGTGTCCACGGAGCCATGCATAGAGTCTTGTTGCCTTCGCTTGGTTTGATTCTTTTAGGGGTTTGGATACCTTGCCTTGGCCATCTTTCTTCTGCTGTTGGAAATCTATTTGCCATTTTTAACCTCCAGCGTATCCGCCATTTCGTGATTCACATGTGAATGTCCTCTTTCGTCTTCACGCACTGCTTTTATTACATCGCTCAATTTAGCATCTTTGCTCAATCCATAGTAATTGATTGCAATGGTAGGAGCATTAGTAT
>Ga0163109_10002609_pt1 | contig 14006 bp, 15 predicted proteins | sample CRUFie1St13metaG_FD_108704 | JGI IMG/M metagenome (GOLD analysis project Ga0163109, IMG submission 108704) | Marine microbial communities from the Costa Rica Dome - CRUD Field 142mm St13 metaG | ecosystem: Environmental > Aquatic > Marine > Oceanic > Photic zone | place: Costa Rica: the Eastern... | reverse complement strand
GCGCCGCTCATCCACTAGATTGGGAATGACAGCGTTTACAAGCAACCAAGGGATGGGGACATGCGCGTTGGGGTTCTGACCGGAGGCGGCGATTGCCCGGGTTTGAACGCGGTAATCCGCGCCGTTGTTCGTCGAGGAGTGACGGACTACGGGTACGAGTTTGTTGGCTTCCGCGATGGCTGGAAGGGCCCACTGGAGGGGCTCACCATGGAACTCGGCATCCCGCAGGTGCGCGGGATTCTTCCGCGCGGCGGCACCATCTTGGGTTCGTCGCGCACCAACCCCATCCAGGTCGACGGCGGTATCGACACCATCAAGGACAACATGAGGTCGCTTGGCGTGGATGCCCTTGTTGCCATCGGTGGTGAAGACACCCTCGGGGTGGCCACGGCTCTGACCGACGCCGGGCTTCCCGCGGTAGGCGTCCCCAAAACCATCGACAACGATCTCAGCGCAACTGACTTCACCTTCGGCTTCGACACCGCGGTAACGATCGCGACGGAAGCCATCGATCGACTTCACACCACCGCAGAGTCTCATCACCGGATCTTGATCTGCGAGGTCATGGGTCGGCATGCCGGATGGATCGCGCTCCACTCCGGCATGGCTGGCGGGGCCAATGTGATCTTGATCCCCGAGGTGCCGTTCGACCTCGAACAAGTCGTCGAATGGGTCGAGTCCCGATTCCGGTCGCATTACGCGCCGATCGTGTGTGTAGCGGAGGGCGCCCTCCCTCGCGACGGAGATCTCGTCACCAAGGACGCGACCCTGGATGCGTTCGGACATGTGAAGCTCTCGGGTATCGGGGAGTGGCTGGCGTCGCAGATCGAGGAGCGCACCGGTAAGGAAGCCCGCACGACGGTCCTCGGACACGTGCAGCGGGGAGGAACCCCGACGGCCTTCGATCGCGTGCTCGCCACTCGATTCGGACTTAATGCCATTGCTGCCGTCAAGGACGAGGCCTGGGGAACCATGGTGGCTCTGCAAGGGACCGACATCGTTCGCGTGCCTCTCCAGGCCGCGACAGGAACTTTGAAAACCGTTCCTGCGGAGCGGTACGAGGAGGCAATGGCCTTCTTCGGCTGAGCGCGGCCTACCCTTTGCTCGTGGACTCCATGACCTGGCCGGACCTTGCCGCCGTCCAGCAACCCCCGTGGCCCGACGCCGCGGAGGTCGAGCGTGCCGTGGCGCAATTGCAAGCCCTACCGCCTCTGGTGTTCGCCGGTGAATGCGACCTGCTCACCGAGCGTCTGGCTCAGGCGTCGCGGGGTGAGGCGTTTGTTCTGACCGGCGGTGACTGCGCGGAAACATTCGAGGCCAACACCGCGGACTCGATCCGAGCCCGGCTCAAGACGGTGCTGCAGATGTCGGTCGTGCTCACGTACGCGGCATCCCTTCCCGTGGTCAAGATGGGCCGGTTGGCTGGCCAGTACTTCAAGCCCCGCAGCAAGACGGTGGAAATTCGCGACGGCGTCGAGTTGACCAGTTACCTCGGCGACGCGGTGAACGCGCTCGCCTTCGATCCGGACTCCCGGCGACCAGACCCGCAGCGGCTGGTGCAGGCGTACCACGCGTCGGGAAGCGCACTGAATCTCGTGCGCGCGTTCACCCAGGGTGGCTACGCCGACCTACGTCAGGTGCACGCATGGAATCAAGACTTCGTGCGGGACTCGGCCGCCGGCGAGCGATACGAGGAACTCGCCCAACACATCAACCGAGCGCTGTCCTTCATGCAGGCATGCGGAACGGATCCCGTCGAGTTCGAGCGAGTGGAGTTCTACGCCGCTCATGAGGCGCTGTCGATGGATTACGAGCGGGCGCTCACCCGGATCGACTCACGCACCGGAAAGCCGTACGACGTGTCGGGTCACTTCCTGTGGATCGGGGAGCGGACGCGTCAACTCGACGGCGCCCATATGCATTTCGCGTCGACCATCAGCAATCCCATCGGCATGAAAGTGGGGCCGACGGCATCACCGGATGAGATCGTCGAAGCCGCCCAGGTGCTCAACCCCGATCGGATACCCGGTCGACTTTCCCTGATCACCCGTATGGGCGCGGGCCAGGTGCGCGACGTGCTTCCGGGCATCGTCCAGAAGGTTGACGCCAGTGGAATTCCCGTGGTGTGGGTGTGCGATCCGATGCACGGAAATACGCGGGAGGCGGCGAGCGGCCACAAGACTCGACTCTTCGATGACGTCATCGATGAGGTCGAGGGGTACTTCGAGGTGCACCGTCAATTGGGGACGTTCCCGGGCGGAATCCATGTGGAGCTCACCGGCGACGACGTCACCGAGTGCATCGGCGGCACTGCCGGTGTCGCCGAAACCGACCTGCATCAGCGGTACGAAACGGCCTGTGATCCTCGGTTGAATCGTGAGCAGAGTTTGGAACTCGCGTTTCTCGTCGCGGACATGCTGCTCAAGCGCTGATCAACACACGGGTCGACGTGGCCATGGACCGCCGAGCACGGCTGAGCGTCATCATGCAGCGAGATGGGTCGATGTGCGTGTGGTGCCGCCGGGACATCGACACGGACCTCGTCGCGGCGACGACTGAGCACCTTGTGCCCCGCATCAAGGGTGGACCGAGTTGGTTGGAAAACGAAGTGGCTGCCTGTCGGCGGTGCAACGGTGAGCGCGGCCACCGAACGCCGGCCGAGTGGATCGAGGAGTGTCAACGCCGCGGCTGGGAACCGGCGATTGCCACGGTGATCGCTGTGTTCGAGGAGTTCCAGGCGAAGGTCGCCCGCGAGGGAGGTGCACGACGAGCCCGGCCGTACGTGGATAGTCAGTTGCGGCGACTGCGCAACATGCGGGTGGGATGACGCTGGTGGTGAGCTCGAATCAGATGATGCGCAAGATCACTGTGGTTCCGCGGGGAACGAGCTCTCCCGGTGACGGCGACTGATCGAAGACGCGATTCAAGCGCGTGACCTCGCCATCGTCGATTTCTGCCACGAGTCCCAGACGTTCGAGTTCGGCGACGGCGTTGTCCTGACGCATGTCGATTAAGTCCGGCACTTCCACCGGAGGCGGACCCTTGGACACCACGATCTCCACCGTGCTGCCCGAGTCGACCACGGTGGCCGCCTTCGGAGACATGGACACAACCCGACCTTGGGCAACGGAGTCGGAAAACTCTTTCACGGCCGAGACTTGGACCCCGGCCTCTTCGAGACGCTTGATGGCGACGCCTTGCTTTTTGCCGGTGATGTCTGGAAGTTCGACCGGCTCAGGGCCCTTGGAAACGATCAGATCCACCGCGGTGTCGGGAGGCACCGGATCGCCGATGGGGGGATCGGTCCGGGCGACTTGTCCGGCGGGGATTTGATCGTCGAAGGCTTCCACCCGACCCCCGGATGCCAGACCAGCGGAGACGATGGCCTCGGTGGCCTCCTTCGGTGTGGAGCCGCGAACATCCGGGACGGCGTAGCGTTCCGGCCCGAGCGAGACGACGACTCCGACGGTTCCGGAGGCAGCGATGCCCTCTCCCGGGCCCGGGTCTGTTGTCAGCACCGAGCCGGCGGGGACGGTTTCGCTGTATTGCTCAGCCGTTGCCTCGATCGCCAAGCCCTCCGCCGCGAGAGTCGCCGTAGCCTCGTCGAAGGTTTGGCCGACCACATCGGGCGTGGGGGAGTAGGTACCGGGGCCAACGGCTAACCACCAGCCGGCCACACCGGCTCCGGCGATCGCGACGATGACAGCGATCGCGACGAATAGGCGCACGCCCCGCCGTGGCCGCTGGTCCTCGTACTCGCCGAAGTCGTCGTCATCGAACCCGTCGGAGTCCCCGTAATCGGCGTGATCCCCATAATCCGCGTACCCGTCGTCGGCCCCGGCCGCAACGTCGCTTCCGGCGCCCGGCTCGTACCCCAGTCCGCTACCTGCCGCGGCAGGGTTGTCCAAGCCGACGACCAACGTGTCGTTCATCGCGGGGGCGTCCATGAAAGGCGTCGGAGCCGGAAGCGAAGCCCGGGCTCGCCGGACGTCGGCAAGGAAATCCTGACTGTTTCGGTACCGCTGCCCCGGATCGCGCCGAGTGGCGGTGCGAACAATCGCATCGGCTTCCGGGGGAATCCCACTGCGCACACTCGATGGAGCGGGAACGTCGGAATTCACGTGCTGGTACGCAACCGAGAGCGGACTGTCGCCACCGTGCGGAACCTGTCCGGTGACCATCTCGAACAAGCAGATGCCGGCGGCGTAGAAATCCGTGCGCTCATCCGCCTCGCCTCGTTCCACCTGTTCGGGCGCCAGGTACGCCACCGTGCCGATCAAGACGCCGGCCGTTGCGTTGGTTTCGGATGTGGCGACTGCTCGGGCGAGGCCGAAGTCGGCCACCTTGACTCGACCATCGTGAGAGATCAGTACGTTTTCGGGCTTGATGTCCCGATGCACCAGTCCCGCTGCGTGCGCCGCAGCAAGCGCCTCCACGACGGGCTCGAGGAATACCAGGGCCTGCTCGGTTGTGAGGGGACCGTAGTTGCGAATAACGTCGCGCAGCGTTCGACCGGGAATGAGCTCCATGGCCAGGTACACCAGCCCGTCGGCCTCGCCCTGGTCGTAGACAGCGACCACGTGCGGGTGGGAGAGCCGAGCGGCCGACTTGGCCTCACGTTCGAAACGGGCGACGAACCCCGGATCAGCAGCCAAGTGCGGATGCATGACCTTCAAGGCCACCAGACGGTCGAGACGAAGATCGACCGCCTCGTACACCGTCGCCATCCCGCCGCGTGCGAGAAGTGCACGAACCTCGTAGCGAGAGCCAACCACCTTGCCGACGAGTCCCGCGCGCGCACCCGACTCCATTCTTGCGAGTGTAGGTCGGCACGCAGACGCCTCGCAGGAGCCACGCCCTCGTCCGGGGCCTCATCGCGCAAGACAAGACATGACGCAGTCGGTCATCGCATGCTCAGGCCAGAACTTGCAGCCGCAACGCCAAGCATCGAGGGGGTGTCGGCCGGCAACAGGGCGGGACCGAGTTCCCTATGTGCTGTCCTATCCCTGGCGCCCCTTGAAGCGAGGATTCTTCTTGTTGATCACGTAGATCCGACCGCGCCGCCGGACTACCTGTGAACCAGACTTGTTCTTCAGCGACTTTAAGGAAGCTCGAACCTTCATGACGACATCCTTTTCGAGTGGTAAGGAAGTAAGGCCATTTCTCGAGCATTCTTGATGGCTCGGGCGACCATCCGCTGCTGACTCACGGTGAGACCGGTGACGGAGCGCGACCGAATCTTGCCCCTGTCGGAAATGAACCTCGCCAGCAACGTTGTGTCCTTGTAGTCAATGAAATCTACGTGCGCGGGCAAGAACGGTGTGCGGCTTACACGCCGAGAGCTGTTGTCTTTCGAGCGGTCTTTGGGGGGCATGGCTGTCGTCACCTATCCCAATTGTCGGGAGAAACGTGACCACGCTTCACGGCGGCGACGAGTCGACGAGGCACCCGGTAGGTGGTCCCTCGCACGATGACAGGAACGAGGGTGGGCGCTTCCGCCTTCCACTGGGATCGTCGGTGTCGTGTCCGGCTTCGAGACGTCCGACGCTTGGGAACTGCCATGTCGTGCTCCTTCTATGCGGCGTAGGGGATGTCTCCGAGCCACGGCTCTAGGCCGTCCTCGGATGTCAGCCATGTTCCTGGTTCGCGTTGCAATTCGGCATTGGAGAGCAGCAGGTTGCCGAAGATGGTGTGAACCCCGTTTGGTGCGCACCCCACTCCCGTCAGAATCAAACGGGTCAGTGGCGTGTCGGGATCCCACTCGGAGTGCTGACCGATACTCACTTGGCCGTCCACTCCTTCCCACGTATTTGCCATCGATGGGCGAGTGGGAACCCAGAAGCATCCGCGAGACCTGAATCGGCCGGAGAGGCCTTGAATCTCATCCACAAGTCGCTCGGGATGAAACGGTCTCGTGGAGGACAGGTCGATACGCCAAGCCCGGCTTTCCCCCAGATTCGGCAGCTTGTACTCAGAGCGAGGATTTCGCCACGCGTGAGCCTCGCGACTGCTGTGGCGACCTGAGGTGAGTGCCTCCACGTCGATGTTTTCAATCCCCGGCACGAATTCGGCCGTCGGACGCATCAGAGCCGAAATGAAATCGCCGTCCACGTCTGAGATCGCCCCCATGGAAACAATCAGATCCGCGTATTCCACCTGTGCACAGGCAGCCTCGCCAACACTGCGTGGATCCCCAGGGCCGGTCTGCAGCCCAGACTCACCAAGCCAGTCAGAATCGAGAAGATGATCTACCGCGCCCTCGCCCGGGACCGTGCTGATGACGCTGGCAAGTCGGACGTAGCGTGAAACCTGGGGGTCGCGCGCGATCGTGGCGCACAAGTGATCGGCTTCCGCGCTCACCGGCAGGCACGCCACGATCGTCTTCCACTCTGGCTCCTGCGCGAGCCTGTGAATCGTCGGAAGTATGTCCTCGCGGACGGCGCAACCCACGCACGCGTGCTGGAGGTCGATGGTGGCGGTGTCCTCTGATCCATGCATGGAACTCACGAAACGTGAGAGTTGTTGGGTGATTGGCTCGATCACATGGCGTATCGCCACAACGTCTGGCAAAGCCCAGACCAACGAGGCCATCGTGGCCTGCATGGCCGTCGGATCGACCCCGGTGACCACGATTAAGGGCTTTCTCATGAAGAGCTCCCATACCGCCGACGGAAGGCCTCGACGCGGCCTTCGGTATCGATGACTCTGGTCTGCCCCGTCCACAGTGGGTGGCTGTCGCTCGAGATCTCCACATCCATGACTGGCATCTCGACACCGTCCACCACCTGACGGGAGAGATCGGAGCGACTCACCAGTGTCGACCGGGTGACGAAGATCCGGCCTGTGGAGATGTCCCGGAAGCCCACAGGTCCGTACTCAGGGTGAATACCCTTTTTCACAATGTCCTCACTCATATTTGCGCTAAGTCGGCCGACCCCGTACTCTAATGAAAATGATTTTCAATTGCAATAGGGGTGGGCCCTCGCGAGAAGGTCGACGAGCCGAGGGAGTGTCATGGCCCGTGTCTGCCAAGTGACGGGAGCTACCCCGGGCTTTGGAAACACCATCTCCCACTCCCACCGTCGATCGAAGCGGCGCTTCAACCTCAATGTTCAGAAGAAGACCTACTGGGTTCCTAGTCTTGGACGGAAGGTGACGCTGACTGTCAGCGCGCGCGGCATCAAGACGATCGACAGGCGTGGCATCGACGCGGTGGTCGCGGCGATCATCCAGCGAGATGGGCATCTGTAATGTCCAAGAAGAGCAAGGACCTCCGCCCCATCATCAAGATGCGTTCGACGGCCGGCACCGGGTACACGTACGTAACTCGCAAGAACCGCCGCAACAACCCGGATCGGCTTGTACTTCGCAAGTTCGACCCGGTTGTCCGTCGGCATGTTGAATTCAAGGAGGACCGCTAGTGGCGAAGAAGTCCAAGGTTGAGGCAAACGAGCGTCGAAAGCGAACCGCCGCAAAGTACGCCGCGCGCAGGGCCTTGCTCAAGGAGCAAATTCGGACAGCGCGAAGCGACAGTGAGCGCGCGGAAGCTGTCCGAGCCTTGAGCAAATTGCCTCGGGATGCCAGCCCGACCCGTATCCGAAATCGTGATGCCGCCGACGGTAGGCCTCGTGGCTACCTGCGGAAATTTGGACTTTCTCGAATCAACGTGAGAGCGATGGCTCATCGCGGCGAACTTCCGGGAGTTACGAAGTCCTCCTGGTAGAGGTACTGCTGCTTCGGCGCGCAAGGTATTGGTTCGTGCGCGCTGACAGCGATGGTGCACGGCTCACGTGAGTCGAGGCAGTAATTGAGAGACTCGATCCGCGAGGGCCCCGAGCGACACCACGACCGGGAGAGACGCGATTGCGGGTACCACCTGCGTTTCAATCAGTTCGTGGGTGCGAGCCCGAGTCTGAGGTCCCTCGCGCTGGATGCCGTCGGCCTGCCAAGGGATATCTGGCGAGCACCACACGACCAAGGTTCGTGATCTCTCCGCCGCGGACCCCATCCGCGCGAACGCTGAAGCGAGCAACGAGTCGTCGTTGAAGTACTGAAGGCTGTAGACCGCAGTCATGATGGGCGCCGGATCGCAGATCACCACACCGTCGGTGGGACTCGCTGCGATGGCCTCATCAAGCAGCCTTTGTTGCGTGCGCAGGATTTCTTCTTGTTCATTTTGGGTGGGGAGCCGCTTGGACCTCGCCACGAAATCTCGCACAACTTCAGGGACAATCGTGACGGATCTTTCACACTCACTTCCACGCAGCGCCTGACTCAGGCCATTCGCGAGCGTGGTCTTGCCGGTGCATTCGCCCCCGAGGAGAAGCACGCTGATGGTCATGGGCAAGTATTGGAGCATGCCGGCCTCGCTCGCGTACGTGGGCATCCTCGTTTTCGTGCTCGCAGGATCGTTGTGGCTCGAAGTGGTTCTGCGAACGCACGTCTTTCGCCGGTGGCCGCGACTGTTTCTGGTGATGGTCGTGGTCGTGTGGCCGTTCCTGGCATGGGATGCGTACGCTATCGCTAACGGTCATTGGTATTTCGATACCGACATGATTACGGGGATCTATCTGCCGGGGAATATTCCGCTGGATGAATTGCTGTTCTTCCTGGTGATTCCGCTCGCCTCGATCCTCACTCTCGAAGCTGTGCGCAGTGTCAAGGGTTGGCCCGTGGATGACGGGAGCGATCGATGACCTACACCCAGATAGCGATTCTCGCGGTGGCCGCAGCCGTCATCATTGACCTGTTCGTCTTCCGCACTCGTCTTGTGCGGCGTCGGGCTTTCTGGGTCTCCTACGCCATCATCTTCTTCTTCCAACTCATCACCAACGGCATGTTCACGGGATTCGGGATCGTTCAATACGACGGAGCAGCGATCATCGGATCAACGTCACCAACGACCGAGCCGCCACCGTTCCTCGGTGACGGGCGAGTGGCGTTTGCGCCCGTGGAAGATCTGCTCTTCGGTTTCTCGCTGATCCTGCTGTCACTGTCCCTGTGGGTGCTGTTCGGTCGCCGAGGGATCGCCCGGACGCCCACCGCGGGCCCGCCGATGTGGCGTCGGGGCGAGGACGAATAGCGCCCGCGTTTTCGATGACGTGTGCATCTGCGCGCGCTGATTCACACGCGCCGATTCACGCGTACGAGGGGTTGATCCCGTGCACGTGACCGGCTCCGTGTCGCCGGCGAGCGCGCACGGCTCGCCGCCAGGCCGGTAGGGCAACCCACAGGCGCTCGCGCACCGACACCCGGGCCCGCTTCTTGAAGACCTCGTAGTCGATGTTCGCGACTTCGTCGGCGATACCGCAGTACAAGATGCGTGCAGCGTCGATGCAGTCTCGTGATGATGGATGCAGCATGTCGATGCCCGGGCGAGATTCCGCTTCGAGTCGCTTGACGCGATCGATCTGGTGCCGGAGCGCGGCTTTGACCTCCGGTGTTGCTTCGCGCCTTTCCAGAACCGCTCGGTTCACACCGAAACGCTCGAGCTCATCCATCGGAAGATAAATGCGTCCGCGGTCCAGGTCCTCGGACACGTCGCGGATGAAGTTCGCGAGTTGGAACGAGACGCCGAGCTTCATCGCATAGTCGTAGGCCGCAGGATCAGATGGCTCCAGGATCGGCACCATTTGCAATCCGATGACGGCAGCCGATCCGTAGACGTACTCATACAGGTGCTCGTATGTGGGGTACTCGGTCACGGTGAGATCCATGCGCATGGAGTGCAAGAAAGCCTCGAAGTGTTCGCGGGGGATTTCCCAACGCAGCACCGTGTCCACGACCGCCCGGCACACCGGATCATCCGAACGCCCACGTTCGAGGTCCGCGAGGAATGCATCGCCCCAGAAGCCGAGCCAGTCGGACTTCTCCTGATCAGACAGCGTCGAAGCCAGATCGTCGACGATCTCATCGGCGTACCGCGCGAAGCCGTAGAGCGCGTGGACGTAGGGCCGCTTGCCGGGTGGAAGCAACAATGTGGCGAGGTAGTAGGTCTTGCCGTGGGCCGCATTGAGTTCCCGGCACCGTTCATACGAGGCGCGCAACTGCGGATCGGTGATCCCTGCGCGGTCCAGATCCCGAGAACTCATACGTCCGAATCTATCGGCGGGCGCGGGACCGATACGACGGATCGGGGCCGGTGATGCGCTCGGCGGCGAGACGACCGGAGACGAGCACCATGGGAACGCCCACGCCGGGCTGGGTTCCCGAGCCGGTGAAGACGACGTTCTCTCCCCACATGTTGCCCGGGCGGAACGGGCCGGTCTGCAGGAAGGAATGAGCCGAGGCGAAGGGGGCCCCGCGTTCCATTCCCCGGTCAGCCCAGTCCTGCGGGGTGGTGATGTCCTCCACTTCGATGGCATCGCCGAAGCCGACGTAGCCACGCTCTTCCAGGGTCCGAATGACTTCGTCGCGGTATCGGTCCTTGGTCAGCGACCAATCGATGGGGGAGTCGAGATTGGGCGTGGGGAACAGGACGTAATAGATGTGCTTGCCGTCGGGGGCCAGATCGGGGTCTGAGCGACTCGGGTTGGTCACCAGCAGGCTCGGATCGCTCATGAGTTGCTTGCGGTCGATCAGGTCCTCGAAGACGCCCTTCCATGACCTGCCGAAGTGAATGTTGTGGTGCGCAAGCTTCGAGTATTCGGCCGATGAGCCAGCCAGGAGCAGGTAGCACGAAGGGGAGTAGTCCAGTCGGCGCACGCTCCACGGCTCCCGGCCGAGCAAGTCGCGGTAGGCGATGGGCAGGTCGGGGTTGAGCACGAAGGCGTCTGCCGTGATGCGCTCACCGTCGGAAGTGATGGCCGCCGTGGCGCGACCGCCCGACACCTCGATCGTTTCGACGTTCGTGCCGTAGCGGATAGTGACACCGTGCTTCTCGGCGGCCGCCGCCATCGCCTGGGGTACGGCATGCATTCCGCCCTTGGGGAAGAAAACCCCGGCAACAGAGTCCATGTAGGCGATGACTGCGTAGATCGCGAGCGCGTCGTAAGGCGACAAGCCTGCGTACATCGCCTGAAACGAATAGACCCGTTCGGTGCGGGGATCGGACAGAAACTCGCGCACTTTGGGAGCCAACTTGCGAAAACCACCGATTGCGAACAAGCGAGCGAGGTCGGGGGTGATTAAGTCCAACGGTGAGTCGATATTCCGATCGATGAAGTCCTTCATTTCGTATTTGTAGAGGTCGGATACGAAGTCCACATAACGGCGGTAGCCCGCCGCCTCCTGCGGGCCGATGACGGTGTTGATCTCCTCAGCCATCTCATCGACGTCGGCGTGCACGTCCAAAACGGAACCGTCGGGATAGAACGACCGATACAGCGGCGCCACCGGAGACAGCTGCAGCCAGTCCTCCATATTCTCGCCGAGGCAATCGAAAGCGTCGGCGATGAGATCGGGCATCGTCAGCACGGTGGGGCCGGTATCGATGCGGTACTCACCCGACGGTCCTTGCAACTGCACCTGACCGGCTCGGCCACCGGGGTGGTCCTCGCGCTCGAGAATCGTGACCGCCCGACCGGCGCCCGCGAGTCGCATCGCCGCCGAGAGGCCCGCAAGGCCGGCACCGACGACCACCACGTCGTCCGTCGGCCCCGCCACGGTTCGCGGACCGGTCCACGGCATGAAGCGCTGGGCCTGGGCGAGAACGGACATCGGGCTCCTTACTAAGCGGGCGTGGCTGGGCGGAGACCTAAGTGTGCCGTGAATCAGACGCTTCTGCGCGTTGCGGCGTACGCCAGGCCGGTAAGCACCTCTCGTGCGTCGTCGGAAAGCCCCGCACCATCGAGGGAAGCCAGTGACCGATCGAGGAGCTCATCGATCATCGTTTCGGTGCTCGCGAGGGCTCCGGTGTCCTCAATGATGGAGCGCAAAGTCTCGACGCCGGAGTGGTCGAGGCCGGGATCGCCGAGCAGGGCACGCAGATGGCCGCGTTGCGCATCATCGGCCCGCTGATGCGCGAGAGCGATGAGCACCGTGCGCTTACCTTCGCGCAGATCATCTCCTGCAGGCTTGCCGGTCTGCTCTGGGTCGCCGAAGACCCCGAGAACGTCGTCGCGCAGTTGGAAGGCTTCACCGAGGGGCAGTCCGTATCCGGAGTAGGCGGCGACGATCTGCTCCGGTGCGCCGGCGATGGCCGCCCCGATGTGCAGGGGACGTTCGATCGTGTACTTCGCTGACTTGTAACGAACCACCTGCATCGCACGATCCACCGAGCCGCCGCCGTTCGCCTGCTCGAGGAGGTCAAGGTACTGACCGGCCATCAACTCCGAGCGCATCTCGTCATACACGCGCTTCGCGCGAGTCACCGCATCGCGATCAAGATCGGAGGTCAACAAGACTTCGTCTGCCCAGGACAAGCACAGGTCGCCGAGCAGAATGGCCGCTCCCACCCCGAAGGACTCGGGTGAGCCCAACCATTGCTCGTTTCGGTGCACTCCGGCGAAACGTCGGTGAGCCGCCGGCAAGCCACGGCGGGTATCCGACCCGTCCATCACATCGTCGTGAATGAGGGCGCACGCTTGCAGGAATTCCAAGCCCGTGACGGCGTGAACGACGGCCGACTCCTCGGCCGAACCCAGGGTGACGTCAGCCGTGGCGCCCCGCCAGCCCCAGTACGCGAACGCCGGACGCAGTCGCTTTCCGCCGGCAAGGAGATCCCGCAACGCGGAGACGAGGGGTTCCATATCCGGGCTGACGTTCGCCAGCAGCGTGCCCTGTCGGGCGAGAACGTCGTCGATCGTCGCCTGAACGCGTGGTCGAAGGTCCGCTGCGTCCAACGGAGCCCGGATCAGTTCAGACGTGAGATCAGACGTGGGATTCGACACCGCGCCAGCGTAGCGAGCGAGCGCGAATGAGGGTGCGGCTCGCGCCGTCCGAGTATCCGAGTATCCGGGTGTCCGGGTATTCGGCTCCGGCTAGCCCCGTCCGACAAGAGACGCTGCTATCTCCGCACCCATGCCCACCAGCGGAAGCCCGCCGCCGGGGTGCGAACTCCCGCCGACGAGGAAAAGACCGGGGATAGGTGAGGCGTTCGTTGGTCGGGCGAACGCCGCGCGCGGGCCGTTGCTTGCGGTTCCGTAAATCGATCCGCCCGGAGCTCTCGCCGTGCGCTCGAGATCCGCGGGGCTTCGCCACTCGTGCCACAGAACCCGATCCCGAACGTCCACGCCGCGCTGGGCCAACAGGTCGAGGATCCGTTGGGCGTACCCCTCGGCGAGTCCTGGGCTCGTCCAATCCACACCCCCGGCCGGATCGTGACGGGGGGCGTTGATCAGCACGAACCACGATTCGTGATCGGAGTCCGGTCGCATCTCGGGGTCGTCGGGTGAGCACACGTAGATCGCGGGGTCCTCGACCGGTCTCGGAGCGCGGCCGAAGATCGCATCGAATTCTGCGTCGTAGTCCTCGGGAAACCACACGTTGTGATGCTGCAGCCCAGGTGTTCTGCCGCGAAGTGCGAGCAGCAGGACGAAGCCCGCCAGGCTCGGATCGGTTCGGTCGATGGATCGGGAAGCTTTGATCGCACGCTCGTCGTGAAGCAGGTCGGAGTACAGAACCCCGGCATCGATACCCGAGACCACCACGTCGCACTCGTGATGCGCACCGTCCGCGACGACGCCGGTGACACCGGCCTGATTGGTCGTGACCTCGGTGACGTCGACGCCGGTTCGAACATCGACCCCGCGTTCGAGGCATCGCCGATGGAGAGCGTCGGCGAGCGTGCCCAAACCGCCCCCGAGATGCCAGACGCCGAACTCCTGCTCGACATAGGGAACCGTCGCCAAGACAGCCGGCGCCTTGCGCGGATCCGATCCGGTGTAGGTCGCGTACCGTTCCAGCAACGTCACGGCGCGCGGGTCGGACAACATCGAGCGCCCCAGTCCGCGCAACGTGGACCAGGGGGCGATCGTTCGCACGTCTGCGGGTTTCGCCAGCGGTAACAGCGTGCGCCACCCGGCGAGAGGGGATTGCAGGAACGGCCCGCGGGTGAGTCGCCACAT
>Ga0163109_10002608_pt1 | contig 14007 bp, 9 predicted proteins | sample CRUFie1St13metaG_FD_108704 | JGI IMG/M metagenome (GOLD analysis project Ga0163109, IMG submission 108704) | Marine microbial communities from the Costa Rica Dome - CRUD Field 142mm St13 metaG | ecosystem: Environmental > Aquatic > Marine > Oceanic > Photic zone | place: Costa Rica: the Eastern... | reverse complement strand
CTTTGGCATCGTAAAGTTCTTCGCTTAAATCCGTTATGTAGATATCAGCTTCTCGAAATTCTTTGTTGATGTATATCGGCAGGAAAGGTGCTATTGATTGTTGCAGGCTGTTAAGCTCCTCATATTTAGAATAAACCTTTTTCCATGAATCAGGACTTCCATCTCGTTTTAATTGGTCAATTTCTCCGAGTAGTCTCTGTTGTTCAGCACGAAAAGAAACCTCAAGTGCGAGGGCGTCCTTTGTTTTGAGTTTATTGGTACGCTTGAGATGATTGCTTGCTCGAAGCACCGCTCTACGGTGGTCTCCTTTCTTAGTATGTGGCTTAACTACTAGGCAACTTTGAGCAATGAGCCCTGCAAAAAGAAATAGTACAATAGATCGCATGGTGTAAAAAGTTTAGTCTCCTGTCGAATATACAAGTTCCGTGCCGATGTGGAAGTCGACAGCTCTTGAAATTGCGATTTTCAACATGTTCTAGACTGTATTGTCATTTCCTCTTTTTTTTTAGTGATTTAACTTGTTTGCTTAGGGGTGTATTAAGTAAATTTACATTGATTAGTGACATTGCTATGACAAACCAAATCCAAAACAAAACGCTTGTGACGCGTTTTATGCAAAGGCCAAAACAATTATTCCTCCTTGTCAGCTTATTCATTTCTGTGGCTTTTGTGCATAGTGCAATTGCGCAGGAAGAGGAGTTTGATGCAAGCAATATGCCTTCTGGTGAGGTTGATCTTGACAGTGCAGCCGCATTGGACAATAGCGGTTCACTTACTCTTGATTCAAGCGCAGTAGAAAGCGAAGAAACAGCAGAGGCAGCTCCGAGCGGTGAGGAAGCCCTTTGGAACCAAGGTAAAGTTTTGTTTCAGGGAAAATGTGCTTCGTGTCACCACCCCCTTCGCGATGGAACGGGTCCTGCATTGTCGGGAGTTCGTCAACGTTGGATAGATGAAGGTGACTTTAAAGATAAGTCAGGAGAAGAGTGGTTATACGAATGGATTCGAAATAACAAAAGTGTTTTAGACGCTGGTCACCCCTATGCTAATAATCTTTACAAAGAGTGGGGTGAAGCAAATATGAATTTATTTGCTGGTCTCAAAGACGATGAAATCGATGCACTTCTTTATTATGTAGACAACTCATCGCAGTTTGCTCCTGCTGCTGCTGTTACAGAAGTTTCTGCAGGTGATGGGGAAGTTGGTGGTATCGGTAAAGAGTTTTTGAGCAAGTACCTACTTTTTATAGGAGTAGGTCTTTTGCTTCTTGTGTTGATTCTTGCGCGTGTTCAAGCGGTACTCAAGCGAATTGAGCTGCAAAAGACAGGCCAGCCAATTCCTCCTTATGTGCCAATTTGGAAAAGCAAGCGTATCTACGCAGTGCTTGTTCCTCTCTTGCTCTTTGTCGGGGCTAAAGCTCTGATGGAGTCAGCGATTGGTGTTGGACGTCAACAAGCCTATCAACCCGATCAACCTATTTCTTATTCCCACGCCCTGCATGCTGGTCAGCTGAATATTGAATGCCAATATTGTCATAGTGGGGCTAGTAAATCAAAGCATTCCAATATTCCATCAGCGGATGTTTGTATGAATTGTCACATGCAGGTGAATGCGAACTCGGAAGATGGAGGTCGTTCAGAGATTGCTAAAATCTATGCATCGGTAGGGTGGGATCCTAATGCGATTGGCGGCGGTTCTTACATCGCCTATCCTGAGTCCATGGAAGCAGGTGACTTAGACTCTATGTATCGTACTTATCTGTCTCAAGATTATAGCGAGGAAGAATTAATGGACGAGGCTATTCAGGCTACGTTAACCGAAGATGTGGAAGCGGTTATTGCCATGTACAATTCACCGATTCCATGGGTGCGCATACACAACCTTCCTGACCACGTCTATTTCAATCACGCCCAGCACGTCACCGCGGGTAATGTTGAATGTCAAAGTTGTCATGGGCCGATCCAAGAAATGGAAGTCGTCTATCAGTGGTCACCTTTATCCATGGGGTGGTGTATAAACTGTCACAGAAATTCAGAAATCGATCAGAACAACCCTTATTACGAGCAACATTATCACAACTTGAGTGATGAAGCTACTGTCGAGGATATCGGAGGCACGGAGTGCCAAAAATGTCACTATTAAGAAATTCAAGACCATGAGTGAGTTAAATTCTAATATGAATAAAAAGTACTGGGGCAGTATTCACGAATTGCGGGATGCTACTTATACAGAAAAGTATGAGGATGGAGATCTAGAATATCTTAAAGAGGTAAGAGAAGTCATTTCCAAAGAGAAAACTGGTCGACGAGACTTTTTGAAAATGTTGGGTTTTAGTGTCGGAGCAGCAACTGTCGCTGCGGCATGTAAGCGCCCTATTCGTAAATCCATTCCTTACCAAACAACGCAAGATGGGCTAGTACCAGGTATTCCCAATTACTATGCCTCAGCCTATACCGCTAATGGTGATTTTAATAGTGTGAAAGTAAAGTGTCGTGAAGGTCGGCCTATCTTGTTAGAAGGACTATCATCGGGATATTCTAGAGGTGATGTTCACCTGAGAGCACTCGGAAGTTTGATTAACTTATACGATCACGCCCGTATTAAAAGTCCTAAAATCGATGGCAAAGATATTTCATGGGAGAAGCTTGATACATCTGTAATTGCCAACCTTAAAAAGGCAGATTCCGACGGCAAAGAAGTTGTGCTGCTAACAGGCACAGAGATAAGCCCATCAGTTAGTAAAGCTTATAAAGTTTTACAAGAGGCTTATCCTAACATTGAACATATTCAATATGACCCAATTTCTTACTCTGGAATACTTGATGCTCACAAAGAAATGTTTGGAAAGCGCTCAATTCGAGAGATTTATTTTGATAGAGCAGACTTAATCGTTTCAGTAGGAGCAGACTTTCTTGGTTCTTGGATAAGTCCTACAAGATTTTCTACGGAATATGTTTCAAGAAGAAAGGTGTCAAAAGAGAATACGAATATGAATCGTCATATTCAAGTCGAATCCGTTCCCAGTCTAGCAGGGTCTAATGCAGATTTACGGATTCCTCTGATGCCTTCTGAAGAGCATCTCGCATTGGTGCAAATTTACAATCACATAGCAGAGAAATTGGGTGAAGAGACCGTACATGTATCATTCGATGATAGCCGTATTGCTTCAGTAGCTGAGGAACTACTCGCATGTCAGGGAAATTCAGTTCTTATTTCTGGTTCTAATGACAAGGATGCTCAGATTTTAGTTATACTAATCAATACGATGCTTGGCAATTATGGAAATACAATTTCCAATTTCGTTACGTATAATTTAAAACAAGGAGACGATAACGCTTTAAATGATATGTTTCTCCGAATGGCGAATGGTGAAATATCCGGTATTATCATTGATGATTCCAACCCATTTTATAACCTCGGTGATGATTTTGAAAAAGCTTTTTCAAACTTAAACTTTAGCATCTCTTTATCCAGTCGATTTAATGAGACTTCACGAAGATGTACTTACATAGCTCCAGACAATCATTGGTTAGAGTCTTGGGGCGATGCGATGCCAACTACAAATTATCTAGCTTCTTGCCAGCCATGTATAGCACCTTTGTTCGATACTAGACAGCGTTTAGAGTCTGTACTCAGGTGGAGTGGACAATCTTTGTCGGCTTATGATTTTATTCGCAAAGTATGGTTCAGTGAATATTTTCAGCAACAGTCGACATACTCTACCACTGGTTCTTTTTGGGACAGTACCATTCATGACGGGGGGGTTGAATTGAAAAATTTAGACTCTGAAGTCAAGACTGTAAAAACTAGCAACATAAATTCTGTTCAGCGATTGGCTGAAACGAGTACTTCTAAAATGGAGGTAAGATTTTATGAAAAGCCTCAAATTGGAGATGGACATTATTGTGACAACCCTTGGATGCAAGAATTAGCTGATCCAATAACAAGGATTAGTTGGGATAATTACATTGTAGCCAACCCAAAGTGGGTTGAAGAAAATAATCTACTCGATAATTTTAAGGCACGCACCTACCAAAGAGTTATGCTAAAAACCAATAAGGGGACGGTTACTTTGCCAATTGTGGCATTGCCAGGGACTCCGTATGGTTCTTTTGGTATATGTTTTGGTTATGGAAGAAAGCATACGTTGCATTCAGACTATGAAAGGGGCGCTTCTATTTATCATCTAACAAATAGAGAGGGTAATTCCATGAAATTTACAGATGAAGTCAACGAAGTTAAGTGGGTTGAAGATGGGTACAAGGTTGCCATAATACAGCAACACCACGGCTTAACTCACAAAACACTTGGTTCAGACGATGAGAGTATGTTCGTTACTGAACAAACACGGCAAGTAGTTAAGGAAACGACGTTGGCTGAATATAAGGAGGATCCATGGAGCGGTAACACCATTGCTGGTCAGCGCAGAGATAAGTGGCTCAAACACCATTTGACATCTCTTTATGGTGAAACAGCATGGGATGATGATAAGCCTTTTGAATACTATTATGGAGGGGCTCACGCAAAGAAGCAAGGCGATGGGCATCATTGGGGCCTTGCAATTGATCTAAATGCTTGCACTGGTTGCGGTGCATGCGTGGTTGCCTGTCATGCCGAGAATAATGTTCCAATAGTTGGACAAGAGGAGGTGCATAGAGGACATGAGATGAATTGGGTTCGCATTGATAAATATCATACCGGTGATGAAGACAATCCTGATGTGGTTTTTCAGCTTATGATGTGCCAGCACTGCGATAATGCCCCTTGCGAAAATGTTTGTCCTGTAGCCGCTACAAACCATAGCAGTGAAGGATTAAATCAAATGACCTACAATCGTTGTATCGGTACAAGATATTGTGCAAACAACTGTCCTTACAAAGTGCGTCGTTTTAACTGGTTTGATTACCAGGGAGCAGATAGTTTCAGCGATCGTGAAGGTTTCTGGGGACTAGATAATGACTTTGACGGTGCACGTAGTCACGAAGGAGGGCAGCTCGGAATGCATGACCCATTACGTCGAATGGTGCTTAACCCAGATGTAACTATTCGATCACGTGGAGTCATTGAGAAATGTTCTCTCTGTGTGCAAAGAATTCAGTTGGCTAAATTAGAAGCTAAAATTGAAAAAAGAGGTTTGGATGACGAGACTATAAGAACGGCCTGTCAAACCGCTTGTGGTGCTGACGCAATAGTATTTGGAGATACAAATAATCAGCAATCTGAGGTATTTAAAAAGTGGAGTGATGAACGTGCTTTCGGTGTTATCGAGGAAATACACACCCTTCCTTCTGTACAATACCTTACTAAGGTTCGAAACAAAACTAAAAAGTCCCAGACATGAGTAACTACGAATCACCCATACGGGAACCCTTAATAACAGGAGATAAGTCCTACTCTCAAATTACTACAGATATTGTTGGTACGACAGAGAAGAGTCCTCCTATGTCATGGTTTATTGCCTTTGGTATAGCCGGAGCTTGTGCCACTTTCGGAGTGGTGGGTATTCTCTACTTATTATGGCAAGGTGTTGGCGTTTGGGGCTTAAACCGAACTGTGAATTGGGCATGGGACATTACCAACTTTGTATGGTGGGTAGGAATCGGTCACGCGGGAACCTTGATTTCTGCGGTACTTTTACTATTCCGCCAAAAGTGGCGTACCGGAATTAACCGAGCAGCGGAAGCGATGACCATCTTCGCGGTAATCTGTGCGGGACTCTTTCCTGGGATCCACATGGGGCGTATATGGTTAGCCTTCTTCATTTTTCCTTATCCCAATACAAGAGGTCCATTGTGGGTTAACTTCAATTCCCCACTGCTTTGGGACGTTTTTGCGATATCTACTTATCTGACTGTATCCTTATTATTTTGGTATTCTGGACTTATGCCGGATTTTGCAACGATTCGAGATCGTTCAAAGGGGAAACTCCGAAAGTATATCTATAATGCCTTGAGTTTTGGATGGACGGGTACAGCAAAACAATGGCAGCGTTTTGAGTCTTTATCTTTGATTTTAGCGGGATTAGCTACCCCTCTTGTTCTTTCAGTGCATACTATCGTATCATTTGACTTTGCTACTTCTGTTATTCCTGGATGGCATACAACTATTTTCCCGCCGTACTTCGTAGCTGGAGCTATTTTTTCTGGTTTTGCCATGGTATTGACGCTTATGATAATAACCAGAAAAGTGTTGAAGCTTGAGGATTACATTACTATTGCTCACATCGAATCGATGAACAAGGTTATTGTGCTCACGGGCTCAATTGTTGGTATAGCATACATCACAGAGCTTTTCACCGCTTGGTATTCTGGATATCTCTATGAGCAATTTGCCTTCTACAATCGAGCGTTTGGTCCCTACATGTGGGCATACTTTATTATGATGGGATGCAATGTTATATCACCTCAAATATTTTGGTTTAAGTTTGCTCGAAGAAGTGTAGCAATTTCTTTTGTGATGTCCATTTTTGTGAATATCGGAATGTGGTTTGAGCGTTTTGTGATTATTGTTACTTCCCTACACCGTGACTTCCTTCCTTCAAGTTGGATTTATTTCAAGCCAACCATTTGGGACGTTGCGGTCTATGTCGGGACATTGGGTATCTTCTTTACGCTTTTCTTGTTGTTTGCTCGTACTTTTCCCGTAATAGCGATTGCCGAGGTAAAATCAATATTCTCCTCTTCTTCGGCTGCTGCTAAAAAGCGTCAGGTATCTGAGGATAATGAAAATGCAGAGCGCTATCAAGGGGCTCCTGGTATTCCTTATGCGAAGGCAGAGTATACCGATCAGGTGAGTGGAAAATCGAAAGTTTCCTTCAATGCAGCTGATTTACTGTTAACCAAAGAAGACGCAAAAAAATAGATTATGGCAAGTGAAAGATTTATGATTGGCTTGTTTAGCCACGAGGATAATCTACTAGGAGCCGTTCGTGCTTTGCGAGAAAAGAAATTAGAAATAACGGAAGCCTTAACCCCTTTTCCAGTCCATGGTTTAGAGCATGAGTTAGGATACAAGGATAGTCGATTACATACGGCAGGATTCATATTCGGCCTAACTGGATTGTTATTTGCATTGACCTTTATGACATGGATCAATACTCATAATTATCCCATTAATTATGGTGGAAAGCCACAATTTGCCCTGCCCTCTTTTATACCCGTAACTTTTGAGCTTACAATTCTCTTTGCCTCGGTAGGCATGGTGATTGTGTATTGTGTGCGTAACGGATTAGCCTTAGGTCGTGTGCCCAGGATTTACGATGATCGCATAACGGATGATCGTTTTGCCTTGGTTTTTGCCATTAACGAAAAGCGCACAGCAGACGAGCTAAATGCTATCAGGGATTTAATGATAGAGCACGGTGTTGCGGAGATTAAGGCTAAGGAGTTTAGTGATGAAAACGAGGTATTTGAGTCATCAACTATTCGATTAAATGAAGAAAGTAAGTAGAATGAAGCACCAAAACAACATACTTTTTTTCGCGATTATTGTGGCTTTAGTGGTCACCGCTTGTAAGCCCGATGGCAATGATCCGGGCTATGTCTATATGCCTGATATGGATTATTCTGCAGCGTATGAGACCTTCTCTTCGGTAAAAAATGATAAGACAGATTTCACCGACAGCATAAGTGCCCGGGAGATCATTTATGGGACAATTCCTTACGGAAGTCTCGATGCCAATTTAGAGGCTCGGTCAAATGAATCAATACGTAAATCAAGTGTTTACACGCACTACTACGACGATCCTTACGCATCTCATGGACAATACGCTCAAATCGAGGCGGCCAATCGAGAGAATTCTAGAGATCTTATCAATCCCTTGCCATACAATGAAGGTGTACTTCAGCTGGGTAAAAAAGTCTATGAGGTCAACTGCACGATGTGTCATGGCGAAAAAGGCGAAGGGAATGGGTGGATCTACAATCCAGATGGCCCTTATAGCGCTATGCCAGCCAATTATTACAGTGTTTTTTATGAAATGGAAAGTGAAGGGGTCTCTTTAGGGAATCACATCACTGACGGTATCGCCTTTCATTCGATTACCTACGGAAAAGGTAAAATGGGAGCACATAATTGGTTAACGCCCGAAGAACGATGGGCGGTGATTCATTATATACGGGATTTAGGTGAAGCACTAATTCCTGCTGATGCTGCGTTTTATGAAAAAACACGAGCCCAATTAGAAGAGGAAATGGAAGCTGCGGGCCATGCGCCTCAAGATAATGCAATGAGTGAAAGCCATGGAGAGGATGGTCATGAAGCTTTGGAGCAAGAAGATCATCACGATCCTCATGAGGCAAAACATGAGGAAGAACATGACCACGCAATGAACTGAGACGAATAACTATGGAAAGTCACGAATCAAAAATCTTTATTTATTCCAAGCAAGCGAAGAAAATCGCTTTCATCTGCATGGGGCTTGGAGTATTTGGCATTGTACTCTCACTTGTACTACCCGATATGTCGGCCAATCATTACAGTCGGTTTTGGTCTAATCTATTATTAAACACCTATTATTTTGCAGGGATTGCTATAACAGGGTTGTTCTTCTTAGCAGCGCACCAGCTGGGCTACGGGGGATGGCATGTTCTGTTTAAACGTGTTCCGTTGGCGATGAGCCGCTATCTCTTTGTCATCTTTGGTTTGGTTGTTCTTATCACAGCTGGACTATTACTTGATTGGCATAACCTATATGGCCATTGGGCTCATCCTCACGAGGTAGCGTATGCTGACACTGGTATGGCGGAAGCTGACCGAATCGTAGTAAGCAAGAGTCCCTTCCTTAACAAGACGATGTTCACGGTTATTGTGCCCGGTTTCTTTTTGATGTGGGCTTTGTTTTCTACAGCGTTTACAAAGCGCATGACTTTTATTAACTCTTTTAAGGATTACAATCAGACAAAGTACTTATCCGCCTTGTTCATTCTCGTCTTTGCGGTATCCATGTCGGTATTGTCCTGGATGTTTATCATGAGTCTTGATCCTCACTGGTATTCTACCCTGTTTGGATGGTACAATTTTGCGAGCTATACGGTAGCAGGCTTTGCCTTTATGATTTTGATCTTGCTCTATCTCAAGAGCAAAGGAAGCTATCCTCATCTTGATGAAAACCACCTACATGACCTCGGTAAATATCTCTTTGGTTTTTCCGTATTCTACACCTACCTCTGGTTCTCCCAGTACCTACTGATTTGGTATGCGAATATTCCAGAGGCAACGGTTTGGTACACAAAGCGCATGAGTGAGCCGCTCTTTAAGTTCCTCTTCTATTTTACACTCTTAATCAATTTCCCACTGCCGCTATTGGTATTAATGCGGAGAGACTCCAAGCGAAAGCTAAAAGTCTTAGGGTTTGTTGCGGTTATGATGATTTTTGGGCACTACCTCGATTTCTACGGAATGGTCATGCTTGAGCCTAATGCGGTTGTGGAACATCACGACGATCACCACGGCGTAGACCACGATGACCATCATGGCGACCATCATGCTGATGACGCAGGTCATGATTCCGAGGAGGTAGCTTTGCTCAGTATAGCTGAGGTCGAACATAGTGATGATGCTCACCACGGAGGCGATGGCCATGCTGACGAGGCTCATACTGACGAGGCTCATGGAGGCGACCATGCTGACCATCATACGGAGCATCACGAAGACCATAATGGCGAAGCTTCAGAGGGAGCGATACTGCATGACGAACATCATGAAGAAGGCCATAACCATGGTCACGGTGATGGGCATCATGCTGAAGAGCCTGCGACTAGTCATGCGGGGTTAGGTTTTGTAGAGCTATTTATCTTCTTAGGCTTTCTAGGAAGCTTCCTTTTTGTCACATTTCGGGCTTTAGACCGTCAAGATTTAGAAAACGTCGAAGACCCATTTCTGAAAGAAAGTAAACATCACCATATTTAAATTCTGAAAAGCGAGCTATGTCTGCATTTATCATTTTAGCGGTTTTAATACTCCTCTTTACTGCCTTTTTCTTTATTGGAAAAATCAGCGAAACATCGATGTCTATTCGCAAGGCTAATGCCACAGAAGACGGCGACGATTCCTATGATGACATGGAGTATGTGAGTAATATCAATGGGTATTTGTCCCTGGCCTTCATGGTAGGGTTCTTATTCCTTTCTTTTTATGGAACCTTGCATTATTTACCACGGATGATTCCCAAGTTGGCCAATTCAATTCATGGACAAGAATTGGATAAGATGTTCATGCGTACCTATTACGTTACAGCTGCCATCTTCTTGATCACGCACGTTGTGTTATTTGCCTTTGTATTCATGTATCGTTATAAGCGAAACCGCAAGGCATACTTTTTCTCGCATTCTAACACCTTAGAAATCATTTGGACGACGATTCCTGCCATTGCGATGGCATACCTAGTATACACTGGAATTATTGCATGGAATGAGACCTTCACTAAGGACAACAGTTTCACTGAATATTTTGGTGAAGATCACTCGGATAAGATGCCTATAACCATGGAGGTTACAGGCTATCAGTTTGGATGGACGGTTCGCTATCCCGGTGCAGATGCTAGTCTAGGTAATCGTGTAATCGATGATGAGCACATCAATGAATTTTACGCCACCTATTCCTTACCTAATGAGTTGGGAATCGATTGGCAAGATGATTCTACAAGCCATGATGATCTTTTTGTGGATGATACCATTCGTTTTGTTAAAGGACATCCTGCCATTGTGAATGTTGGAGCACTCGATGTATTACATAGTTTTTATCTCCCTCACTTTCGTATTAAAATGGATTGTGTCCCAGGAACGCCAAATCAAATCAAATTTATCCCTCTTTATAGTACTGAGGAGTATCGTGAGATCCTGAGTAAGGAGGCGTACTGGCAAGAAATTAATGAAGCAACAGGACAGCCGAGATGGGAAACGTTCAACTTTGAACTGGCTTGTACTGAATTGTGCGGTTCATCACACTGGGCAATGCAGAAATATGTAAAGGTTTATGAAACAATGGATGAGTTCTATGCATGGCAAAATGCTCAAACTCCTTATTACGTTTCTACTGTGGAGCCAGCGATTGCAGCGGTTGATAACCCTACTGAAGAAGAAGTGGTGGAGGACGAAGCTTCCATTGAAATGGCAAAAAACTAGATAAGACGATATGGCAGATTTAACAGCAAACCCAACGGTAGTTAACCCAAATCATGAAGGTCAGGTAGACCACGGTCATGACCATGGTCACCACGATGATCATCATCATGAAGAGACGTTTCTAACGAAGTATATCTTCAGTATGGATCACAAGATAATCTCGAAGCAATTCTTGATCACGGGTATTTTTTGGGCCTTTATTGGAGGGGCTATGTCGCTTCTTTTTAGATTACAGCTTGCATGGCCTGAGTCAACTTTTCCTTTCATGGAAACCCTTTTAGGTCGATGGGCTGAGGGCGGTCAGTTAAGTCCTGACTTCTACTATGCCTTGGTTACGATTCACGGAACGGTCCTGGTATTCTTTGTGTTGACTGGTGGGCTGTCTGGGACCTTTGCAAACTTTCTTATACCATTACAAATTGGGGCACGAGACATGGCTTCGCCCATGATGAACATGTTGTCCTATTGGTTTTTCTTTGCGGCATCCTTTGTGATGTTTGGTTCGCTTTTCATTGAAACGGGACCCGCATCGGGTGGCTGGACGGCCTATCCCCCGCTGAATGGCATGCGGGATATTGCGGTAAATAAGGGTAGTGGTTTAGGCTTTGATTTATGGCTGACAAGTATCTCTCTTTTTATTGTGTCGAGTTTATTAGGAGGACTTAACTACATCTCAACGGTGATTAACCTAAGAACTCGAGGTATGACCTTAAGTCGTTTACCGCTTGTTATCTGGGCACTGATGTTTGCAGCTATTTTAGGAGTTCTTGCTTTCCCAGCACTTTTATCTGCTGCTGTATTGCTTGAATTTGATCGTCTTCTTGATACTTCATTCTTCTTGAATAACATTGTAATCAATGGGGAGTTATTAGCCTACAAAGGAGGATCACCCATTCTGTATCAGCATTTATTCTGGTTCTTAGGACATCCTGAGGTATATATTATTATCATCCCAGCAATGGGTATTGTATCGGATGTTATGTCTGTTCATGCTCGTAAGCCAATTTTTGGTTACAAGGCGATGTTAATCTCCATGTTAGCTATTGTTGTAATCGGTTTCTTTGTATGGGCACACCACATGTTTGTAACGGGCATGAGTCCTGTGTTAGGTGTTGTTTTTGCCATATTTACCTTGCTTATTGCGGTGCCTTCGGCGATAAAGACTTTCAACTGGATTACCACCTTGTGGCGAGGTAACCTGCGACTTACTGTACCGATGCTTTTTTGCATAGGATTTGTTTCTCTGTTTATTACAGGGGGTGTTACAGGTATTTTCTTAGGTAATCCTGCGGTGGATGTTCAACTTCATGATACCTATTTTGTTGTGGCACACTTCCACATCATCATGGGTGTAGCAGCATTCTTTGGAATGTGGGCTGGCGTCTACCATTGGTTCCCAAAAATGTTCGGGCGTCACATGAACCGTACGTTAGGCTATATCCATTTCTGGGTAACTATGGTTTCAGCTTACCTCGTATTCTTCCCTATGCACTTTATGACAGGCTTCCCACGTCGGTATTGGAGCTTTACCAATTTTGAGACCTTTAATACCATGGGTAACCTTCAGGCCATCATTACAATTGCTGCCTTTGTTGTATTTGCTGCACAGATTTTGTTTTTGATCAATTTCTTCTACAGCATCTTCCGTGGACGTCCTGTTACAGAACAGAATCCATGGGGCGCAACAACACTTGAATGGACAACACCAATTCGTCCAGGTCACGGAAACTGGGCGGGTGATATCCCAACAGTTCACCGATGGGCTTACGACTACAGTACAGACAATGGGGATGTAGGACAGCACGTTCCGATGAAGGAAGGTGAAGCGGCACACTAATCCTATACGTTAGCGAATTGCTCCTATGGACAGTATAGCTCTACATCAACCCTGGCTGGCTAAACTTAAAGCACTTATTGCCTTAGGAAAGGTCAAGCTATCTGCCATGGTGGTCTTTTCGGGTTTTGTCGGAGCCTTTGTTTTGTTGCCTATAGGTTATCCTTTAGTAAACCTTGTAATCTTTGTTTTCTGCTCTATGGCCCTTACCATGGCTGCAAATGCGTTTAACCAAATTATTGAGCGGGATATTGATGGGCTTATGCATCGCACACGGAACCGCCCTCTTCCTTTGGGGCAGTGTCAACCTTGGGAGGCTTACATTTTTGTTGGGCTGTTAGCGTCTCTTGGGGGGCTTGGGCTTTATTTCTTTTTCAATGCCTTGGCTGCCTTTGTGGGACTTCTCTCCCTGCTGTTATACGCTTTGGTGTATACACCCTTAAAAAGAGTATCCTCTCTTGCTGTTCTTGTGGGTGCGATACCCGGTGCTTTGCCACCACTCATTGGTGCTATCGCCATAACAGAAGAGCTGCATCCTATTGGAATCCTGCTTTTTATGATTCAATTCTTTTGGCAATTCCCTCACTTCTGGGCCATTGCTTGGGTATCTTTTGAGGACTACAAGCGCGCTGATATTATGCTTTTACCGAATGCAAGCGGTAGAACTCGAATTAGTGCCATGCATATCGTGTTATATACTTTGGTGCTTATTCCACTGCCCGTGTTTGCTTACATTACAGGATTACTTCCTATGGTACTAACCTTAGGTCTTGTTGTGCTTGGAGCGTTTTACACGCTGTTTGCTTTGATTCTTTTTATGAAGCCTAACACGGTTAATGCGAAAAAGCTAATGTTCGCCTCTTTCATTTATTTACCGATTGGATTAGCACTTTTTATTCTAAACGTTGTTCTATAATCATGAAAGACAACGCTAATTATCAGGATCAAATGACTTCGGAGAACTTTTCCGGAGACAATCGCGAGGTGGCCATTCGGATGCATCCTCAAAAACTGGCGTTGTACATCTCTATGCTCAGCATGACGATGTTTTTT
>Ga0163109_10002607_pt1 | contig 14007 bp, 10 predicted proteins | sample CRUFie1St13metaG_FD_108704 | JGI IMG/M metagenome (GOLD analysis project Ga0163109, IMG submission 108704) | Marine microbial communities from the Costa Rica Dome - CRUD Field 142mm St13 metaG | ecosystem: Environmental > Aquatic > Marine > Oceanic > Photic zone | place: Costa Rica: the Eastern... | reverse complement strand
TGCGGTGCGTGCCAAAACCTGACGGGATCACCCATGCAAAGAATCCGGGAGCGATGCTGGAGCCGCTGTACATTTCGAGCCAGCGATCTCTTCCCTCGTAGCCGACAACTTCCGTCTGAAACCCGATCATCAATTCTTTTGGCCGCCCCATTTTGAACGTCCGCCGCGTCCAGCTGTGAGCCCCATCTGCTCCAATAAGCAATTTGCACCTCAGGGTTGTTTCTTCACCGCCCCGTTTGATGACGAGATTGACCCCTGAGTCGTCCACGTCTGCGCTAACCGGTACACTGTCAAGCCAAAGGGATGCACCTGCTTCCATGCCCTGCTGTACAACGAACTGATCGAACCGTTTTCTGCACACAACATAGGTTCGCAATTTTCCTTCGGTTCCCACAGGAACAAGCGTGCCGCTGGGTCCGTGAATCAAGGCTCCATCGACTTCCTGCAGCACCGTTTCGTGAGCGCCGACGGCGTCCATGGCCGACGGCGTGACCAATCCCGCACATTGAAACGGTCGGCCGATTTCTTTGTGCTCTTCCAACATCAAGACGCTAAGGCCTTCCTGGCTGAGGAGGGTTGCAGCACGGCCACCAACCGGCCCTGCACCAACAATGACGACGTCAACGTCGTGCTTCTCCATGGTTTTTCCTGTGGCGGGTATTGTTTCAACCTTCCTTCGCTCAGGCGACTGCCGTCAGCGTTTTGCGAACTTATACCCGATGGACTGGTTTTTCTTCAGGTAAAGCGAAGCCGCAAATGGATTGTTGGTCTTTTTCGATATGAAATCGTCAAACGGACCCAATGTCCCCGTCTCGATGAGGGTTTTTGCCTCTTCTCGGGTGATGTCCCGTTTTGAAATGCAACGTTCAATGTGAATTTTACAGTTCTTTGTCGTATCTTCTGCCGTGTAGTGGGTCTCGGTCTCGATGATGTTGACCTTGGTTTTGGGGCACACGGCTACCACGCCAGGAACCACAGGGAATTTCTTTGCATCTGCTGCGGCGGCACGAGGTGGGAAATCGAACGAGACGCGATTCTTATCCAACATCAAAAAAGCACTGAACGGACGATTCCTTCGGGAAGTGAAATCCTCGAGAAGAGCGGATTTCCCTTCTGTGAAGATGGGTTTGGCCTCTTCTGGCGTGATGGTACGCTTGCACATCACGTTCTGCATCCCTCTGAATTTGCATTCGGGGTTGTCGCAGTTGTAAGCAGCGGGTGTGATGCGGATGGATCCTTGTTCGCAAACGGGACAAGGGCACAGCACCTCATCGTCTTCGCTTACACCACCACCGGCCGAACCTTTGGTCGTGACTTTTCCATCCTTACCGATAACGATTGAGGTTTCATAACCTTCACCGGCTTGTGTGAAGAACCCGTGGAGGTCTTCGAGTTCACCCTTTTCCAACAAGCGTGTGGCCGTCGTTCGGTCAAACCATCGACCGGAGGTGTCTTTCCAGAACACGAAGGAACATCCCTTGTCGCGTCCTTCGTTGTGCTCGCACTGGTAGGCCAGGGTGTTTTCTTTTACTGCACCGCCGCACGAGGGGCATGTACCGAGGCTTGGTTCGTCCAAATAGAGCGTGTTTCGGTCGTGATCTCGAATACGTTCCACCATGGTCTGGGTTTGTTGGATGATTCTGTTCATGTACCCCTGCATGGGTTCTTCGCCTCGTTGAACAGCGAGGAGGGATGCTTCCATTTCACCTGTGAGTTCGGGGGAGGTGATCCATTCCACCGGGATTCTGCGCAACACATCGATCATTCGGATGCCGTGAGCCGACGCACTGATGGTACCGTTGCGTGAGCGTCGAATGTAATTTCTCCCAAGCAACTTTTCGATCGTGTCAGCACGGGTTGCGGGCGTGCCCAAGCCCTTGTCTTTCATGGCCTCGGCGAGTTCATCGTCATCGATGTGCTTCCCGGCGTGCTCCATCAATTGCAGCAAACTGGCTTCCTTGAGTCGATTCTTGGGTTTGCTTTTTTCTTCTGAAAATTCATGAGACGTGAGGGTCGAATCGCAGGGATTGGACGGCAACGTTCCCCATCCTTCGGGCACTTTGTCCTTTTTGGGAACCACGGCACGCCAGCCCGCAGTGGCAAGTTGCTCCACCTCTTTGACGAATTGCTGGCCCGATTTTGTTGTCACCCGCTTGGTGATGGTCCATTCTGCAACGGGATGCCAGGAGGCAAGAAAATTCCGAACGATCATGTCGTAGAGCTTGGCGTGGTCGCCTCCAAAGTTGGTCGGCGGGGACTGGCCGGTTGGTACGATGGCGTAGTGGTCCGATACCTTTGCGTTGTTGAAATTCCGCTTGGCATTGGATAGACCGTCGCTTTGCAGGCGTTCAACGTGGTCAACGTAATCCGATTGGCTTCGAAGGTTGTCAAGGGTCTTTGCAACCGTTTCGTGCATGTCCTCAGGCAGATGTTTCGAGTCGGTTCGTGGGTAGGTGGTGAGCTTGAACTTGTCGTAGAGGTCTTGAGCAACACCCAGTGTTCGTTTGGCTGACCAAGACCAGAGGCTGTTTGCTCTCTTTTGCAAAGTAGTGAGGTCAAAATTGAGTGGAGGTTGTTCTTTTTTCAGCCGTTGGTGCTCTTCGGTTGTAAAATCCCCTGCGGCGAGCAGAACGTCTTCGATCGTCGCTTTTTCCGATTCGTCCATGATACGGTGGGCCTTGTACTCCGGTCGGTCAGGGTTGTCCTTGTGATTCGCGCGTTCCCAGCGCGCCGACCACGTGGCGTCTCCAGAAACAAAGGTGGCGTTGAGTTGCCAATACGGCACGGGAACGTGGGACAGGACCGAGAGTTCGTGGTCAACAACCAACGCAAGCGTAGCCGTTTGGACCCTGCCGAGCGAATTGGCTGAACGGTCGCGGTTTTGTGGGAGCCGTGTGGCGATCCTCGACCCGTTCATGCCGATGATCCAATCGGCATGGGACCGTGAATAAGCGGCATCGCTCAGGGCTTGGTAGGAATCGCCGGATTCGCGTTCTTCGAACGCCCGCAACATGGAATCATGGGTCATCGATTGCATCCACATGCGAGAAGTCGGCGTTTTGGTCTTGGCATGTTCTACGATGGTTCGGAAAATGAGTTCACCCTCCCTTGCGGCGTCGCAGGCGTTGACGATTTCCGTGACGGATTTGTCCTTCACCAATTTCATGATGGCTGAAAGTTGTTTTTTTGCACGACCGCCTTTGGGTTTATACTGAAACGAGTCGGGGATGTAGGGCAGCCGGTCGACGGTGTTCCTCCAGTTTTTGAAGGCCTCGTCGTAATCGTCCATGTACTTCAATTCCAGCAGATGGCCAATGGCCCATGTGATGGTGATGTCCTCACTGTGCCAGTGCGTCTCTGTTTTTTTCGCCACACCTAAGACGTTGGCGAGGTCCTCGGCAACACTGGGTTTCTCAGCAATGATGACGATGGACATGTGATGAAAGCGCACCGACGACCATACTTGAACCCTCCTTTACGCCTTGGATGCATTCTCTCGGGCGCTTGAAAAGAATCATTTCATGAACCGTCAACGATGAATTCCAGCATTGATTTACGGCTGCGTGATTCGTCCCATTCCTCTTCGGAATTCGGACCGCCGCACCCCAGACATCCGGGATAGCCTGCCTCCAGAAGTTCGGTCACCACTGCGGAAATCGATGTCCAACCCTCTTCGGTGTCCATCGGCAACCAAACAACCTCGATCGACGGCTCTTGTCGCCCGCATTGGGCCAACGGTCGGTTCGCATGTTTTACCAAAAGGGAAATTTTGTTTTCGGTTTCAAGCAAGAATTCCGGAAATTCTGTTCTCGATGGTTGTACATCTCCGAGCAGCACGTTGATGCGGTGGATGAGGGGTTCCAACCAAGCCGGCCCTTTGACCACCAACGCCTCCGTCCTCAACACCGTCCGAGCAATTTCGCGAACCGCAGGCCATCGTGGGTCGGTGATTCGCATGATTTCGCCCAGTCGGGTGCAAGTCTTGAAGGATGGCTTGTGAATCACATCCACCATGGGCGCAGTATATCGGTGGTTCGGACGACCCTTGCTGCGCTTTCAAGACTCCGAAAAAGCTCATGCGAGGTCCCTCTCCATGCTTCGCTTGTTATCCGGAAATCCGATCACACGAACGGTCTTGAAAACCCTCTACAAACCAAGGCGTAAGCTTCCTGTGAAATTGTTTGGCCACACCTATGCACATCCATTTGGCCTTGCAGCAGGCATGGACAAGAACGCCAAAGCCCTCCGCGGGTGGGAAGCAACTGGACTGGCCTTTGTTGAAATCGGTGGCGTAACCATGCTGGAACAAGGCGGTAATCCCAAACCCAGGATGTTCCGTGCGTCCCACGCCCAAGCCCTTGTGAACCGCATGGGTTTCAACAACGACGGGAGTGAAAAGATTCAGGCCGCTCTCAAAAATCACTTCTCCCGCCACGGTCGCCCCGGTGTTCCCATATGGGTCAACCTCGGCAAATCGAAAATCACGCCACTCGATGAGGCTCCGATGGACTACGCCACAACCATGGAACGCTTGTGGACGTACGGCGATGTATTTGTGGTCAACGTTTCTTCACCGAACACGCCCAACCTTCGAGAACTTCAAGGTGATGAGGGGCTCCAAAGTATCCTCATGGCATGTGGGAACGTAAACGAAGCTTGCTCCAAGCAAAGCGGTGTACCAAGGAAACCCGTCCTGGTCAAAGTCGCACCGGACATGACTTCGGAACAATTGATTCACATTGCGGAAACGGCCAAATCCAACGGTGCCGATGGCATCGTCGTCTCCAACACAACGATCGAGCGACCGGAGCATCCCGACCCTCGAGACAGCGCTGTTTTTTCACAGCAAGGTGGCATGAGCGGAAAACCGCTTAGGGATCGGTCCACGACCATGATACGAACCGTCCGTTCGGCGGTTGGCGTGGATTGGCCCATCATCGGCGTTGGTGGCATTGCCTCTGCAGACGATGCATGGGACAAATTGGCTGCTGGAGCAACGTTGGTTCAAGCCTACAGCGGGTTTGTGTTTGAAGGCCCTGCCTTGACCAAGGACATCGTGAATGGATTGCACAAACGCTTGGATGCCTCCCCGTACACAACCATCGAGCAAGTCATTGGTTCTTCAACCGAGTAAAAGAGGATTGTTAAGGGTGCAACGGGTGGAAACACCATGTGGGCACGCCGCACGAGGGTTCTCGCCATCGGGGCGGTCCTCACCATCGGTCTCTTGGCCACGGTTCTGCTCCAATCTCCAGCGCCCACGCAAACCGTGGATGAACTGATGAGTTCGCCCTCTGAACACCTCAACAAAGACATTGCGGTACGAGGCGAGGTCAAGGACGGCACGATCGACAACGCCACCATGACGTTCGTCCTCGAAGGAGCGAACGCCGTCCTGAACGTCCGCTTTACCGATGCCATGGTCTCAAACGGCCTTGACGACAACCGGACGGTCTATGCAGAAGGGGTCCTCTTGTACGAGAACGGTAACTACATCTTCGAAGCCAATGTCATCAAGACCTCCTGCCCCTCAAAGTACGAAGAAGCGGCCGATGAGGAGTATTGAATCACTGCGTTGGCTTCATATAGGCTGAGCGTCGGCAGGTGAACGGGATAGGTGGGGAGCTCGGCGTACCCTGAATCACAAATCGTCGTTATGGTGGACCGAACGCCTTGGGGCGGCGAAAGCGGTCGCATGGTTCCCGTAGGCGGACGTTGATGTCTCGCCCCCACATGACTCGGGTGTCATGAACCGTCTCCGGAAGGAAACGGGAATTGGATAACCGGGGGACTAGGTCAGGCCGGGAACGGAGCAGCCCTACCTGGGGCCATGGGTGCTGTGGGGATCCGGGATGGAGGAAGCTTGCGGATCTGGCCGTGCGAAGCGCACGTCCACCTTTGGCCCTCCCACCTCAAATGTCAAACACGACGTCTGCATACCAACCCGGGCCCTCAAATTCGGGAACATCTTCCCACTGGCTCGGAACACGTTCGCCGGGACTGACTTCAGCGACCTCGAACTGATGGGTCGTGACGGCTTTGATTTCAATTTCTCGCTCGATTAAATCTGCGTCCACCCAGGTCACTTGGGCCACGGCAACGACACCCTCGTCATCGGTTTCGATGCGGACCATGGAATCAACATACCACTGATTTTTTACCTCGGCACGGTAGAGAATCTCATCCAACCATGCAAGGTAGAGGAAATGGTTGTCATTTGGATTGTATTGCGACCGCACCCGCCATTCTCCCGTCTTCCTGACATGCGAGTTCAAGGTCCGGGCGCTCTGTTCGGACATCAAGTACATCTGCACGCCGTGGGCTGCCTCGGTCAGGAGCATGGGGAAATCCTTCGCAAAAACACGCATCCCAACGTCGGCGGTGGTGGGCCATAACCAAGCACTCATGCTTCCACCTTAGCGCTTTGAAACCTGTAGGTTCCACACGTGCTCGCCAACACGATGAATCAAATCATCTCGGCTCAGCACAAAAGAATCCGTTCGCTCTGCTCCCAAGATGCATTCGCACGCAGCGTTTGCAAGAAGGGCGGTGGCGTGAACGTCCAAACCCCTTGAAAGGGAAAAAGCGATGGCGACGGCCGCTGCGTCGATGAGCCCGATCATTTGGCGTAGGTCAACCAAACCGCACGGTGCATGGACGGTCTCTTCCTCGGCCGAATAGATGGTGACCCCCGCTTCGCCTGAAAGGACCACGAGGTGGTTCCAATTGTACTGCAAAAGCAATTTTTCAGCCGCCTCCGCACCGGTGGTCGCCCCCAAACGGCGGCGCATCAACTCCAGTCCCTGCGACTGGAAGAGAATCCAGTCGACCCCCTCTGTTCGGTGCAAACCGGTTAATTTCGGGTCGGCGATGACGGCGATTCCTTGGGCTTTTGCGGCAGCGAAGAGACGCTCAGAGCCCTTGTCCGTAATGACGCCCTGGCCGTAATCGGAGGCGATGAGGGCCGATGCTCCTGCCAAATCTTCGATGGCCTGCTCGTACAGAGCCTCTGAGGCTTCGAGCGGAACGGGGTCGTCTTCTTCAATGTCCCAGCGCAATAACAACTGCTCGTCCCTGATGAGGCTCTCTCTCGAGGCCAGCATCCGGGTTTTCACGGTCGTTGTCCGGTCTTCCACAATGGCGATGCCGTGCGTGGTCACCCCCTCTGCTTCAAGGGATTCAATGATGCTCAGACCGGCGACATCATCGCCCACCACACCAAACAAATGGCTGTCAAGACCCATCGACCGGAGCCCTCTTGCCACGTGGGCAGCGGCTCCAACATCCTCTTCTCGCGACGTTTCCCGCAAGACAGGTACGGGGGCTCTTGAATTCAAGTTGTTGGCATATCCGTGGATGTAGCAATCCATCATCACGTCGCCAATCAGGACGATCTTCGACGGTTCATCCGAGCGAAGATGACGCTTCAATTCAGAGAGTGTATCGTGCAACACGGCTTCTTCATCGGTCATTCCCATCGTTTCACCTCTGTTCGTTTTCTCTCAAATCACTCATGATCTGTTCGTGTTCGGATTCGGATATGCCCAACGTGCCCCGGAGCGTTCTCAGAATGGCATGTTCATCCGCCGTGATGATTTGGTCTTGCATGGCGGTTCGCACAGCCGCAGCATAGGTGTGGTAGTGCTCTGAGAGAACAGGGCTGTTTCGCGCTTTCTCGAGCAGGCTGTTGTGGGTGAATTGATCGATGCCGAAGTGAATGCGAAACGTGTCCAAGAGATCGATCTCTTCCTGCACAATCTCTCCATCATCAAGCGCTTGGAGGATCATTTCGTAGTACACCTCTTCCGGTGGCGGTATCTTGAGGGACTTCCTCGCTTCGGTTGACAACCGCCGAACTCGTTCGGGGTGCATGCCGAGAAATTGAACCACTTCACTGAGCAGCGATTGCTCGTCCTTGGTGATCTTTCCGTCCTCCCAAGCTCTTGCAAACATCCGACGGACGAGTTCTTCCCCGTACTGTGCATCAATGGACGCCATGCCTTCGGGGTTGGAAACAGGTGAAACCAAAGCGGCATCGTGGTAAGTCATGCCCTCGTCGAGGTGAGAAAGGAGTTCAAGGATCGGTTGAGGTGAACGCCAGAGGGAGCGTAGTGTGACCTCGGAGCCGTTATGCTCGACTTGCTCATCCAGAATTCGGTCCCTAAGGGCTTCCGCTTTCTCTTGGCCTTCGTGTGTGAGCGTGTACACCCGTTTTCGTTGCTTTCCTCCTGGAATATGACGCTGTGCGACATCGAGGAGACCGTTGGATTCCATTCGTTTTAGGGTTCGAGGAATGTGTTTTCGCTGAATGTGGACGGCTGCGGAAATCCCTGCTTGCGTTAACGAGGCAGGGGCTTCCCAACCCCCGCTTGGTAATTGTTGATTGAGAAGGTGGAGGAGCGTCCGCTCCTCGGTGGTGAGCGAACCCAGATACCCGTCCACCATGAAACGATGCTTGGACAGGTAGCACATAGGACAATCGGTTTCAAGCGACGGAATCAAAAGCGCACGACGGGTGGAGAAATCATGGCAGGTCGGGAGCGAAAATACACGCCCCGTGCCCGAAGCACGCGGCCAATTGGACAACCTCGAACCTCAAACACCGCACCGGGGCAGCCCCTGAAACCCCCTGTGGCCGTGGGCGATCTGTGGTTTATTGAGGAGCCCCTTGCCCACCGGTTGCACGAAAAAAGTGCTTTGGGTCAACGAACGGAAGGTGGCATTCTCCTGTGTCCAGAAGAGGTCATGTTCTGTCATTGGTACCGCCACGTTCCGCTGCCCGACGGTGAAAGATGGTTTGAGATGCGGTTGAGAGAACATGAAGCAATGGCCAAGCGAACCATCGCCCTCGACGTGTTGCGTAATGGTGGAGAGCGTGTTGTCCCCATCGTCCATCTTCAAAGCCGGTTTCCATCGCTTCCCGACAACACGTGGGCCGTCCGTTGGGAGCGTCATGAGTCATGGTCGACGCATGCAGGTTTCAGTCAGGTACGATTGCAGAGGACGCACGATCAACTCGACTGGAAAGAGCTTCATCAGTGGGTGACAGATGTGCAGGCCTGCGGTCATGTGGCGGAATTGTGTGTCATCGACGAGGAGTTTGACACGACCATCTATCACCTCTCCATGACGCAACCCAAGGGTTCGCATCGGGTCAAAGATGACCTCAATGAGGAAGCGTACAACGCCGTTCTTTCCTCCTGCCGCAAGGCCACTCGGGTCGAGGGTGGCTACTTTGTTTCACACACCGTAAACTGGCCGCTTCCCGCCGTCGGTCTGCCTCATTTTTCCGGGCGTTATTTGCGTGGGGAAGAGTACAGGGCCTTGGTCAACGATGCTCGGGAAGAAGACGGTTTGTACGTAGAACTCGTCAGCAGCGGTCTTCTTCTTCGTCCCGGTTTCAAATACGGTTGTCGCTGGAGAGCCTACGAGGAAGGCATCGAGGTCGCTCACGCACCTTGGCTGGTTCAACCTGAAGGGGATGCCCCGCAAAATTGGGAGGAGGTATGTTTGGCCGTTCGCCTGGCAGAGGGTGTCAACAAACGGTGGTTGGTAGCCCTTGAAACCGATGGCTCACATGCGTTCCTCAACATTCAACGATTCGCTTGAGAGGTCATCGATCGGCCGCCCCCAAGCGTCGGTCTCGACGGGACGAACAGGTTCGTTTTCCATCGGAGTTCCTCCTTCTTGAGGGTTGGAAGGCTTCGTGGTTTTGCGGGGCATCAGCGATGTGAGGGCCGAGAACCCGATGATGGTCAACATCACACCGATGACACGGCCGGGTTCCACCCAGGGACTCCACCAACCCTCCCCCGACCCGGAGGCCTCAAGGGCGACGTCAACCGTCCACGTCATGCCTTCCTCGGTCATCAACTCAATCGTTCCGTAGACCAGCATGTTCTCTTTCAGCAGTCCGTTCGGATCGATGTTCAATTGATAGACGCTCGTGTTTCGAAGAACCACGTTTGATTCCCCGGATGCGACTCGTGAGAGCGGGCCATCCACATGAACCATGAGTCGTTGTTCTCCAGCCCCAATGGACTCCACTGGCACGTCGAGAACGGTCAACGATGTCGGGTGAATGGTTGACGCAAACGTCGATTCGATCGGGATCCTGTTCAAGATGTGGGCATCGTATTCAAGGTCAACGACGTCGCCTCCGCACGTGATGGTGCCCCGTACTGTGAGCATGGAATTTGCCGTCCCGTCTCGTGAAAATTCAAGTCTGGCTCCCCGCTCGTCCACGACGAGTTCAACACCACGTCCGTCCGAGGACGTTAATTCACTGGAACACGTGTCCACCTCACCCGTGAGGGAAACCTCGATGTCTTGAGCCTTCAGCAGCGTGGCACTGTGGTCGGGCAGGTCCAGTTCGAACGAGGGTGTGCAATTCCGTGCAGAAAAGGAAACGGTCAATGCATCTTCTCCTGAAATCGTTGCTGTCCAAGGCACCAGCACACCGTCATGGGTCCGAATTTGAACACCCTCCCTACCAAACGAGGTTCCGTTGAGGAAGAGGTCACTTGGTTCACCCTGATTTGAACCGCGTACCAGATCATCACCCTCATCGGCTTCAATTACTTTCAACCATGGTTGGTTTGGATTGGTGTTCACTTCGTTTCGTCCAAAATCTCCTGCATCCAAATCTTGCTGACTTACCAGAATTCCGTGGCCGGGCAACCGACTGTCATAGCCGGAATCTGTGCGGTGTTCAAGAAAAATGGACTCCGTCTCGCTAAGGGGAATTTTCAGGACCTTTCCGCTTTCTGTGATGCCATGGAGGAGGACACTTGGTCCAATACATGGAGAGGTTGCTGTGCTCGGCCATGACAAATCGATGGTCTCGACTCGCTCTGGCCGGAGCAATTCCATGTTTGCTCCGGTTGGCATGGCGGGCCAACGACCGCCTCCATTCCAGTTGCCACTTGCCATGATGTCCCAATCACCTGGACCTTTCCATGATTGAAAGCCGACTTCATCATGAACAGGATACAAATCAATCGCTCCCATTTGGTGAAGCATCTCGTGAATCATTGTTCCCACGCCGCTTGATCCGGTTTGCAGACTGGCCATCGTATAGTGCTCAATCTTCAGACCACCCGGCAAGGAGATGGGTTCATCAAAATGGGTGAAATGACTCCAAATGCGATCGGTTGCGGAAGGGGTTTCTTCTTGTCCTTGCGTGGTGTGAAGCACCAGAAAACGGTCGACTCGTTTGTCGTTGTTGAGGTCGAAATCGGACCAATTTGCCTTGAATTTTGCAGCCCAAACGGCTTCTTCCGCAAGTGCAGCCGGGAGGAAAACACCGTTTGAACCGGTGTCTTTTCCACTGGCGTCCCTGCCGTAATCGCCCATGTCCATGCTGGCGCGAACGACGTTTGGATGAAGCGTAATCTCAAGCGTTGATACATTTCCTGAGAGTTGTTCAACGTAGGGTACAACGGCCTGCTGCATCAAGGTCCTTGCCTCTTCTATCCCCCACCCTTCGCTTGCAGGTGATTGTTCGAAATCCACGACAACGACCAGCCATCGTTCTTGCGCTTGGAGTTGGACGAGCGGCCCTTCCTCCTCTGCTGTCACCACAAGTTGACCTTGGAGCCATTCTTCAACGGTCGATTCGTTGAGAAAAATCCACGATGCAGCCGACAAACAGAGGAGGGTGATGATGCCCGCCGCCACCCGCTTCATACTGCGGTCTCCTCACTTCTGCGTTTGAACCTTGGCCGTTCTTGTGATAAGCGGGGCGGGACCTCAGGAGCGCGTTGTCTTGCAAGGCGGGACCAACACGCAGTTGGCGGGTTGGTAGGTTCCCCACTCGACTTCATTCCCACCTGAAAGCAAATGGATATCTTCCTGTAGCCAGGCTTTTTCTTCGATCAAGCTCATGAGCATGCTGTCTCGGACGGGTGCTGTGAACAACGACGGGATGGAATAGAAGGCTGAACGAACGTCGATGTCAGGGTGCGGTGAAGTGACACGCTTGTTTTGCAGGCTCATGAGGTTCAGTCCGTGCACCGACACGTCGAGCCTGGCCATGTTCTGATGGAGGGATGCGGGACAAGGCGTGCCGTCGCATCCCGTAATGACGATGTCGGTGATGTTTGCGTGCATCACGTGTTCGATAAGGTTGGTTCTGCTGGAAGGTTCCGTACAGAGGCTCACGACGTCCACGGTTGAACATCCCGGTACGGTGGCATGCCCGTGGTGTCCGTTCGCACCCTCACACGAGCAATCAACCATCGAAACCCTGCGTCTTCGTCCTTCGGCATCCAAACGAAGGCTTGCTGTACCGTTGACGGCAACGGGTTTGTTGAACCATCGCTGGCCGATCAATTCACTGCTGGTCCAATACGTGGCCAACAACGGCAACAGCATGGCCGAAGCATGACTGGGGATGCTCAATATCAACAGCAATGTCCCCATGCCGTACAGCCTCAAACGCCAAAAATCAGCCGTTTGAGCGTTCAACACACCAAAGAATCCCAATACGGCAACGGCGTTCCACGTAGCAACGACGATCAGGAAGGACCAGATGCAAAACGCCCCAACCAGCAACATGTCCACAGCACTGTATTGGGCCACCAAGCCTGCCCGGTGGTGTTGTTCAAATCCAAATTGGTAGAGTTTTGGCAACACCTCCGTCATCATCAGATAACTTCCTCCCACCAACAGTACAGCCGTTGAAGCAAGCCATCTTCGTAGGGCGTTGTACTCTGAGGGCAACAATCCCGGTTTTGAGAATTGGAGCATTTGGAACAAGATCAGTGGAACGGATGACAGAACGCCCAAGATAAGACAAGCAAGCCATCGAACAGCGCTCCATTGTGCGGGATCATAGACGTTCAAGCAATCGCCTGAACAGGGTTGGAGCCCGGTGAGGACAGCATCGAGAAAGGCATCGACTTGGAGCGACCACAACACGGTAAAGACAGCAACGGTGGCGAACACGAGGGTGGTGCGCCACGTCAACTCGTCAAGATGTGACTGAACGGGACGTTGGCTGTCGTGCTCAAGCAGAACGGACATGTGCCTCCACTCAGACAAGATCGGTGTAGTTCTTCGGGGCTCGGGCTTGAACGATGGTTCGATAGACGCCGAAAATGGCCCAAAGCGTCAGCATTCCTGAAACCAGGGCGTAGCCCCATGGTTGACCGCTGTCAACAAGGTAAGCGAACAATACAGCCAACCCAGCGGCGAGAACACCGCGGCGGAGGCCTTGGGGCACCGCCAAGCTCTTGTCAAGGTGTGTTGGTCCACCTCCGAACCGACGCTCGTAGAACTCTCCCTGGATAACTGCGGCGATGATGATGAGCGAGAGCGTAGTCCAATAATACAGGTTACCGTTGGTGAAGAAGTCGTTTGCAATGCCTTCTTGCCGCTCCGCCTCAACGGCTTCAGGGTCTTCCTCTGCGACGAACAAAGAGTCGTAATCACCTACGCTGATGGTTCTCAGCGAAACGTCTTCGTCGGTGGCGATTTCGGTGGCTCCGGGTGCACTCACCGTGAAGGTCAAAATGTTCCATTTGTCGCCTTCGTCGAAGTTTCCGTTGCCGTTAACAGCGTTCCCGACAAGTTGGAAATTCGCAGGCCCAGCATCTTCAGAGGGAGCGGTCCATTGCACAACCCAATCGTTACCGGGTTCTGATTGTGAGAGGGCTCCGGGCTTCTCATCAACCGTTTTGCTTCCCTCCCCGGGTGTGAGCGTGCCGATATCACCGTCCCAGAACAAGTACCCTCCGCCGTCGTTGGAGGCGTGCTGGAGACTGATGACGAATTCGTAGGTCTCGCTGATGTTGTAGGCACGAGGTACGCCAGAGACGGAGACCACGACCTCCGTGGCGGGGGCACCGCCTCCATGGCACGTGCATCCGGTATCTACGAGAAGGTCGTTTCCGTTCTTCCAGGGCGGTCCGTTTGGATTTCCAAGAACCGGTGCGACCAGCATCAGAGCAAGAAGGCTCATCAGGGTGATGTTTCGGATGTTGCGTCGCATGAACTCACCTTGTT
>Ga0163109_10002606_pt1 | contig 14008 bp, 13 predicted proteins | sample CRUFie1St13metaG_FD_108704 | JGI IMG/M metagenome (GOLD analysis project Ga0163109, IMG submission 108704) | Marine microbial communities from the Costa Rica Dome - CRUD Field 142mm St13 metaG | ecosystem: Environmental > Aquatic > Marine > Oceanic > Photic zone | place: Costa Rica: the Eastern... | reverse complement strand
ATCTTATATATTAATCACATTCATTAACAAATAAAAAATTATAGAGAATTCTTATGACTAAAATGACTACAGAAGAAGCTTTTATAAAAGTTCTTCAAATGCATGGTATAGAACATGCTTTTGGTATTATTGGTTCTGCATTCATGCCTATATCAGATTTGTTTCCAAAAGCTGGAATTACTTTCTGGGATGTTGCGCATGAAACTAATGGAGGATTAATTGCCGATGGTTACACAAGAGCAACAGGTAAAATGTCAATGGTTATTGCTCAAAACGGTCCAGGTATAACTGGATTAGTGACACCAATAAAAACTGCTTACTGGAATCATACACCACTTTTATTAGTCACACCACAAGCCGCCAATAAGACTATGGGCCAAGGTGGCTTTCAAGAAGTTGAGCAGATGAATTTATTTAAAGACATGGTTTGTTATCAAGAAGAGGTAAGAGATCCATCAAGAATGGCAGAAGTACTGAATAGAGTTATTGAAAAAGCTATAAGGGGATCAGCGCCAGCACAAATAAATGTTCCAAGAGATTATTGGACACAAATAATAGATATTGATTTACCACCAATAGTTAGATTTGAAAGACAGGGGGGTGGTAAAGATGCAATCGATCGAGCAGCTAAATTGTTATCAGATGCAAAATTCCCAGTAATATTATCAGGGGCTGGAGTTGTTATTGGAAATGCTATTGAAGATTGCAAAAAACTAGCTGAAAAATTAGATGCACCAGTTTGTAACGGATATCAACACAATGATAGTTTTCCTGGAAGTCATCCACTTGCAGTTGGCCCTTTAGGATACAACGGTTCAAAAGCTGGCATGCAATTAATTTCTAAAGCAGATGTAGTTTTAGCTTTAGGGACAAGACTTAATCCTTTTTCAACCTTGCCTGGTTATGGAATAGATTATTGGCCCAAAAATGCAAAGATTATTCAAGTTGATATGAACCCAGATAGAATAGGCCTTACAAAAAAAGTTACTGTTGGAATTTGTGGCGATGCAAAAATGGTTGCACAACAAATTCTGGAGAAATTATCTAAAAACGCAGGAGATAGCGGTAGAGAAGAGAGAAAAAACCTAATTCATCAGACTAAATCTGCGTGGTTACAAACTTTAACTGGATTGGACCACGAAGAGGATGATCCTGGCACTGTTTGGAATAAAGAAGCCAGAGAAAGAGATAAAGATAGAATGTCTCCTCGTCAAGCATGGAGAGCAATACAAGAGGCGATGCCTAATGATGCAATTATTTCTAGTGATATTGGAAATAATTGTGCAATTGGAAATGCATACCCAACATTTGAAAAAGGAAGAAAATACTTGGCACCTGGATTATTTGGTCCATGTGGATATGGTTTCCCAGCGATTCTTGGAGCGAAAATAGGATGTCCTAATACACCTGTGATAGGTTTTGCAGGTGATGGTGCGTTTGGTATAAGCATGAATGAAATGAGCTCGTGCGCTAGAAAAGAATGGCCAGCTATAACGATGGTTATATTCAGAAACTACCAGTGGGGAGCGGAAAAAAGAAATTCTATTTTATGGTTTGATGATAATTTTGTTGGTACTGAGTTAGATCCAGAACTAAGTTACGCAAAAGTTGCAAATGCGTGTGGTTTAAAAGGTGTTACAGTCAAAACTATGGAGGAAACAACAAAAGCCATCAAACAATCCTGTGAAGATCAAAAAAAAGGAATTACAACTTTTATAGAAATAATTCTTAATCAAGAATTAGGGGAACCTTTTAGAAGAGATGCCATGAAAAAACCAGTAGAAGTAGCAGGCATTAAAAAGGAGGACATGAAGCCCCAAATTTCTAAAACAAGTTAATGAAATATAGTAACAAGCTTCATTTAATTAAAAAAATATTTGTTGAAAAAATAAAAAAAAATTCAAGATTTAATTATCCTTTGTTAACCGATGGATATTCGAGCTCAGATTTACAAGAAGCATCCAAAGTGTTGTTAAGTGGAAGACTTACAATGTCACAAATAACAAAAAAATTTGAGGAGTATTTTGCGCAAAAAATTGGTTCAAAGTTTGCATTAATGGTAAATTCAGGCTCTTCTGCAAACTTATTAGCTTTATTTTGTTTAATAAATCCACTCAGAAAAAAAAAACTCAAAAAAGGAGATGAATGTATAGTTCCGGCTCTATGTTGGTCAACATCTTTATGGCCAATAATTCAAGCTGGTCTAAAACCAGTATTAGCAGATGTTAATTTAAAAACTTTTACACTTGATCTTGAAAATATTAAAAAAAAAATAACCAAAAGAACAAAAGCTGTTATGATACTGAATGTACTAGGTAATTGTTCCGAAATGGAAAAAATAAAGACCTATTTGAATAAAAAAAAAATTTTTCTGATAGAAGATTCCTGTGAAGCGTTAGGTTCAAAATATAAAAAAAAATATCTTGGAACATATGGTGATTTTGGAACCTATTCGTTTTATTATTCGCATCAAGTTACCTCAGGTGAAGGTGGAATGATAGTTTGTAATTCAAAAGAGGATTTTAATATCTTAAAATCTCTAAGGGCACACGGTTGGGATAGAGAAATTAATAAAAAAAATATAAAAAATTTTAATTTTATTAATGAAGGTTTTAATTTAAGACCATTAGATATAACTGCTGCTATTGGTTTTAATCAATTCAAAAGATTAAGTAAACTAAAAAGCACAAGAGCAAAAAATAGAAACAATTTAATTAAATTTATTAAATCATCTAAAAAATGGAATAATCAATATTCATTTTTTAACCCTCAAAAAAATCTGGACCCAAGCTGGTTTGGCTTTCCTCTTATGATAAACAACAAAAGTGTAAAGTCTAAAAAAAGTTTTTTGAAGTATCTAAATAAAAATAGAATCGAAACTAGACCAATAATAAGTGGAAACTTTGCGAACCAACCAGCAATAAAAAAATATAAGATTAAATATAAAAAAAAAGATTTAAAAAATTCACAAGAAATTGAGGACAGAGGTTTTTTTATTGGTTTACCAACCAAAATTCTTGATAGTTCAAAAATAAACAAGATTACAAATTTGCTGCTAAATGTTAATAATTTCTAATGTTAAAATGTGGTATTACTGGAGCAAATGGAGTACTGGGTAGACGAATAAGAAAAGAATTACCTTATCAATTTTACGTTTATAAAGATAAAATTGAAAATTATAAAAAAGTTCAAAAATGGATTAATTCTAAAAAATTAGATGCAGTATTACACCTGGCAGCCATCGTGCCAACCGATAAGGTAAAAAAAAATTTAAAAAAAGCAAAATCTGTAAATATTGATGGTACTAAAAATATTATAAAAGCTATTTTAAAAACACCTAATCCGCCAAATTGGTTTTTTTATGCCTCAACATCTCATGTTTATCCGTCTAATTTAAAAAAAAAAAAATTATCTGAAACGGATAAAGTAAAACCTTATTCACAATACGGTAAAACTAAGCTAGGTGGAGAAAAAATTGTTAAAAAAAATTTTAAGAATCAGAAGACTAACTTTTGCATTGGTAGAATTTTTAGCTTCACAGACAGAAATCAAAAAATACCATTTGTTATGCCAAGTCTGGTATCACTAATTAAAAATACTAAAAAAAAACAAGTTCAGCTTGGCAATTTAAATCATTATAGAGATTTTCTATCAACAAGAGATATAGCTTTGGCAATTAAAATTCTTTGTAATAATAAAAAAAAAGGAATTTTTAATATTGGTAGTGGTAAAGGAATTAATTTAAAAAAAATTGCAAAAATTATTGCCAAAAAATTTAAAAAAAGAATAATTTTCTTAACAGATAATAAGCCCACTTATCTTATTAGTGACAGCAGTAAATTAAAAAAACTTGGATGGAAATCAAAAAAATTTAAAAATAAAATTAGTTATTTTTACTAAAATGAAGAATATTTCTATTATTATTCCGACATATAAAGAAAAAGAAAATATATTTAAATTAACAAAAAAAATTTTAAATCTTTATCCAAATGTTAATATTTTTGTAATTGATGATACAAAAAACCTAAATTTAAAAAATAAATTTAAAAATAATAAGATTAAATATTTTTTAAGAAGGAACAAAAGGGGCAGGGGATCTGCTGTCATTTATGGTCTTAAAAAATCTCTTAAAAATAAATCAAATAATATTTTTATTGAAATGGATGCTGACTTTTCACACAATCCAAAAGAATTAAGAAAAAAAAATAGAATATTTTTTTAAAAATAAATTGGATTTACTTATATCAAGCAGATACCTAGAAAAAAGTAAAATTATTAATTGGTCGATACAGAGATTAATATTTTCAAAATTATCAAATATACTAGCAAGTCTGTTGCTTAATGTTGGAGTAACAGACTATACCAATGGCTTTAGAATTTATTCAAGAAGATCAGTGGAACTAATAGTCCGAAAATGTGGTAAAATTGGTGATGGATTTATCGTACTATCTGAAATTTTGTTAACGATAAAATTAAAAAAATACAAAATAAGTGAGCTGCCAACTATTTTTGTTAATCGAAAAAGAGGGGAAAGTTCAGTTAACCTTAAATTAATTTTTCAATCTCTATTTGGTATTATAAAGTTATATTTAATAAAAATTAAAAATTCAAAATGAAATCTTTAGATAAAATATTTCTTCTTAAGGTTATTTTTTCGTTATCACTTTCTTTTGGGGTAATTTATCTTTCATTATCATATTCAAATTGGATGGTTTTTTGGGGATTTTTAAATATTCCTGCATCAGAACCTTTTTCAGATTTTAAAGCTTTAAATATTTTTCTTGAGTATAAAAAAAACGGTTTCGATCCATACTTTAAAAACCCAACTAGCGATCCTATACACGCTGTTTTGATATATCCATCAATTTGGTTACATATTTTTGATTATCTGGATCTTAATAAAGATTCAAACTTTAAAATAGCTACATTCTTAATACTCTTTACTTATTTCTTTGTGCTGATTGACTTATTATTTAGAATTGAAAACAAGGTTTTTAAATTTTTATTAATAATTTTTTTTTTCTCAACATCAAATTTTTTATTAATTGAAAGATTAAATATAGAAATAATATTATTTTGTTTAATTTATTTTGCATTAATTAATAAGTCTTTTTTGAAACAATTTTTGTTTTATTCATTAGCATTGATTCTTAAAATATTTCCGATTTTCTCTATTTTTATGTTTATAGAAAAAAAAAAAAATTTCTTATTTGTTTTAATTTTTTCGATTTTTTATCTTTTTTTGTTTAGAGAGGAAATATCTTTAATTAAAAACAATGTTATAGAATATGCATTAATATTTGCTTATGGTTCACTTTCAATTAGTAAAGCAATATATTTTTATTCTACTAAGTTTGACTTAATTATTAATGAAGAAAATTATTTTATTTTTAAGAACTTATTAATATTTATAATAGGCGCAATATCAGCAACAATTGTTTTTGTTAATTTTAGTTTAAATAAAAAAAAAAAAGAATTTAACATTTCTTTAAATGAAATAATGTTATTAGCAGGAGGTGGTATTTATATTGGTACTTTTATATTTTCTGCAAATATTGACTATAGGTTGGTCTTTTTGATTTTAACAATACCTTATATTCTTAATACTGAAAAAAAATATTTTGCTTCTTCCTATGTTATTTGCTTAATTATATGCTTTAATAGCTTATTTTTCGAAGGTGGTGATAGCTATAGTAAAATTTATTTTTTGAAAGCATCAATTATTTATTTAATGAAATTTGTGATCCTTTTTTTTAATTGTTATTTTTTTGGAAAAATTTGTGGTAAATTTGTTAGTTTAAATTTTAAGTATTAGAAAAAAAATTATAATTAATCAATTATGAAGTTATTCAAAATAATATTTTTAAATATAGGTAATTATGGAATAATTGAGTATATAAAAATGTTTTTGTTTGAGACATTTTATTTAATGAATAGTGAATATAGAAAACACTTTTTTCATGATGAAAGCGCAACTAATTCCTATGAGGAGATTGATATAAATGATAAGTCATTAATATTCGATGGATCATATAATCCAACACCCATATATCACTTAAAACTTATAGAAAAATTTTTAAAACAAAAAAATCTATCAAATTATACTTTTATTGACTTTGGCTGTGGAGCCGGTAGAGCCACATATTTTTTTAGAAAAATGTTTAAAAAAATAATTGGTATTGATTTTAATGAAAAATATAAAAAATATTTTAATAATCAAATCTTTCTTATTAGAGATATTAGGAGAATTAAGTCGTTAGAAGATTTATCTATTTTAAAAAATGATGAAAATTTTGTTCTTTTTTTTTATAGACCTATAGAAGATGACTCCCTTTTTAAAATTATTGAATTATTCAATAATAAAAGAAGCTATATTATTACGATTAATGTAAAAAAAAATAATTCTTTCAAATTCTCAGTCCTTTATGAAAAACTTTTTTCTGATAAAAATAGAAATATAATCATTTACTCAAATTTTTAATTTCATAAATAAAATTTTTAAAAACCAAGGTATATAATAAATTATCGTCTTGTATTTAAATTTACTTTCTCCAAATTTTCTTATTGGTGACTTGCTTGGTACCTCAGTTATTTTATAACCTTTAGAGTAGGCCTTTGCTAGAAGCTCAATCGCAAACGTAAAGCCGTTTTTAGATTCTATTGGAAATTTTTTTATTATTTCTTTTGAAAATAATCTAAATCCATTTGTAGGGTCAACAGTCCCTAAATTTGTAAATTTTTTTAGAGTCATTGATACGACATTAACAAGAAATTGCTTAATAAAAGGCTCTTTTGTTTGATTATAATCCCCACCTTTCATTAAACGACTTGCACATACTATATCATGACCATTTTGAAATTTTTCGTACATATGATTTATTACATCATAATTTTGATGGTCCTCAGCTGTATATAATATTACTGAATCAGCATTAGAATTTTCAAAAGCTGTTCTCATTGCTCCGTTTAAACCCTGATATTTATTTTTAATTAAAAAGATTCTTGTATCATCAAACTTTTTTTTTATTACATTTAGAGTTGGATCGCTATCAAAATCATATACAATTGTAATCTTAAAATTTGGTTTTGTAATTTTAATAATATTTGAGAGTGTCTCAAAAATATTATCTTGTTCATTATACACCGGAATAATGATTTCTAATTCACATTTCATCTATTGATAATCAAATTGATACTGAGTATATACTATCATTACTATATTCATATAATTTATGATTAAGCTAGACAAAAAATTTGGTAGAGTAAACTATTGTCACGTATGCAATTCAAAAAAACTCAGTTGTGTTGTAAAAATTGGCTCAACAGGCCTATGTGATAGTCTACTTACAAAAAAACAATTAAGTAAACATAGTGAAAAAAGTTATCCATTAAATCTTTATAGGTGTAAAAAATGCCATCTTTTACAGTTAGATTATATTGTAAATAATAAAAAAGTTTTTCATAAAAAATATCCCTACAAAAGTGGAATTACAAAAAGACTAAAAGAATTACTTTTTGCCAATAGCGAATATTTATTTAAAAATTTTAAATTTTCACAAAAACCTTTAGCAATAGATATTGGATCTAACGATGGCACTTTACTTGAGGGTTATAGAAAAAAAAAATTCTCAGTATTAGGTATTGAACCAACAAATATTGCAAATTTAGCAAATCAAAGAGGTATAAAAACAATAAAAAGGTTTTTTGATTTAAAAACAGCAAAAATTATAAAAAATAAATTTAAAAAAGCTGAAGTTATAACTGGCACAAATATATTTGCACATGTCAATAAGCTAAATTCATTTGTTAAAGGTGTTAAAATGTTATTGGATGAGAAAAAAGGTTTATTTGTTACCGAGTCTCATTACGCAGTAGATATAGTCGACGATTTGCAATACGACTCAATATATCATGAACATTTAAGATTTTATCTTTTAAAGCCATTAAAAGTTCTTATGGAAAATTATGGCTTTAAGGTAATTGATGCTGTTCGTATACCAAATTATGCCGGCTCAATCAGAGTTATTGCTACATTAAATCATAAAATAAAGTCGAAACCTAGCGTTAATAAAATATTAAATATGGAAAAAAAAAGAGGTTTCTATAGTGAAAAAAAATATAAAAAATTTGCTAAAGATATTTTTAAAAGCAGAAATCAGATTATCAAATTACTTAAGAAACTTAAAAACAAAAGTAAAAGCATAGTTGGTATTGGATGCCCAGGAAGATCTATTACTCTTTTAGCTTTTTGTAAAATAAATGATAAAATATTTGATTATATTGCAGAACAAAAATCTTCATTAAAACTAAATCTTTACACACCCAATACACATTTGAAAATAATAGATGAAAAAAATTTCTTTAGACAACAACCAGACTATGCATTTTTATTATCTTGGCATTATCAAAAAAGTATTATGAAAAATTTAAGAAAAAAAGGTTTTAAAGGGAAATTTATTATTCCATTACCCTATCCTAGGATAGTCAACTAACTTTATAAAAACTTTTTATTTTTCTAATTACAGTTAATTGATCCTTTTTTTTCATTAAAAAAGAGGATGGCAACCACATAATTTTATTTTCAATTTTTTTTGTATTTTTAAAACTTGAATGTTTTTGATTTGAGTAAAAATTTTTTTTACTTAAAGGAAACCAAAATTTTCTACAAATAATATTATTTTTCTTTAAGTAATTATAAAGTTTATCTCTCCGATCGCATACAACGTCGGTCCACAAAGGTAATTCTTTATTATTAACATCAAACTTTAATATTTTAATTTGTTTTAAATTTAGATTTTTTTTATAAATTTTATAATTCTGTATAAGTTTTTTTTTCCTTCTATATATATAATTTAATTGACTTAATGCTAAACCGGCGCTGATATTTGAAAGTTTAAAATTTCCTCCTTTCGATATGTGTAAGTCATCTCCACCAGAAGTAATACCTACTCTTCCTTGTGTTTTAAATACTTTAATTTTGTCAAAGTATTTTTTATTATTTGTGACAAGCAATCCTCCTTGACCTGATGTAAATATTTTATTTGGTGATAAAGAGAAACATCCCATATCTCCAATGGTTCCTAAATATTTTTTTTTATTTTTCGATAAGAAAGCTTCTGCTGCATCCTCAATCACCTTAATTTTTTTTTTCTTTGCAATTTTAATAATATTTGTCATATCACATGATCTTCCAGAAATATGAACTGGCATAATAACTTTAGTTTTTTTATTAATTTTTTTTTTTAAATCGTTAATATCAATATTTAATGTTTCTGTATTAGCGTCTACGAGTACAACCTTTGCACCGGCCATGCTTACTGCATTTGCTGTGGCTGCAAAAGTAATATTTGGAACAATAACTTCATCATCACTTTTTAAATTTAAAATTTTTAGAGCCACAAACATGGCACTTGTACCACTAGGTAGTGCAGTACAAAATTTTACTTGTAAAATTTTTTTTACTTTATCTTCAAGTTTTTTTACGTATTCGCCCTCATTTGGATAATTTAATGAAAATATTTTTTTCTGGTATTTGTAATCCTTATTACCAACATCTGTTTCCCAAAATGATATTTTTTTCATATTAATTTTTTTTTATTATAGTTCTATTACCTAATTTATTAAATAAATCATAATTAGCATTTAAATATTTATATACATAAGGATATCTTTTTTTGGGATCAATTCCCCACGAATCGTACCTTCCACCAATAATAATATATTCAGTATTTTTAGTATTTAATTCATTAATTAAGTTCATTTGGGTATAATTCGAGCCTACAGCAAAAATTAGATTGTATCTTGTACAAGATTTTTTTTTAAGTAAATAATTCATTGCAGGCTCATAATTAAAAACCTGTATACAACTTGAAGCATTTAGGAAATTTTTTGAGCTATTCACAAAATTTTTATCACTCGTCTCCAAAAAGAATTCATCGTCAGCAGTAATTAGTTTTTTTAAGTTATTATTAAAATTTTTAATATTATTAAAGTCTAAAAAATTAAATAATAATATAATAAAAAAAAATATCGGAGTATAAAAATATAATGACTTTAAATATTTATTTATGAAAAATTTTTTATCTATTATAATTGTAAATGAAAAGATTAAAAAACTTAAAAATTGTATATATCCTAAAGCAATACCTTGTTTTAAATGACCTCCATCAGATCTAGAAAGACCTGTTTTATAAAATACTAAACTTTCAATAAAAAATAATATCGAAAAAATTTTAAAATTATCATTGGTCCTCTTATTGTTAATTATAAGAATAGAAATTAAAAAAATACCATTAATTAACAAAATCAATAGATTCTTTGTAGCTCTTGAACTATCAACCATATCGGAAAATGGTCTTGGATGGATTAGACCGTTTAAAGCTTCTGTATATTTTGCTATTTCGATTGAATTCTTTATAAATAGGTTAAATTCCTCCCCTCCAATAATTAAATATAGATTAATCCAAGATAGAATTGTAAAAATTACAAACCAAAAAAGCCATTTATATTTTTTTAATAAAAAAAAAGTTATTAATAAAAAAATATACAAAAAATTTAAGTACAATCCTTTTTCAATACTTAGTAATATTGAAAATGGTGATAGAATTCCTAAAATTAAAACTTTAATATAAAAAGGGTCACTTCTTTTGACTAAAAGTAAAATTATTAAAGATAAAGAAAAAATAATTGGAATATCTCGAAAGTTTATGTAATTCGAATTTAAGAGGTAGATAGAAATTATAAAGAATGGAATTAAACATATTATCCTTATGTATTTTTCTGTATTAATTAAAATAATTAAATTGTAAAAAAAAAAAATTAAAAAAAAATTTGTAAGAAGATTTAAAAAATCAATAAACATTCTTGTTGAACCAATTGAGACTTGGTCGAAAATATTCCAAGAAATAGGGGATAAAAGAACATCAACAAATAAACCAGTTACTATAAAATTATCACTCCATAATTTCCCTGTTTTTATAAAATTAAAACCACCACCCAAATATTGCCCTTCATGGAAAAGATCTAGCTTATGAAATGTAAAGTCTTTTGATAAAAAAAAACAAACTATTAAAAATAAAAATGAAATCGTGAAAATAATGGCATCCTTATTTTGTGCATTAGATGAATTATTCTGATTTTGAAATACATCAAAAAAATTTTTCAACAATTTTTTTTTAAAAAAAAAGCAATTTAAAAAAAAAACAAATAAAGGAATAGATATAAATATAATAAATCTAATAGTATCATTTAAATGATGGTGATAATTATTTGAATAAACCCCAATTACTTCTGCACTATTTTTATAAGGTAAACTTATGTTATTCCATAATAAAGTTATAATAGTAACACTAATTAAAATACTAAGAAAGCTCGATAAATAAAACTTACTATCTTTGCTCATTTAATGTAAGCTTTTACATTACCAACTTTGTTAATGTTTCCAACATAAAGACCCTTTCCAACTATTGGGACAACTCCAACAGTCGAACCTGTAAATACATAAAAATCTTTATCTAGAATAATTTTATCTTTTTTTAATTTATTTAAAACAAATCTTAATGAATTAAGTGGATTTATATAAACAGTATTTGTATTTCCGAAAGTTTTATGCTTATGATTTAAATTTTCAATTACTGTATTACAATTTCCAATATTTATCTTTTTATATTTTTTTTTCTTTCCCAGTACAAATTTTATATTGCCACCAAAATCACTACATAAATCACCAAAAGATTTAATTCCTTTTTTTTTTTGTCTGTAACCAACTAGTTCAATACTTGGAGCAATATGAGAAATAAATTTATTAATATTTTTTTTTGTTATTATTTTTTTATAATTAAAAAATTCTTTTTTTATAAGATAAGAAACTTCTAGCTCTATACCCAAAGTTGATTTATTTTTTGAAATTGTGCTTCCATTTTTTAGTAAATTTCTTTTATAAACTGATGCATAGAAAGGTTCCTTTTCTTTTAATTTTTTCATTACAGCTAGCGCAGTTCCACCAGCTTTAAAACCGATAATTGGTAAATTAATTTTACTTTCACAAATTTTTCTAAATTTATCAGCTTCGATTAATTTTTTTGTATATCTAGAGGGAATTGGAGATATTATTTTATTTTTCAAAAAAGCTTTTACTAATCTATCACTTAGTTTATCTGAAGCAGTTTTTTTCATCAATTTATCTCCAATACTGTTGCGGGATCTAATCGTACATTAAACCAATTTAACCTGATATCTAAATGGGGCCCTGTAGACCTACCACTAGATCCAACAGTTCCAATTATATCACCTTGTTTAACAATATCACCTTTTTCTACAAATATTTTATCCATGTGCATGTACAATGTGGATATACCATGTCCATGGTCAAATATTAAAGTTGCTCCTGTATAATATAAATCTTGCTCTGCTAGAGTTACAATTCCATCAGCCATAGCTTTTATTGGTGTACCCAAATCTCCAGCAAAATCTAATCCATAATGAGGCCAACGTGGTTTACCATTAAGTATCCTTTGACTACCATATACTCCAGTGATAATTGCATTATCTAGTGGCTTAATAAATTTTTCCTTAAAAAAGACTAAATTACTATTAATAGATCTAGCTTTACCTATCAATTTATTCTCATTTTTAATTCTTTGATATACCTCTTCAGGAGGTGTTACTTTTTTTTTATCTAACCCATCAATCCTTTGTATTTTGTATTCTCTTTTAAAAACTTTTTTAATGATTTTTTTATCCTCTCCATTTAAACTTTTTACAATTAGAACATCATTTTTCCTGTCTCGTCCTAATCCAAAAGCAAAAAATCCATCTTCTGTTACTTTAATTTTTTTTTTATCAATTGTTATTTGAGCACCAGGATCAGTTTTACCAATAATATAATGACCTTGAATGAATTTTCCCTTGAATTCAACCGCTTCAACAGCTGATGTCAAAAATGCTAAAAACAATAAAATCTTAATTATTTTGCTGTCCATCCACCATCAACTAACAAAGAGGTTCCATTTATCATTGATGCAGCATCTGATGCTAAAAAAACTGCTGCACTTGCAACATCGGAAAGCTCAGCAAATCTTCCAAGTGGAATATTTCCTAAAACTTCCCTTTTGAATTTTTTATTTTTAAGAAATTTTTTTGTCATTGGTGTCACTACAAAAGTAGGACAAACTGTATTTACTCTAATATTATATTTTGCCAAATCTATGGACATACCTTTTGTCAAACCCTCAAGACCAAATTTGGTCATATTATAAACGCTTCTTATAGGCCCACCAACATGGCCCATTTGTGAAGACATGTTTACAATTGCTCCACCAACTTTTTTTCTATTTTTAAGTTTAATCATTTTTAAAGTGCAAAGTTGAGCAAGATTAAAGGCAGCAATAGTATTAACTTTAACCAAATACTCCATATTTTTTCTTTTAACTTTTGTAAAATGTTCTGGAATATTATTACCTGCATTATTTATAAGAATATCTATTCTTGGCTGTTTATTAATAAAATTTTTTAAATGATCATAATTAGTTATGTCACAAACAAACGACTTACATTTTACTTTTAATTTTTTGATTTTTTTTGAAACCTCATCAAGATCTTTCTTAGTTCTACTAATAATAATTAGATTACAACCTGCTTCCGCTAGAGCAATGGCACAAGCTCTACCTAGACCTTTGCCAGCACCAGACACTAAAGCAATCTTATTTTTTAAGTTATATTTTTTTAAAAACATTTTATAAAACAAGTATTTTTAAATCAGTATAAATCAAATCAATAGCCACTGCCAGTATAGCTATCAATCCAACCCATCCAATCCAAGTATATTTTTTTATCCATCCAGAAATTAGCGTTGCAGCTGTTGCCATTAGAATTATTGACAATACTAAACCAAAAATTAATAAACCATAATGATCTTTAGCAGCTCCTGCTACACCTAAAACGTTATCTAAACTCATAGTAAAATCTGCTAAAAGAACTGTCCAAATTGCTTTTAAAAAACTTGAACTAT